>Ga0315534_1001257_pt1 | contig 17558 bp, 20 predicted proteins | sample SalMarSW160240MG_FD_203094 | JGI IMG/M metagenome (GOLD analysis project Ga0315534, IMG submission 203094) | Salt marsh sediment microbial communities from the Plum Island Ecosystem LTER, Massachusetts, United States - Salt Marsh Sediment SW1602-40 ... | reverse complement strand
TCATTATTGGAATACAGCTCCAAACAAGCGCAAACTGTCTAAACGATATTAACTCAGTGCAAGATAGCGAAGGAGCAGCGATAAGCTCAGCGCCTTCTAATGCAGCTCCTAATCAAGATTTAGAGATAGAACTGGAATTTGGAGATGAAGACAGCGACAGTGGTATTCTGTCTATGCCACAAGTAGATCTAGAGAGAATATTTGGAACTCTACGGTAAACCGGGACAGACCATTTCATCAACCTACCAATATTTTTTTATATCATATTATTGAATAAGCGTTGAATAAGCATATTGACAGGTACGTTTAAGTTAAGATGAAATTGTGTGTAGATTCCTACATAATAAATATCTGATTTAACTGAGCTAGCTTAATATAGATAAACTAAATGATAGTTTGATACATAAAGCCGTCTGACTCTTAACCCATTCGTTTTTTCGTCGAGTATTCTTTTTTTTCGTGATCGAGAGATACTCTGGTATTCGCTAGCATAAATCAGATCATCAGCATCTTCTCTTGTCAAAACGGTTGATAATAGTCAGTTGCGGCAATCTTCGCTTGGATACCTGCTTATATAGCGTGTGCTTTTTTAGTGAGCAGTCAGTAATGGACGACACGGTGAAGAGAATAAAGAATGTTTGAAGAGACTCGGATTATTTATGATACAGGAGAGACTCACCAGTTAGCTCGAGATCTCATAAAAGAAGCGCAGAGTGAAGTTCTTGTACTCTTCTCTTCAGAGAATAGCTTCAAAAGACAATTCAAAGCAAAAAATGATCAGCTTGTACTTGAAGCCGCACGTCGTGGTATTATCGTTACCGTGTTAGCACCAATGGATGAATCTATGAGGAATGAAGCGGAAAAGCTCGAAGAACAGAATAAGAATTTAATAATGAGGAATATTAGGTCATACTCTACGTCTTTAGGCCGTCCATTTACGAGCATCGTAGTCGATAAAAAACATTCTCTAGCAATAGAGCTAAAAGATGACTCAAGGCTAACAGTAGAAGATGCTATCGGTCAAGCCATATATTCAACTAGCAAAAGAACTGTAGAGGATTCTATTTTTAGGTTTGATGTTGTCTTGAAGCTGTTTCAAGACGAAAATGAATCCATTAAGAGATGGTTATCCGAAGCTGTGAAAATAGTTCACGATAATAAACATCCAATAAGTTAAAGTCTCTGTCAAAGATCGTCATTATTGGAGTTGGAACGGCGCATCTATTTTAAGGTGATCAGCCTGCATGAAATTGCGATCCCCATTCTAACTGAGGTATCTTCAAAAATAGAGGGGCCATGGTATCACCCGTAAACTCAGATCAGTGGCTTGCTACAAGGGTTGATAGTCTGTTGAGTCTATTTCGGTGCAATTGAGATCTAAAATACTTCAAGAGTACAATTATGGTCATTGCTCCCACATTATTCTCTATCGTATGACCAGCAAAAAACAAATTAATCGCCGTTAGCCACAGAGTCAAACCCAACATAGGATTTTGACCATGATCTACTATCAAATGCGAGATCAATGTAAATAATGCAAAGACGTACAATGATAATCCGATTAGATGAAATGTTTTATTCAGCGGATGTCTATGGGTGCTTTTCATGGCTTTAACAAGACTAAAAGACATTTAGTAAAATCTCCCATTTCAAATATTTGAACCTATCAGATGTTTTCAGGCTCTTTGAGTCGGAAAGTTAGGCTAAACAGGTTTCCAGATAACTTCCGAGCATTATTTTCGTGTAATGCTTCGGTCTGATTTACGCGGCCCGAATCAGTCTCTTTTAAAACTAAAATTCTACTCTAAACACTAACCGGTCGAGTTAGCTCCAGTCATGTTTCCATTAGCTATCTGATTTGTCATCATCGTTGCATGGGGTTGGAATCCCCAACTATAGCTGCGTGAAAAAAAATTAGCGCATATTCATAAGATAATACTCTGTGGTTTCATCGGGCTATATAAAAAATAGGGAGTTATCAGCTCTATGCATTTAATAATATATCAACCCAGAAAACTCTACTAATTCCATGATGCTAAAAGACAGAACAACTGCTATATCGGGTTAGATACTACTAGTCTACTATCGCATACCAGTGGCGCCGCGATAGATGTGGCTATCTGATTGAGATCTGGCTATCGATATGATGCATTGATGCTCATATGCACACACATCCTCAAACCATCTTCGATTTTACTAGCTATAAATGTTAATGATCTGCTCTATCTTGACAAAATACGATTTGTTTGGTAGTCTTTATTCACCCAATTCAGATAAACTAAATAGGAATAATCCAAATAATAATGGAATCCCGAAAATTCGCAATTGTAACGGCAATAGCAGCTTTGTTATTTGTAATTTCTGCAGTTTCTACGATAACACCTGAAAGTGTATCCGCATACCAGAGGAACCAGGCAGCATCACAAACGAGTGATTGTGGAAATGAGTTCACGCCAACGAATACAGGCTGTCAAAACGCCGACTCGCAAATTCAGGGTGATGAGAACTCCGTAGCTCTAGCAGCTCAGCAGACATTCCCCGAAGCAAAGTTAGTTCAGAAGCCTAGTCATCCACCACCTACAACACCTCCACCACCATCTGAACCACAGACAGCTACCCTAAATGTAGTTAAAAAACTCATATGTCCGACGGAGGCCACCAACTGTCCGGAGCCAGAAGACGTTCTTATCGATGTATTCGGTAACAATCCAGATCCAAGCTCATTTCGGGGTTCATCTATGGGTACACCTGTATCGCTTAACCCTGGACCATATGATGTAGGAGAGGGAATCCCGATAATTCAGGGATTAGTTATTCTGCCGCCTGTATTGTCTCCCGAATGTAGTGGGAACATACAAGCCGGACAAGAGCTTACCTGTACAATTACTAATGAATACGCAGTAGCCATCTTAGATGTAGTTAAAGAGGTCGAATGTACTGACTCAGCAATGGCAAACGTTCCCCAAATGTGTGACCCAAGTTGGTATAAGATGATCATTTTATTTGGTAATAATCCAGTTCCTGCCTCATTTCCGGGTTCGTCTACAGGTACTCCTGTGTCACTTGGACCTGGAAATTATTTTGTTACTGAAGAAATTGCTTTCATACCAGGGGCACTGGTTACATCCTCAGATTCGGGTTGTAGTGGTGATATACAAGATGGACAAGAGCTTACATGCACATTGACGAATTTCGTAGACTATAAAGAACCGCCACAGTGAATCAAACCATATTGACACAGCCGTAATGTCTTCCCCCCACACTATGAGATCCCAGCGTGCGTGACAGGTGGTCGTGACAGCAGCCACAGCAACACTGCAAATATCGTCCGCGTTGGCTTGGACTAATCCTGATGTTGACCCAGTTACAGACCGAAAAGCACCAATACAACACTGTTACTGGTAATATCTGCAGTCTCAATGATAACCCCGTACAGTGTGTTTGCCCAGAGCAACGCTCAAACCTCTGGCGCAAATAACGACTGTCCAGCGGATGTGTTTTCGTTCTTTGTTGGAGTACATCTTTCGTATTTGTTTAGTGCCTGCATATAATTTAGGGGTCGTTGCTAGCTATAGCTTTTTCAATATGCTATCGGCTGCTACAGATTAGGACCGTCCATGCTACGGGTTGATTTTAATTGTTGCTTTGTATAGTACTATACTGGGCCTATTGAAAGATAAATTGACCTAAATCTCCTACCAGATAGTGTGTTTGCTGCGGGATACGAAGACAGCAATGCTAAAGCATCAATGCTGATTCGTTAGACTAATTTTAAGATCAGATAAGGTATGGGATTATTAACTCCTAGGCTAGTTCTAATAGCAGCTGAGCTATTATTTCATGGGAATAAAGAAAAATGAACAAACTGAATAAGACGATCCTATATTTCGGAGCGGCGTTCTGTACCGGCATTGCTGGAATATTACATCTTGTACTGGTTCCAAACTCGATTATCGCGGGCATCGAATATGCTGCGTTTTTCCTGATTTCTGGTGTGGCACAGCTTTTCTGGGTCCTGCCTGTGGTAAAGCAATGGGGGAGGATTTGGTATATCGTAGGAATTGGCGGAACAGCTATAATGGTAGGTTTAACCGGTTATGCACTCGCCAACATAGCCGCAGATCCGCAGTCTGCGCCACCGGGGGTAGCTGTTGCAATTGAAATATTTCAGGTCTCCTATGTTGTAATGACGGGTATGATAATTGCTAGGAACAGGAGAAAATAAAAACTGCGGCCGTCTGCATGATATATTATAATATATATACTATGTAATCTGCTCTTGTTTGCATTTCCGATACAGTATTTAGTCTCTGGTCTTTGCCAAGAAGCTGATATATTGGTATGTTACACTTTCTAATCAAATATGCATCTTGCATGGAATGACAGACGTACTAGACAATTCATAACCAATGTGGGTCTGATAACATCAAACGGTCCTAATGGATCAGATATTATGGCTGCAGAATGGACTCATCACATATCTTACTCCCCGAGTCTTATTGCAATTAATGTGAGAGGACACAATACTACTGCAGAAAATATTCAGTCTTCAAGAGAATTTGGTGTTAATCTAGCAGCAGCAGATCAGAATATCGTCTGTAGCGTGGCTGGAAGGTATAGTGGTAAAGAAACAGACAAAATATCATTACTCAAAGAGGTTGGACTTGTTGTTTTCTATACTGCAAAGAGTATCAACGTATTGATGGTTCAGGACGCGGCTATGAATGCTGAATGTAAATTAATGAAACAAATAGAGCTAGGAGACCATATAATGTTTGTAGGAGAGGTTGTAGAAATATCTGCAGATGAGAATATAAAGCCATTAATTTATCACAATGGGAAATATCGGCAGATAGGAGAAGATATCCTTAAACCATCCGTTGATATGTTGGCTACGATTGAAAAGCTAGCTGAAAAACATAAGCGACTGAGACTCTAGCTTGTGCAATTTCCTCTTTGAATCTTGGAGAGCTAGTATAACTAATAGACCTCAATAACACAAATATGAATATTGAATATTAAATGAAAATAGTAAAACAAGATTTTGCTAACTTTGAGCTGAGCAATACTCAGCTAAGACTGGCGATTGGAGATGCTGGTGACAATTATCTATGCGGAAATTGCGAATATCTGGTAGCGCCAAAGATTCCAAGAGACATAAAAAAACGACTGGGGATACAAACAGTGAGGTGTCCAAACTGTAAGAAAGTTAACAAAGTTGAATGGTACTCTGCAGTATAACGCTGAGGTAAGAAATATCACGTTGTGAAGCATAAAAAAATAAATATTAACTGGTCGAATTTGTTCCGTCAGTCATATTTTCGTCCGTAGTTTGATTTCCGGGCATAGTTGTTGTTGCATTTCCTGCTGCAGCTTCCTCTTCCTCGTCAATATCAGCTGCACACATGGGGGGACAGATTGATGCTAGCGCATTATCAGCAGCAGATATCGACGCTACTAGTACCACAGAGACCATTACAGATATCCACAGAATTTTTGAACTAATCATTGACGAATATAATATCGAATAACAATTTATGTTTGTTGTTGAAGCAGGATTTTGTCAAGAACTACGAGTTACAGTTGGTGTTAGGTCCTGTCAGTCCCCGCAGAAATAATGGGGAATCAAACTACCATTATTTGGGGAATCAAACTACCATTATTCGCCAACTATAATTTATTCAAACCTATTAGGTCAAAGAGCCTAAAATTTAGTAAACAATAAAAACTTTGACACTTGTCAGTTACCCAAGACCTTAATCTAAAACAGTAGTGTATATATTCAAAAGTTTATAATTTTGTATCCTTGTCGTAACATCAATTGTGGATTCCTCCCTAGATTAGAACGGGAACCCATTCACTCTCCAATGGTCTCAAGACTTCGACAATTGGATCCAGTTAAGATGCTAGCGGCTGAAATGAACAATTCTGAACGTTCAATGTGTTCAGTGCGTTCAGTATGTTTTCCCTTAGTGTGCGTTCAATAAGCCGTTCAATATGTTCATTCAAAACGTTCAATATATTATTGGAGCTAGCACATACTATTTTGTTTAGTACCTGGTATCATTATTAAATAGAATGAGAGGAGGAGGGGACGGCAAATCAGTATCCTGTAGGCGAGCAAGGTTGAGACAATCAAAGATGGATTTGGGTTAGATTGTATTAGTCCTTACCCGCAGTCATCCTAATGGCCAGCAGCCACCCAATGGCAGCAGGGAGCATGTTAAAATAATACGAGAAACAGCGACGCCAAATGGGTCTCACTTTAATGATAGTATGGATGCCTGGGATCCTTCATTTCTAACGGGGCTTTCTTCAAATCACACAGTGATTGTGTTTGATCAACGTGGAATTGGAAATTCAACAGTTGGTTCCAAACTCGTTCCCAGGCTTAAAATACTCGAATGATGTGACAACTGATTGTTCGAATCAAGATTCAGCTCATCTCAAGACGCGCTTTTAGTCCATCTAACATGCCAATAAGATATTTGAGGAAATCAAGCGAGTAGAGATCATACATGCATGGTGAGACTACTCTTATCTTCTCTTACCAAATTCTAATATATATGAACCTAGGAATCCTCAATTAGAATTCGAAGAACAGACAAGAATTTGGATTTATACCTTTTCAACATTACGGACGGTGTTCGGGTGTATTAGTAGGAAATAATTTGACTAACGGAAGGATGGGATGCTCAAATCAGTCATTAGCCAGCCTATTATGGGACTCGATTAGAAAAGGAGTTATATGTACTAACTGATATATAGGGCATGTCTGTTGCGACGTTTATTATAACGATAACCTTCTCTTTGATTTTGTCCGTTTCCCAAACTAGCGTGGCATCAGGGTCGAATGCCTGTCCTCCAGGCTACAGCGTTGATGAAAGCGGAGAATGCAGATCTGAAACACAATACGGCATACCAGATAATCAACCTGAGAGTGCCATACCGGATAATCAATCTTCCACAAGACCTGAAATTGTCCCCGAACCACTGCTCGTTCCAGATGCAGAATCCGCAGAGGTAAACCTGGAAATTGAAACAAAGTAAAGCGGTGTTCATTAGCTGGAACATGAAGGTAAACTGCATGTTATTAAAATGAAGGGACTGACTAACTAATAGTAGTTAGTCTCGTATATTTTCGTCTACTACCTTATCAAATTGACTCTTTACGTTCTTTGCCGATTCAAGTATCTTTTGTTTTGCTGGGATATCTGGGAAAGGGTCTAGTGTCCTTACTATCTCGTTATAATTTTTACTCGTTTTCCTTTTAATATCGTCCTTAATTTTCTTACCGTATGACATTTACTATATAAATTGAGCATGTTTATTTTAAGCTTTAATAGCTGAACTAACAACGATTAGGTGGAAGAACGGAGTCACCACCTTGTGGTTAGTTGGTTATCCAATACTCTTTCAGGATAAATTTTTGGGTTGATATATTGCATAAAAAATAGGGCATGTTGTTAGGTTAGTGGTTCTGTTGTGCTGTCGGGAGTTACTCATCTGGACCAGCTAAGTTGCCCGGCGTAAATTGAGGTGTCTGCCAGTCTTCGTCTGAATTAAAGTGTTCAGATTCATCGTTCATAAATCGTTCTAGGCCATCACTTGAGTTAGAGTGTTCGGTTTCACCTTCCGGCAGTAAGTCTAGGTGGAAGGGAAAATGGTCTGAACAGTAATGGTTTTTGCATTTTTTACATTCAGTGGTTGGTATGTTAAAGCAGTTGACTATCCCACACATACCCTCTTTTATTGACCTTTTGGTCCATTCATTTATCTCCTGTTCTGTTGGCATGTAGACGGCGGGAATTAGTTGTGCGTCTGATTTTCCTCTGGTCATTATATGTTATGATACAGTTGACAAGGCGTTGGGGTGGTAATAACATAGCAGGTATGCCATCAATTTTCACCTAGTTTTATTGGTTGAATTGAATCTTCCAATAAAAAATATTTTGAATTTCTTTTTCATGAAAGACGATACAGACGAATAGCATCTTTTTTTTCTACATCCTTTATCATATATGAGTTGGGCTAATCATATTAAGTATGATTAACGACCGACAGTTGTATCATCGTTATTCAGTTGCCCGAATCTCGACTTCATACTTCCTAAGCCAATCTTCAACCGTTCCCACCTCAAGTATGTCCGTTTTGTAAAACTCAACTGGACTCGACCCTCTATCAATAAGTATTATCATGGCCTTGCAGGTTGCCCCCGCTCTTACAAATACCGGGAGCACTACCACAATAGGTTCTCACTACGACTGTCTGATATGACTGATACTGTCAATAGCTAACTAATTTATATTATTCCAGCCTATCTTTGCATCATGAATCCATTTGGAACAAGCAATGACAGCCGGAGTTGTGAACATTTTGCAGGTGTAGATGAAACTAAAGTTTCACCCAAAACCCTAGAATGTGAGGAATGTGAGAAAGAAGGCACTGACTGGGTGGCGCTTCGAATGTGTTTGGTGTGTGGGCATGTCGGCTGCTGTGATTCTTCTGAGGGTCTTCACGCAACAAACCATTTCAAACAGACAGGACATTCTGTTATGATTGCATTACCTAACAGACAATGGAAATGGTGCTACGTTCATAGGAAATATTCGTGATTACTAGTTGTTGTACTTACGCATGTAGGTTACATTTCTGATTACCTACATGAGTTAAAATTTTCTGCTTCTCTTTGGTATGTATAGTGGATGTAACTAACATTTGTAGAAACATCTCGGATGGAGTAAGGCCATTGATTCCTCCGTGTTCTATGGATCTCCCTCGACCGTTCATTTCTTAAAATGTAATTCTCCACAGAATTTTGCATTGTAGTCCAGATACCACCTTGCGTTTGTCGAAGGTTGATGTTTTTTTTCGGATTCTTCGCTCAATGTCTTCCATTTGAAGAGTGTTTAGAATCTGAGGTACTAAAAATAGTATTGTTTGCGCCTGTTATTTCTATCCATCCAGTGATTGAATTATAATGATCCAGTATAGATGGTAGAATCATTAAACCAGCCGCGGGGGATGATCTCATTATCCCTCCCCACGATTGATTCACTTAAAATTCATAAAACGGAGAAGAATAATTGAATCTATCCTTTGTGAGAGGTTGAGCCTGCACCTGCATGGTAATTAGCATAAATTATCCTGGTCCTACGCCTAAAACAAATTCTAGATACACTTTTCTCACACTGTTACGATGGTTTTGCATCGTTTAAGACTATTTCTAAACGATAGTATAGTGATGTTTTGACAATTGGTCTGCAGGTCCATGTACATATTGACTAATCTGCAATCTTGTAAGTCACGAAGTTAACCTCGTACTTTGATTGCCAGTGAACGGTCTTCGGAGACTTTGTGTGATTCACCTGGTTCAATGTTAGAAGTCGCCTCCTCATTTCATTCTCCTTCTCTTTTCTTTCGATCTTGTAATGACATGAATAACAACAACTACACGTAGTACACACGTGTTGACTCCTCTTACTACACTCTACACAACTTCGGTATGGAGGCGATAGGCGACAATCGGCAAGGTACTCGTGCATCTTCAACATATGTGTATAGGTAACCAGATAGATAATAGTTGGAATACTAACTGGAGAGGGGGTCCATTTATGTTATGCGCGCAAGAGTCGAATCTCCTCAATGACCACCCTAAACATATCGGCGATTCTATGTCACTTATTGGACAATCAAAAAGGAAGATACTGTGCACAGGGGTTTATTTACTGTTTACTGTAATCCCAAGTTGAGTAATACTTTGGACTAATTTCCAGAACAACTGACTGCCCTCCCTTCTGCATATTCAGTAGTGCCTGAGCCATAGGATGTTCTATATTTCCCAAGTACTTGACCATTATCTTCTCTGCGATGGGCACATTAAAGTTGATATCTTCATGAATCTTTACACTTCCTTTTCCGCGTACTCCTTTGTAAGGCGGATTAGGATCATCTACACAAAAGTAAACATTCTCGTTCTTTCTGAGATTGTATGTCTTCTTGGCCTGTTTTGATGTTTCAACATATATTCTGTTATTTCCAGTATCGTAATAGTACCATGTAGGATGAACATTTGGGTGCCCTTTCTCATCCAAAGTCCCAAGATGAATGTTTAGTTTGCCGTTAGTCAAAAAGTCTACTGTTTCTTGTTCATTTAGAGGGGCACCAAATCCCGGACTTCCATTTAAGATCTTCAACATATAGAAGAAGGCGAATTCGTGTATTTAATTTTTTTCAGAAAGAAATTCTGCCTAGCCAGACAAGGTAACTCAAGAAATGATAAACATCACATCTTTCACGAAAATATTTGCGCGCAAAAAATAGGAGGTGGATTTTGCCAGGTCTAGAGTTATGGCCGTCCTTTACTCTCGTCCATCAGACAACAACAGATATCTCTTGTATAGTTTCCCCCCATAAACTTGAAAATGTGGGACGATAAACGATGGATTTCATTGACCCATTATTTTCTTCTGTTGAGTTGTGGTCATCATGAGGATCTCAGTTATCATTTTGATTCTCGTTCTACTCTCTGGGTTTTTCGCCATTGCCTTCAATAATGTTGACAATGTGCAAGGATCTTCAAATTGCGATATAAAGTGCCAAATAACTAATAATAATGCAGGAAACATTGAAAAACAAATTCCTTCTGTAATTCCGTTTCCTTAATTCGGATAGATTGACTGATATTGTGCCAATTCTCGATGATGACCAATCAGACTCAGTAAATCCTGCCATCTTCCAATCCGAAGGAAGTTGAATCGATGTTTTCATCTCCAAATTCGAGTTCTAGATCTAATTCTTGATTAGGAGCTGCATTAGAAGGCGCCGAGCTTATCGCTGCTCCGTCACTATCTTGCACTGAGTTAATATCGTTTAGACAGTTTGCGCTTGTTTGGAGCTGTATTCCAATAATGAAAGCAACTCCGAGGGACAGTCGTTATTTGCTGCTGATGATTGGGAGTTGCTATCGCCTCTGTCGCAGATACATCGTTGCTGCTGTATGATGCTATAGTTGCGCTGGCAAACAAAGCTGCCATTGCTACTGTTATCATTGCTACTATTGGTAATGTTTTGTTATTCTTCATGATTCACAAGAAATCCTTGCATTCATGTTTCAATTTCAATTTTTCCGATTCTTCAATTCTTTGAAATGTTAATTCCCTTTGCAACGGGGCTAGAACAGTCTTAGAAATTTTTCGCAAGAAATATTCCAACATATGTTTTAGTAGTCTGAAACGAGTAGGCAACATTTTCTACTCTTTTGACAGTATCGGTAATAGTTGATGTTCGAAATGAAAGAGTCGGACAATTCATGAGTGCGCGCGTATTTACTCCCAATATTAGGGTAGAACATGTAATATCATTTAGTGATGCGGTATTTGCCTTTGCCATAACTCTTATGGCACTTTCAATCGATATACCCGATTTACCATTAAACCTTAGTCAATCACAACTATTAGACAGGTTATATGGTCTATACCCGCAGGTCGAGGATTACATAATCAGTTTTGCAGTTGTCGGAATTTTCTGGGTTTCATATCATCAAGTATTCAATCATATTAAAGGTTCGCACATCTCAATGATCTATCTTAACCTATTATTCTTGTTACTTATTACTCTACTATCATTAACGACTTCATTGGTAATTAACTACGCGTCATATCAGATACCATACATCACTTACTGTGGTGTAGTAATTGTGACAAGTTCTTTACTTGTGGTGATATGGGGGTATGCCACAAAGCACCATCGATTGGTAAACAAAAATATGCATCCATTATTCATAAGGGGAATCCTGTATAGTCTTCTATCTATACCCATAATTTTTGGTATTTCCATTTTTCTCTCATTCGTTGATTTGGATGTCGCTCAATATTTCTGGTTAGGTATTATTCCATTGAACATCTTGATTAGATACAAGTATAAACACTAAATGACATTTTGAAATGAAGGGTATAGATATGGCTACTTAATGAACAAGGCGTACAGGACTTGCTTGTGCCAAGACTCTAAATGTACATCAATTATGAAATTCCGACCTTTATGGATAGAAATTGAAAAGGCGGGCGACCAGAATACCCAGGAGTATATTCTGACCCCCTCATTAAGACCTGATTAGTTGTATGAAACAAAAAAATTTCACTCAGCCTACGGTCTGGGAATCCGGAATACAACTACTCGTCATTAAGAACAAATAGTAGCATTTCTGCGCACAAATCATCATTGAAAATGTGTGAAACAAAAAAATTGAGGGGTTAGGAACTATTTCCTGTGGTCCGAATTGTCTGGAGGCCCACACATTGGACCATCTTCAAATTCGTTAGGACATCTGAAGGGCGTGTTTCTAAGGTCCTCAGTAGGTCCACACGGCAGTTTCTCATTTCCGGTATGACAATCAAAGATTTCCCTCTCGAATCAAAGTTAATAAAGATGCTCCATCAAATCACTGAATGGTACGTAAAAAATCTTAAATACTAACTTAGATGTGCGATAAGGCTCATTTCATATAAGCTCTTGTTTATCGACTCCATTCTATAGCTCTACATATACAGAAGTTTTGTCACTCTCTTAAACCCCTCATTTTATACCGTTTAGCTCCCCTTTCTTCTATGGCAATTGATGGATGCATTCCGATACATAGATGCTTCAAAACACTCAAAATTGTATTCCACTACATACTATTAATGAATTAAGGATCACTCTGTACTTACTTTCTAGACACGAAATTTGTACTTTTAAAAAGTCTAGAGATAAAAGTCAAGACAGAGTTTAGTTTTAGTTCAGCAGATACAGATGGACGTGATCATCGCAATTGAACATACTCTAGTAAAGAGAAGCAGTATATGGTTAGAATCGATGTCGTGTATTCAAATCGCGTGTTAGAGCATTCATTTGGTTCATCTTCGCTAGCGTATTCAGATCAAGGTGCGACTCCCAATCGCTCCCACATTGCCTATATCATTCACATTTGACCTATTTGACCAATGATTTGACCACCTATTCGACGCATTTGACTTAAGACTTAAAAAGAAATCAAATAGTATAGGGTCCGAAATGCCAGCAAAAATACCTGAATTTACAAGATCATCTATCGTACAAATTATTATGGTGATTAATCCATATTTGACTTAAGGATCTGATTCATCTGCGTCACAACTCCTTCGATAACTTATTTTTCTTCTCTCTTTGAAGTTTCATTCTCTTTACTAAAGACCCTGCGAAATAGGTCAATCATTACCGGAATTTCTAGATAATCAATGAGTATTGCGATCCATGCCAAATAAATTGGAAATATTACAAAGTCGCCGCCAAAGAAGGACTTATACACGATCTCGTCAGTGATCCAAAATATATGAACAATCTGAGTTACAAGTAAAGCAAGGAATATAGAATTCATCATCATGGCTCGATTGTCCTTTAAATTTCTCATCAAACTGAATGAATAAAATGTGATGCCTGATACCAGAGCGGGTATTTCAATATAATCCACTACAACAAAGAGCGGTACTAAAGTTGAAGGGAGGCCAAAATAGCTATCTCCCACTATCCTTTGTAAGACAACATCTGCAGTAAGCCAATACAGGTGTAACACCTGTAATGACATTAAAATGAAAGCAATCTTTAGATTAAGGTTTTGATACTTCTCCCAGAAGTTTAGAACTTTATGGAAGCTTATCAGTCCCCCCACCTTGTGAGACATGTATATTATGGATAATCATTATTGTTAAGTGTTCATTAGCATCTGATGCTAAATCTCGCTTAGGAGTGTTTATTGATCACTATTGATAATAACGTATGTAGACAGTGACACTAGATTTGGGAAGTGTACTCGAACTGCTTCGAGAACATGGTCATAGGATAACCCCCCAGAGGACAGACGTTGTAAAATACATATTGAATACCGGATCACACCCATCTGCAGAAGATATTCATAAGATGATCAAGAAGAGATATCCTATGGTAAGCCTAGCAACAGTATACAAAACCCTCGATCTTTTGAAAAGCTTGTATATAATACAGGAGCTAGGATTTGCGGATAAGAGTAGAAGGTATGAAACAAATGATAAAAGTCACATAAACATGGTTTGTATAAATTGTGGTAGGATCAGTGATGTCGAGGAAGTTCAAGGCTTGTCAGAATTAGAAACACAGGCAAGAGATAAATCGAGTTACTACGTATTATCTAGGAGATTCGAACTTCACGGTTATTGTCCGAACTGCAAGTCAAAGGTTAAGTCGACGAAGTAAATTCATTCCATTGGATCATAATAATATACAATTTCATTCATAGAAGTGGAAAGAAATCGTTTTAGTATTCCTGAATTATGAATCTGATAAATGCGTAAATGTGTCTATCATGGGATGGAATGATCTTCTATATATTATATATCAAATATTTTTATAGTTGATTTCGAATGAGAAAAATATACTCAATTGGATATCTCTCCCTTATCTAAGATGATTATAGTGATAGGAGTAACTTGTGGAGGCTTAACATCATTAATCTATCCTCAATCTAACGGAGTAATTCAGACTCTATTCGCACAAATAATTCCAACAAGCCTGGATCAAGGTGGTAATGATTCAACTACGAACTTGAATAATAGTAGTAACATCACTCAAACCTCTTCTCTCCTCCATAATACGACTGGTAACTCTAGCAGTATAGTCCAACTTGCGATATTACCATCATCTTCTTCTCTTCAGCCTATAACTCCATCTCCTAATGGAGGATCTTCAAATGATGACGATGAAACTTCCTCCAATGATGATAAGGACGACAATGGAGATAGCAATAGTAGTGATAATGACAAACAAAATAGTAGCGATGATGCCGATGATGATAATAACGGAAATGATGAGTCTAATGATAACAATGAAGACAACGACGAATCATCGTTTTTTGACAATAATGATAATGTTATTGTTATCTCCTCGTCCAATACTTATGAAAATAATGATGAGGATGATGATTACTACTACGACGATGATGATGACGACACTAGTAATAGCATTTCCATAAGTTCCGGTCGACATGGCGGAGGTGCATTCGCATCAGCAGGTGGCGGAGGTGCATTCGCTTCTGTCGGTCGATAAAATTATTTCATCAGTTATGTAAGCCACTTTTTACAAAACTAAGAAAATGCAGTACTATGACATAAATATAGATGGTTCCAAGTGGATCATATGCAGTTAAAGCATAAAGTTATCCACCTATTGTATGCATCAAATTCAAAGAAGGTCTTAGCGCATCTGTCTTAATGATCTTGATTATCCCTTCGGGCTTTTTCATCATATTTTCTGAAATCTTCTTCTTAATATAACAATTTGGCTTGCCGCTTCTCAGCATATTTCTAAGATCATACCCTGGGTTTTCAAAAAGACATGTTAACAATCTGCCATCTGAAGTTAGCCGTATTCTATCGCAGCTGGAGCAGAAAGGTTCAGTCATTGACGGGATGAATCCTATCGTCCCCTTTCCATCACAAAATGAAAAGAGTGTTGCAGGATCGGATTTTTGGTTTTGATTTTCTGACCTAATTGAATTATTCTTGTGGTTCATCTCATTAGTATCATCGAGGTCGCAATTTGGTAAATCAGTTAAAGGAACAAGTCCGACTAGGTTTCTACTTATAAGATCGATCATTTCTCTTTTGGTATAAACCAAATTTGACTGCCAAATCCCGCTTCCATCTAATGGCATAAATTCTATAAAGCGTACTATGTGTCCAGTATACCGGGCATAATTAGCAAAGTCAACAATTTCATCGTCATTCCACCCTCTTATCACCACGGTGTTAATTTTTACATTCAATCCAACTCTTTCGGCCGCATTAATGGCCTCAATTACTGCGTTTAAGTTATTTGTGCCGGTTATCTCTTTGAATCTTGCTGGTCTAAAGGTATCGAGACTTATATTTACGCCTTCAAGTCCAGCAGCTTTGAACGCTCCGGCTTTTTCTCCAAATAATATACCATTCGTTGTCAAGCTAATTGATTTAATACCTTCTATCTTGGTCAATGCATCTATGAGGTTCTCTAAATTTGGCCTTAGGAGGGGTTCTCCTCCTGTCAGTCTTATTCGCTCTACGCCAAGATCCGCTAGAATAGTAGCAAGTCGAGCGATCTCGTGATAGTCCAATATATCGTGCTCATTAAACCATCTAACCTTTCCTTTTGGCATGCAATACATGCAATGCATATTGCACTTGTCTGTCACTGAGATCCTTAGCTTTTTCGCAATTCTACCAAAGTTATCAACAAGTACATTCTTAACCTCTCGATCTTCATTTTCGTCTATTTTTAGCTGTCTCCTCCCCATTTCCATTATTTCCTCTCCATCCACCTTTTGAACTTTCCATTTGGCATCGCTAAATCGGGAAATATGCTGTGCCAATATTCATAATGCTCCATAGAATATGCATACACTGCTTTGTCAAGCCCACCATGCACTTTTAGATCTGCTTGTCTGTCGCCGTCAAGATTAAATGTCTTTAACCTTATGCGTCCCTCGACTGGCTCTTTGAAAATGAAAGTTGTTATTTTCTGTCCATCAAAAACTACCTCTTTTGGATATGCTATATTTACAGAAAGTATTCTAGCCGCTCTTTGCGCGCCTCCAGTTAAAGCGTACTATCAACACAGGTATTTTATATCATGGATATTTAAGTGTCTTTTCCTGGTCTCTGTCCTCATGTTTGTGTTTTCATGTTTGTCATCTCAGCCTCAAGTGTTTAACCTCCTCTTAAGAAATAAAGAATCCCTAATAAAGGGAAGGGATAAATGATTCTTCTCCCAGTATGATATGATGAAAGGAAATGAGACAGATAAGAAGCAAGAAGTACCTTTGTCATTACATCAAAGGTTAGACTTCAAAGATATCTGTCCTGTTTGGTCATTTAAACTTAGGTCTGGATTTGATGAACAAGACGTGAAGACTCTCGTTCATGATTCAAAATATTGTATTGTCGGTGAAGCGTGGGGATATACTGGAAAGCAGGCAGGATATTATATTGCTCCTTTAATTCCATTTGTAGGATGCTGGGAATGTGTGAAATTAGGAAGAGAAATGGGCAAAATTGCTAAAGAATTCGGCCCCTTGGCTGCCCCAGACCATCTTCGACCAACAATTTACTATTTTGTTAAACATTGGAATTTGAAGCATTCAACTATTTCTGGGAGATCCAGGCGTGTGAAGAGTTGGAAAAACTTGGAGTCCAATCTGAATTACACTAACAAAAAGAAGTAGCCCTGCTCACCCTTTATTAAAGTAGTAGATCGGGATTAGGCCCACTTAAAATTGAGATCCGTCTTATTGCATAAAACTCTTCCCATTACATCGCCCAGAATCGAATTCCCATTGGAAATACTAGCATTGATTTCTCCAAGATGCCTTATGTGCTTGCCTACTTGTTGGCAAAGCAACATCTACGTAACCCATCTATGTAATCCATGTGAACTATTTTAAGGATTACTGTTTCCCTTAATCCTAGCTCGCTTCACCTCTGTTTACATATACACCAAAATGGTATTTCGGATAGTAATCCATTCGAGGCTCG
>Ga0315534_1001255_pt1 | contig 17581 bp, 22 predicted proteins | sample SalMarSW160240MG_FD_203094 | JGI IMG/M metagenome (GOLD analysis project Ga0315534, IMG submission 203094) | Salt marsh sediment microbial communities from the Plum Island Ecosystem LTER, Massachusetts, United States - Salt Marsh Sediment SW1602-40 ... | reverse complement strand
TCGTTCGTCGGGGACGGTGAGGCCGATGGCCCAGTATCCACCGTCGTCCGCGAGCCCGAGGACTGCGTCGACGTCGGGACGAGCCAGCTCCGAGAGCCCGTGAGCGAGCGCCGCGCTCGTCAGGTGCGGCGTGTCCATGCCGACGACCAACGTCGGGCCGTCGCTCGCGGCGAACGCCCCCGCGAGGCGATCGCCCAGGCCCCCGTCCCGCTGTCGGACGATCTCGAAGTGCTGTGGCACCCATTCACCCGGATCGCCGTCGAGCACGAGCAGGCGCCGCACGCGCGGCACCGAGGCGACGGCGGCCAGGGTGTCGGCGAGTGCCGCGGTCGCGAGCCGCGCGGCCTGCCGAGGGTCCAACGGTGGGCAGAGCCGGGTCTTGACCCTCCCCGGGACCGGCGCCTTGGCGAGTACCGCGATCGTGGCGCTCATCGCACCGCCGCCATGTCGCGGATTGCGCGGACGGTGCCGCGGACCGTCCCCGTCACCTTCGACCGGCCGATGCGGGGCGCGTAGGGCACCGGCACCTCGCCGATCCACCAACCCGCGCGCGCGGCTCGGACCACCATCTCGAGCGGCCAGCCGGAGCGCCGATCGCGGATGGCGAGATCGAGCAGCGCCTGGCGACGCGCCGCGCGCATCGGGCCGAGGTCGGTGAGCGGAACCGCGCGCAGGGCCAGGTGCAAGGTGAGCGCCCGGTTCGCCATTCGTGCGTGCCACGGCCATGCGCCGGGCTCTGTCGGTCGGCGCCGGCCGAGCGCGAGATCGAGGTCGCCATCGACGACTTCGGTGACGACGCGGGGCAGATCCGCGGCGTCGAGCGATCCGTCGCAGTCCATGAACGCCACGATCTCGGCATCGGCCTCGCACAGACCGGCGAAGCATGCTGCACCGAACCCTTGGCGCGGCTCATGGACCACGTGCGCGCCGAGCGCGCGTGCGACCTCCGCCGACCCGTCTCGGGAGCCGTTGTCGACGACGATCGGGCGGTAGCCCTCGGGCACACGTGCGAGCACCAGGGGAATCGCGCGCGCCTCGTCGAGCACGGGGAGCACGACATCGATCACATCTCGGACCGTACCGAGGAGCGTGCGTGGCACGAAGCGAATCGTGCTTACAAGATGCGAAACTCCTGCTCCACGTGCGCGGATGACGCCGCACCGTCGGTAGGTTCTGATCGTGCCTCGATCGGCGTTGCACCCACCGACGGTCGCGCCCACACCACCGTCGTCGTCGTCGGGTCGCGCCGTGCACGCGTCGCTCGCGATCGCGTCATGGGGCGCAGTGGTCCTCGTCGGCGCGCTGATCGCCTGGGCTATCGATCCCACCGGTCGCACGATCTCGATCCAGGCGCCGCCGTTGCACGCCCGGTTCCAGCCGGTGCTCCAGGGCGAGCTCGCCATCGGCATCACTGTGGGTCTGCTGGCCGTCGTCGCCCTGCCGCCGCTGGCTCGCCGCCTGTCCTGGCGCGCCCTGCTGGTCGCGAGTGGATGCGGGTCAGCGACGTTCGGGCTGGCGCTGGCCGCCGTTCGCGGCTCGGGCCGCATCGTCGGCCCGGTGCTGGCGCGCCGGGAGTACCTGGCGGCGCTGCCCGGCATCGACGACGCCGGGGCGTTCCTTGCGACCTTCACCGACCGGCTTCCTCACACGCCCGTGCACGTGCAGGGTCATCCGCCCGGCACGCTGCTCGTCGCGCTCGGCCTGCGTGATCTCGGTCTGAGCGCACCCGGATGGTTCGCGGCGGTCCTGATCGTCGGCGGTGCCGTCGTCGCCCCGGCGGCGCTCGTCGTGGTGCGCGAGGTCGCGGGGGAGGGCTGGGGGCGGCGAGCCATGCCCTTCCTCGTCGTCTCCCCGGCGGCCGTCTGGCTGGTGACGAGCGCCGACGCTCTCTTCGCCGGCGTCGGGGCCGTGGGGATCGCGCTCGTCGTCGCTGCGACCGCTCGCGCCCGGCGGCGTCGCGACCTGCTCGCACTGGCGGGCGGCGTCGTGCTCGGGCTGACCATCTTCCTCTCCTACGGTCTGGTGCTCCTGGCCGCGATCCCTCTGGTCATCGCCTGGCGACGGCGCACGCTGCGTCCGATCGCTCTCGCCGCGCTCGGCGGGATCTGCGTGATCATCGCGTTCGCCGCGGCCGGCTTCTGGTGGCTCGACGGGCTCGCCGCGACCCGGACGCAGTACTTCGCCGGGATCGCCTCGCGGCGTTCGTACCTCGCGTTCTTGGGGATCGATCTCGCGGCGTTCGCGCTGGTGGTGGGTCCCGCGACTGCCGTGGGTCTGGCGCGCCTGCGCAGCCGCCGACTCTGGCTCGTCGTCGGAGGTGGTCTCGCCATGGTCGCCCTGGCCGCATTGAGCGGGATGGCGAAGGGCGAGGTGGAGCGCATCTGGTTGCCGTTCGCCCCCTGGGTCGTCGTCGCAGCCGCCGCAACCAGTCCGGCGGCCCCGGCACGTGGGGGAGTGCCGGCGACGGCGCGCACCGAGGCTCTCGGCGGGGTCGCACCGTGGATCGCGATGCAGGCCGCGGTGGCCATCCTGATCGAGGGTCTGATCCGGACACCGTGGTGACCGGGCGCAGCATCCTCGTGGTCGAGGACGACCCGACCGTTGCCGAGGTCGTGGTCCGGTACCTGGAGCGTGACGGTCACGACGTCTGTGCCGTCGATGACGGCATCGCCGCGCTCGAGGCGGTTCGAGTCGAGCACCCGCGGCTCATGGTGCTGGATCTGATGCTGCCCGGCCTCGACGGGCTCGAGGTCTGTCGTCGAGTCCGCGACGTCGCACCCCTGCCGGTCGTCATGCTCACGGCCCGCGGCGAGGAGGAGGACCGCATCGCCGGCTTCGAGATCGGTGCTGACGACTACCTCGCGAAGCCGTTCTCGCCCCGCGAGCTCGTGGCTCGCGTGAACGCGGTCCTGCGCCGTACCGAAGGGGACGTCGCAGCTGCCGACCACGAACCGATCCGAGTCGGTGACCTGGTCATCGCACCGGGCCCCCGCGAGCTGACCGTCGCCGGGAAGCGCGTGACCATCACCGCGAAGGAGTTCGACCTGCTCGAGTTCCTGGTCAGGAACCCGCGGCGAGCGTTCCGGCGCGAGGAGCTGCTCGAGCGCGTCTGGGGCTACACGGTTGGCGACACCGCCACGGTGACCGTTCACATCCGGCGCGTGCGCGAGAAGATCGAAGAAGACCCGTCCGCCCCGAGGCATCTCGTGACGGTCTGGGGCGTCGGCTATCGGTTCGACCCATGATCCGGAGCAGCTCGAACGGTCAGGGGGACCGTGCGCGGCCGTCGCCCCCGGTGCAGCTGCATCGGTCGATGATCGCAGTGGTCGTCGGCGGAACTGCACTCACGCTGATCGCCGCCATCGGGTCGGCGATGCCCGGCCACGAGCTTGCTCAGCTGATCGCACTCGCCTGCGGCACCGCGGCGGTCGGTGCCGCTGCGGCCCTGGTGCTGGTGACGTTCGCGAAGCGCCGCTCGTTCGTCGCGCTCGCCGCGGCCGCCGCGGCCGCTGCGCTGGTCCCGGTGGTGGTCGGTGTCTGGGCGGCCGGCCGATGGATGATCCTCGACGAGCACGACCTGGGTGCCCTCATGGTGGTTCTGTCGGCCGCCGGCACGGTCGCGTTGATCACGGCGCTCGTCGTCGGACGACGCATCGGCCGCGCGAGCGATGCGTTGGTCGATGCCACCCGGCGCCTCGGCGACGGCGAGGCGCTGGATGGTGAGGTGAGCGACGGAGCGCCGGAAGGACTCGCGCGACTCCGGCGAGAGCTCGAGCTGACGTCTGCTCGCCTCGAGCAAGCGCGCGAGCGCGAGCGCGCGCTCGAGCGTTCGCGCCGTGAGCTGGTCGCCTGGGTTTCGCACGACCTGCGGACGCCGCTCGCCGGCATCAAGGCGCTCGCGGAGGCGCTCGAAGACGGAGTCGCGGACGATCGCGCCACGGTGGCGCGGTATCAGCGGGAGATCGGCGTGGAGGCCGATCGGCTGGGCTGTCTGGTCGATGATCTGTTCGAGTTGAGCCGCGCGCAAGCGGGTGTGCTCCGCCTCGAGTTCGAGCGCGTCTCGCTGGGGGATCTCGTCTCGGACGCGATCGCCGCGGCCACGCCGATCGCGAGCGCGAAGGGGGTCAACCTCGAGGGACGGCTCGCCGCTGGGCGTCTCGAGCTCTCGGCATCGTCCCCGGAGGTGCTGCGGGCGTTGCGCAACGTCGTGGAGAACGCGATTCGGCACACGCCGGCCGACGGCACGGTGATGATCCAAGCCGGCCTCGCGGACGAGCGGGCCTACGTGTCCGTCGTCGACGACGGTGGTGGCATCCCCGAGCCGGACCTGCCGCGAGTGTTCGACGTGGCCTTCCGCGGCGATGCCGCGCGCACGCCGGGCGATGGTGCGGGACTGGGTCTCGCGATCGCCCGTGGTCTGATCGAAGCGCATCGCGGCGAGATCACGGTCCAGAACCACAACGGCGGCGCCTGCTTCACGATCCGTCTGCCGCTCGACCCCGTGGGCGCGGCCTGATGCGGGTGCTCGTGACGGGTGGGGCGGGCTTCATCGGCTCGCACATCGTCGAGCAGCTCGTCGAGAGGGGTCATGAGGTGCGGATCGCGGACGCGCTCCACCCACGCGCCCACCAGCGCGCGCCCGACTACCTCCCGTCGGAGGTCGATCGTCGGTGGGGCGATCTCACCGACCGTGCGTTCACCGACGAGGTGGTCGCCGGCGTGGATGCCGTGAGCCACCAAGCGGCGATGGTCGGACTCGGAGACGACTTTCGCGACGTCGACGCATTCGTCCGCGACAACGACCTCGGCACCGCAGCGTTGCTCCGGTCGCTGCATGATGCTCGGTTCGCCGGTCGATTCGTCCTGGCGAGCAGCATGGTCGTGTACGGCGAGGGCCGGTACCGATGCCGCACCCACGGTGTGGTTCGCCCCGCGTCCCGCCGCCCGGCGGCCATCGCGGCCGGGGACTACGAGCACGCGTGCCCCGACTGTGGCGCATCACTCGAGGCGGTGCCGGTCCCCGAGAGCGCTCGCCTCGAGCCGCGCAGCGTCTACGCCGCGACCAAGGTTCACCAAGAGCACCTGGTCGGCGCGTTCGGCAGAGAGCATGGTCTGGCGACGACGATGCTGCGCTACCACAACGTCTATGGCTCTCGTATGCCTCGCGATACGCCGTACGCGGGGGTCGCGAGCATCTTCCGCAGCGCACTCGAGCGTGGACACGCCCCGGTCGTGTTCGAGGACGGTCGTCAGCGCCGCGACTTCGTCCACGTCGGCGACGTCGCTCGTGCCAATGTCCTCGCGCTCGAGGGCTCCCCGTTCGACGGACCGCTCAACATCGCGAGCGGGCAGCCCGTGACCATCCTCGACGTCGCCCGTGCACTGTGCAACGCGGATGGCCGCGATCTGCAACCCGTGGTCGCCGGCGGTTCTCGTGCCGGCGACGTGCGGCACGTCTTCGCGGCGACGGATGCAGCACGCCGGTCGATCGGCTTCGTTGCCACCGTGGAGCCCGAGGAAGGCATCGCCGCCTTCGCCGGTGCAGAGCTTCGCGAACCGGTTGTCGCACCGACGTGAGGCCCGTCGTCGCTCGCCCCTCGCGCGATGCGGTGCGTCCTCACCCGGCGTCGCGGACCTCGCTCGGAGTGAGTGGCACGGCGCAGCGACCTGACCCCGAGCTCGCGTCAGACTGCGACGCCCCGAGCACCACACGAGGAGCACGATGGCGAACGTCGGTGACATGGCGCGCAGGACTCGCACGGTGCGACAGCACGACATCGAGCTGTTCACCGAGCTGACCGGGGATCGCAACCCCTTGCACTACGACGAAGACGCCGCGGCCGCGTCGCGGTTCGAGGGGCCCATCGTCCAGGGCGGTGTGACCTCGGGGCTGCTCAACGCCGTCGTGGCCGAGGATCTCCCGGGCCCCGGGAGCGTCTTCCTCCACGTCGACTGGGACTTCAAGGCACCGGCCCGCCCCGGCGACGAGATCACCGCCGAGGTCGAGGTGCTCGAAGCTCGAAGCGACAAGCCGATCACGCGTCTGCGCACGACCATCACGAACCAACACGGCGTCGTGGTGTTGGACGGGAGCGCCGTGGTGTGGCAGGAACCGCTCGGGTCTTGAGCCCGAGCCTGGGCCCCTGCGCCCTCGCCTGGATGTGCCGCTGATCGGTGAGCCTCACGCGAAGCGCATCAACGCGTCATCACTCTGCAACGCGCCCCGTCGAGACTCGTGACCCGCTACCGACGCAGGACCGACGGACCGAGGTGATCGCATGCCGTACGAAGCCAACGCACCGCTTGCTGCCACCGACGAGGACGTGCCGATCGACGCCGGGCTCCGAGACGTCTGGCGCCGCCGACTCGTCAGCGAGCTGGGCTCGATCGGGACCCAAGCGCGGGGGACTCAAGCGCGGGCCCGAGCGGCCTCGGACGAGCTGTTGCAGGATCCCGGCAGGGTCGACTCGAGCGACCAGCAGGCCCTCGAGACCGAGCGCGACGTCGACCTCCTGCTCGTGGACGAATCGGGTACGACCGCCGAAGCGATCCGAGAGGCGCTCGAGCGCCTCGACGAGGGATCGTTCGGCCAGTGCATCGACTGTGGCGGCCGGATCGCGATCGCACGACTGACTGCCCTCCCGTACGCATCGCGGTGTCTCGACTGCCAGGCCCGTGCCGAGCGTCGACGCTGAGTCGTGGGAGAGATGACGCGTTCCCGTCACCGGATCGCAACCTCGGCCGAGCAGGGTCGCGCCGTGCACGTACGTCCGATGATGACGCTCACCGACCAGGAGTCGCAGGTCGTGATCGGCATTCGCGGCGACTTCGACCTCCCGGCGGCAGAGCAGCTCCAGGGGCTCGTCAGCGAGTACGTCGCACAGGGTGGTGCCGTCGACGACCTCGTGGTCGACCTTCGCTCGACGACGCGCTGTCGAACGTCGGCACTCGAGCGACTCGCGTCCCTGGTCAGTGCAGGGATGCGCTTGCGCGCCGCGGAGCGTCACCGGCGCGGGGGCCGGTTCCTGAGGGGATCGCGCGCGTCGTGTGGCGCGTGAGAGAGTCGGCCCCCGCCTCCGGTGTCGAGGTTCGGTGCGAGGAGGATGCGACGGTGATCGCGGTCCACGGTGCGCTCGACTCCGCCGCCGCGCGTGCCGTCTACGACGCGGCCAGCGCCGCCCTGCATGCTCAGGGTGCCGACGCGGTCGAGATCGACCTGCGTGCCATGGAGGACTGGACCTCCGCGGGGCTGCGTGACCTCGCTGCCTGCACGGGGCTGGGCATCCGGGTCCGGATGGGGCCCCACGACGTCCAAGCCCCGTAGCGCACCACCCCCCTCCGCCGCGGCATCATCGCGTCATGGCATCTCGAGTCCTGATCGTCGAGGACGACGAGCGGATCCGCAGCGCGCTTCGCCTCGCGCTCGAGGACGAGGGGTACGAGGTCGCCGAGGCGCCCGATGCGGAGCAGGGGCTCGAGCTCCATGCGCACGACGGTCCCGATGTCGTCCTCGTCGACCTCATGCTCCCGGGGATGAGCGGCTTCGATCTGTGCCGCGAGCTGCGGAGGACCAGCGGCGTTCCCATCCTCGTCGTCACCGCTCGCTCCGACACCCATGACATCGTCGCGGGGCTCGAGGCGGGCGCCGACGACTACGTGACCAAGCCATTCGCCGTCAAGGAGCTCACCGCGCGCATCAGGTCGTTGCTGCGGCGCACGTCGACCGTCTCGACCCCCACCGAGCGACTCGCGTTCGGGAACGTCGAGATCCGACCCAGAGCAGGAATCGTCCGGCGCGACGGGCAGGAGATCGCGCTGACGAAGACCGAGTTCCGCTTGCTGTGCGAGCTCGCGCTGCACCCGGGGATCGTGCTGAGTCGTGAGCAGCTGCTGGAACGGATCTGGGGCTACGACTACTTCGGAGACGCTCGACTCGTCGACGCCCACATCAGGCGCCTTCGCACCAAGATCGAGGCGGATCCTGCCGAACCGGCGCTCGTGGTCACGGTTCGCGGGCTCGGCTACAAGCTCGTCCCGTGACGACGAGCGAGCGACCGGCTCGCGCGCGGCTCCGGGTTCGCGTCGCCGCCACGTTCGCGCTCGGCGCGCTGATCCTCGCCGCCGTGCTCGCAGTCGTCACCTACGTGTTGACCGAGCGCTACCTGTTGGACCAGCGCCAGAGCTTCGCGACGCGGCAGACCTACCTGGATGCGAGGGCCGCGCGAGACACGCTCGGGGGCCAGCCGGACGACGGTGATCCCGCCGACGTGCTGACGGCGCTCGACGTGAGTGACGAGCGCCAGGCATTCATCGCGAGGAGTGGCGACTGGTACGCGACGGGGCTGACCGCCGGACCTCGCGTGCTTCCGCGCCGCTTGCGCGATCTGGTGGCCTCCGGAAAGGCCGGGCGCCAGCGGTTCACCCTCGGAGGGGAGCCGGCCCTCGCGGTCGGGATTCCCGTGCCGGTCATCGGAGGGGCGTTCTACGAGGTCTTCGTGCTGGATGAGCTGCACAACACGCTTGCGGTCATCCGCAACTCTCTGTTCGCGGCGGCGGTGACGACCGCCATCGCGGCCGCGGCCCTCGGAACCTGGGCCGCGCGACGGGTGCTCCGGCCGGTCAACGATGTCAGCACGGCGGCAGCCCGCATCGCTGCGGGAGACCTCCAAGCGCGCCTCGAGTCGCAGACCGATCCCGACCTCGAGCAGGTCGTCACGTCGTTCAACACGATGGCGTCCGCACTGGAGACCCGGATCGATCGAGACGCCAGGTTCGTCTCCGACGTCAGTCACGAGCTCCGGTCGCCGTTGATGACGCTCGCCGCATCCGTCGGGGTGCTCCAGCGCACCGCCGATCGGCTGCCCGCGAGATCACGTGATGCGATCGAGCTGATGGCGGGCGAGGTCGCCCGATTCCAGCAGGTCGTGCAGGAGCTGCTCGAGCTGAGCCGAGCCGAAGCCGAGGTCGATCCGCTCGAGGTCGAGTCGGTGCGGGTCGGGGATCTGATCGTCAACGTCACGACTCGATATCGGGATGATCCGCTCGTCGTGGAGATCGCGCCCGAGGTCGCCTCGACGCGGCTCCTGGTCGACAAGCGGCGGGTCGAGCGCATCGCGGTGAACCTTCTCGAGAACGCCCGAACACACGGCGGAGGCGCGACGAGGATCGCGGCGCGACGCCGCGGCAGCATGCTGCGCGTCGAAGTCGACGATGAGGGCCCGGGCGTGCCCGACGACCAGCGAACGAAGATCTTCGAGCGCTTCTATCGCGGCGCGAAGTCGGGCGATCGAGTTGCCGACTCGTCGACGGGACTGGGGCTGGCGCTCGTGGCGGAGCACGTGCGGCTGCACGGCGGCACCGTCTGGGTCGAGCCGCGTGGTCACGGGCCTGGCTCGCGCTTCTTCGTCGAGATCCCGTGGCGGTCGGCGTGAGGCTCGCCGCGGCCGTCTGCGTCGTCGCGGCGCTCATCGCCGGCTGCAGCCCCGGCGGTCAGGACGAGCCCGAGGCGATCGCGCGTCGCGATGTCCCGTTCCAGCTGCTCGACACGACGACGACGACCACCGACGAGGCCGTGTCGCCGACAGCGTCCCCGATCACGCTCTACTTCGTCGTCGATGATCGGCTCGTCCCGATCACCCGCGCGTCCACCGACCGAAGCCTGCAGATGACGCTCCTCGAGACCCTGTTCGAAGGTCCGACCCCCGAGGAGGCATCGGTCGGCATCACGACCGCGATCCCGAGCGGGACGAAGACCAAGGGCGTCGAGCGCTCGGGCCGAACCCTGATCGTTCGACTGTCGTCCGATCTGGCCACCTCGGACGTCGACTCGAAGCTGGCCGTGGGTCAGATCGTGCTCACCGCGGCCGACCTGCCCGGGATCGACCGGATCCGCTTCGAGCTCGACGGCGAGCCGGTCCAGGTCCCTGTGGGCGACGGGACGCTGGCCGAGGGGCCGGTGACGCCGGGCGACTACCAGGACCTGCTGTGAGCGGGCGCCAGCACGAGACAGGCACAGCTGCGCAACACGATCGCAACGTCGGCGGCAGAGCATGGCGCCGTGACTCGGTTCGATGATCCGCAGCTCGCTGACGCCGCCCAGAGGCTCGCCCGTGCCGGGCGAGTCGTCGACGACCATGTGGTCGAGATCTCGACGACGGAGTCCCGGTGGGTGCTCGACCTCGCGCGGCGCCGCTTCCAGCGGTGTCGCCCCGACGGCGACTCCCGACGCGCGCTCCGGTTCGGCCGCTGGTCGTCCTTCACCCGGGTCGACATCGACAACGGCTTTCTGGTCGTCGAACGAGCCTCGCGTCCGACGGTCCGGGCGCAGATGACCAACGGCTGACCTCCCGAGCGCTGCCGCGCGCCAGGTAGTCCCAGGCGAACGGCGTTGCACGATCCCGAGCCGCGGTCTCGAACCCCTCGAGGTCGGTGGGCAACCCGCTCATGTGAGGGCATCTTCGCGAACGGCCGCGGGCAGGTGCCGCCCGTGGCCTCGGCCTATCGTGCGCTCGCCGACGAGAGAAGTGACCGATGGCCAGCCCCGAGACCAACATGGACATCGTCCAGCAGTTCTGGGACGCGCTGGCGGCCCGCGACTGGGAGCGGATGAAGGCGCTGCTGACCGACGACGCGCACTACACCGACGTCGGCACACCCGGCCCCGGTGGCACCGGCCCCGAGGGCGTCATCCGGCGGCTCAAGATCGGCATCGAGCCGCTCTCGGCGTACGAGCACCTGCCCGGCACGAACATGGTCGCCGGCGGCGACCTCGTCATGACCGAGCACACCGAGCGCTGGCGCTTCCGCACCGGCGAGGTGATCGACCACTCGTTCGTGTCGGTCACCGAGCTGCGTGAGGGCAAGATCGCCCGCTGGCACGACTACTCGAACATCGCGAACATCACCGACAACGCACCGTCGTGGTGGCTCGAGCACATCATCAACGCCTCGGCCGAGACCGCGGATCCTGATGTGGCTCGCGAGGTAGGTTCCGGCCCCGACGATGGCTGACCGCACCGACCTCGACTTCACGTACTCGCTGATCGACCGCATCTTCCGGCTGAGCCTGGGGGAGATGGCCGACTTCAGCGGAGCCAAGTACGACGGCGACTTCTCGCTGACGCTCGAGCAGGCCCAGGCACGCAAGCACGACTACGTGTCCGAGCAGGTCGGCATCGGCCCGGACCGGCGCGTGCTCGATCTCGGTTGCGGCTGGGGTCCGATGCTCGACGTCGTCCGCCGGCGCGGCGGCACGGGGCTGGGGGTCACCCTCTCGTCCGCCCAGCTCGACGCCTGCCGGCGCAACGGCCTCGACGCGCACCTCGTCGACGCCCGGGCCGTGACCACCGAGACGTTCGGCGACTTCGATGCGGTGGTGAGCCTCGGTGCGTTCGAGCACTTCTGCTCGCCCGAGGAGTTCGAGGCCGGTCAGCAGGAGGAGATCTACCGGCGGCTCTTCGCCAACGTCGCCGGCCTGCTGCCCCACGGGGGACGCCTCTACCTCCAGACCATGGTGTTCGGGCGCAACATGATCCCCATCGGCGAGGTCGACATCAACGCGCCGCGTGACTCCGACGCCTGGTACCTCGCCCTGCTCGGCCACCAGTTCCCGGGATCGTGCCTCCCGTTCGGACAGGAGCAGATCATCCGGAGTGCCGAACCGCACCTCCGCCTGGTCTCGAGCGAGAGCGGCCGCCTCGACTACGTCGAGACCATCAAGCAGTGGCGGAAGCGCTTCGGCGAGCCGAGCTTCCAGAAGACCCTCCTCAAGCTGCGGCTCGTCCCCAGATGGCTCACCAGCAGCGACTTCCGCCTCGCCTTCACCTCGGGCGTCAGCCCCAACAGCGTGTGCTTCGAGCGCGAGCTGCTCGATCACCATCGGCTGGTCTTCGAGAAGGCCCGTTCCTGAGAATCGCGCCAACTCTCGGCCCGTGTCGTCCCGATCGACCGCTTTTCAGTTAGGGTAACCGAACCTGCTTGATCCGTTCCAAGGGGACCCGTGACCTCACAGCTGAACCAAGCGCAAGACGCGACCGTCGACGACGAGTCGTCGCACGACGGGCTCGACCGCCATGCTCGGCCGCACTTGGGCCGGAGCCTGCTGGCGCTGGCGACGTCGGTCGTGCCGTTCCTCGCGCTGTGGGTCGCGATGTACCTGGCGCTCGACGTGTCGTACCTGCTCACGCTGGTGCTGGCGGTGCCGACCGCCGGATTCCTCGTGCGGACCTACATCATGTTCCACGACTGCGCTCACGGCTCGTTGATGCCGGGTCGCCGCTCCAACGCCTACGTCGGTTCGGCGCTCGCGCTCCTCGTCGCCACGCCGTTCGCACGCTGGCGCTACGAGCACACGATGCACCATGCGACGGCAGGCGACCTCGATCGGCGCGGAGTCGGGGACGTGCCGACGATCACGCTCGCCGAGTACGACGCGATGTCGCGGGGTGGGCGCTTCGGCTACCGCCTGTTCCGCAACCCGCTCGTCATGTTCGGGCTCGGCCCGATCTGGGGCATGCTGATCGAGCCGCGCATCGCCAAGCCGTCGATGCGGCCGCGGGTCAAGCGCAGTGTCTGGGTCACCAACCTGTCGCTCCTGCTCCTCGTCGGTGGGCTGTGCTGGTGGTTGGGCTGGCAGGAGTTCCTGATGGTGGAGGGGCCGCTCGTGCTGCTCGCCGGCGGCGCCGGGATCTGGCTCTTCTACGTGCAGCACCAGTTCGACGACACGTACTGGAAGCGGACCGAGGACTGGACCTTCGCCGACGCCGCGCTGCACGGCAGCTCGTACCTGCGGCTCCCCAAGGTGCTGCAGTTCTTCTCGGGCAGCATCGGGCTCCACCACGTCCACCACCTGAACCCGAAGATCCCGAACTACCGGCTCCAGGGCGCCCACGACCAGAACGAGATCTTCCACGCCGTGCCACGCCAGACCTTCTGGAAGGGGCTGCGCGCGACCCGCCTCAAGGTCTGGGACGAGCGGGGCCAGCGGCTCGTCACGTGGGCAGAGCGCCGGCGGTCTCGAGCTCCGTTGGCGAAGGTCTCCGGGTAGGCGCCGGCTGCTCCTGAGCGAACCGCAAGACGGTACGATTCGGTCAGTGGCGAAGCAGATCCCCCTGGTCGACTACCTCGCGCTCGGCCCGCAGCCGCATCTGGTCGCGCACGAGTGCACGAGCTGCGGCGCGCGGTTCTTCGACCGTCGCAACGCGTGCGCCTCGTGCTTCGAGACCACCTTCAAGGACGTCGACGTGCCCACCGACGGCGTCCTCGAGTCGTTCACGATCGTCTCCTTCGCCGCGCCGGGTGTCCCGGTGCCGTTCGTCGCGGGCGTCATCGACTGCGACGGCACGAGCGTCCGGGCGAACGTCATCAACACCGAGCCCGACCCCGAGCACGTGAAGCTCGGCATGAAGGTGAAGCTGGCCACCCACGTGGTGGGCACCGACGACGAAGGCACCGAGGCCGTCGGCTTCGGCTTCGAGCCGCGCTGAGCGCGGCACCACGAGACAGGAGACACCGTGGCTGAGAACGTCTGGATCCTCGGGATCTACATGACGAAGTTCGGGAAGCACCCCGACCAGGACACGGTCGACCTCGCATCCGAGGCAGCCATGGCCGCGCTCGACGACGCGGGCGTCTCCATGCGGGAGATGGGCATCCTGGCGGCCGGCAACCTCATGGGTGGCGGGCTGGGCATCGGGCAGGCGATCCAGAAGCAGATCGGTCAGACGGGCATCCCCGTCTACAACGTGTCGAACGCCTGCGCGACGGGCGCGACTGCGCTGCGCACCGCGGTCATGGCCGTCAAGGCCGGCGAGGCCGACTACGGGCTCGCGGTCGGCGTCGAGAAGCTCTCCGGCGCCGGGCTGCTCGCCGGCGGCGCTCGAAAGAGCGAGGAGAACGTCTACACGCCGTCGGGTCGGTACGGGGCGGTTGCGCCCGTCGACGGCCGGATCGGCACCGAGACGATGCCGGGCGTCTTCGCGCAGGTCGGCATGCAGTACCTGTACCAGCACCAGTACGCCGACGCGCCGTTCCAGCTCTTCGCTCGCATCAGCGAGAAGAACCACTCGCACTCCACGCTGAACCCTCTCGCGGCCTACCAGAAGAAGATGTCAGCCGAGGAGATCATGAACGACGTCATGATCGCCTACCCGAACACGCGGCCGATGTGCTCGGCGAACTGCGACGGCGCCGCCGCCGCGGTCGTCGTGAGCGACGCCGCGCTCAAGAGGCTCTCGAAGGAGCAGCAGAAGCGCGCCGTCAAGGTGTCGGCGTCGATCCTCACGACCGACCCGTGGGAAGAGGCGTGCCAGGTGCTGCCCGACGTCAACACGCTCACGCGCAACGCGGCCGAGCAGGCGTACGAGCAAGCGGGCGTCGGCCCGGCCGACCTCGATCTCGTCGAGCTGCACGACTGCTTCGCGACGGCAGAGCTCGTCCACTACGACAACCTGAAGCTGTGTGAGCCGGGGGGCGCGACCGACCTCTTCGAGTCGGGGGCGACCTGGCGTGACGGCACGACGCCGGTCAACGTGTCGGGCGGGCTCGAGTCGAAGGGCCACCCGATCGCGGCCACCGGCATCGCGAACGTGTGGGAGGTCTGCACGCACCTGCGCGGCGAGGGCGGCGACCGTCAGATCGACGGTGCGAAGGTCGGCCTCGCCCACGTGATCGGGCTCGGCTCGGCGTGTGGCGTGCACATCCTCGAGAAGGCCGCCTGACGCGACGGGAGACCTGCGCGACCCGTCGCGACCAGGCCAGACTGGGGCCGATGGGCTTCTACGAGGACCAGTTCCTCCCGCGCTGCGTCAACGTGCTCCTGAACAACCGCCAGTTCCGAAGGATGCGCGCCCGAGTCGCCGGCGACCTGTCGGGGGAGGTGCTCGAGGTCGGGTTCGGCTCCGGGCTCAACGTGCCCTACTACCCGACGTCGGTGACGAGGGTGCTCGCGGTCGATCCGGCGACGGTCGGCCGCAAGCTCGCCGCGAAGCGCGTCGAGGAGAGCCCCGTCCCGGTGGAGTACGTCGGGCTCGAGGGTGAGGCGCTGCCGCTCGAGGACGCGAGCGTCGACCACGCGCTGACGACGTGGACGCTCTGCACGATCCCGGACGTCCACCGCGCGCTGCTCGAGATGCGACGCGTCCTGCGACCGGGCGGCGCGCTGCACTTCATCGAGCACGGTCGGGCATCCGACGAGAACGTTGCTCGTCGCCAGGATCGGTTCACGCCGCTGCAGCGGCGCATCGCCGGTGGGTGCCATCTCAACCGCCCGATCGATCAGCTCGTGAGCGACGCGGGATTCACGACGACGCGGCTCGATCGCTACTCGGTCAAGGGCCCCAAGATCATGAGCTCGATGTACGAGGGCGTCGCGGTCGCGCCGTCGTAGCGTGCGAGTCAGACGGCTCGCTCCTCACGGCGCAGTCGCGCCGCGAAGGCGCTGACCGCAGCGGCGGCGCGCGCGACGTCGGCGACCGCATGTCCGACGGCCGTGTCGAAGTCGCCGCTCGCCGGGCCGCGCCACACCACCGAGCTGAGCCGGCCCTGGGCGTCGAGCTGCCTGCTCACCTCGAGGAGGGTGCGCACCAGATCGTCGGCCTCCCGGGCTGCCTCCTGGAGGCGGACCGATTGCGCGGACCGCTTGCTCGCCTTCCACCATACGATCCCCCGCATCGGCTGCGCGTCGGTGTCGAACGACGAGCCGTACGGTCCCTGGTTCCGGCGGCTGAGCCGATACCGAACCCAATCGGCGATGTGCTGGAGGAGGCGGAGGCGCGACGGCGCCGCCCGCTCGAGCTGGATGAACGTCGTGTGGTGAGGCCCGGGGCCGAACAGCGCCTCGTGGACGAACTTCCCCTTGAGCCCGTACTGCTGGCCGTACACGGGGCGCATGTGAGCGTCTTCGAGGCGCGCCCGCGCCGCCTCGAGCCAGGCCGGTCCGCGGCCGAGGCGGTGGTCGTCGGGGTGGTAGTGACTCGACGTTCGGGGCGTCGCACCGGCCAGCGAGCACCAGCGCTTCAGCAGCCGATGGCCGGGAAGCAGCAGGTGGCCGCCCTCGAGCAGGCGCACGAGCTGATCGTGCGTCAGCCCGGTCGCGACCAGATCCGCGAGGAGCGTGAGCTCGGACTGGGTCGCACGGGGGAGGCGAGCACGACAGCGGTCACCGCCATCCCCGGGGAGGTCGTCGGCGACGTCGGCGACGAGACGTACGACCTCGTCGAACGCGGGCGAGCGCGAGTCGGTGAGCTGCTCGGGTCGCGCGCGGTGGCGGAAGAGGCTGCCCGCCGCGAACTCGTCGCCACGAGCATGCGCACCCGACGCACGATCGAGCTCGGTGGCCAGCCGCTCGATCTCCTCACGACTGTCCGCGATCTGCGCATCCGCGCTCTCACCGAGACCACGCAGGTCGCCCGCCGACGCGGTGCTGCTGCTGGACTTCGTGGCGGCGGCCACCGCGTTGAGCAGTCGCGGCGTCCCGGTCGCGAGGGCATCGGCCTGCGCGTGCAGCCATGCGACCCTCTCCGCCAGGGTGTCGTGCTCGGCGTCGCGCCGCTCGGCGGCGGACCCGCCGCCCGCGGGTTCGCCCCGCGCCATCTCAGGCGGTCGTCGACCAGGGGCTGATCGGGCGCTCCATCGGCTCACCGTCGATGACGTGGTCGGCGCGCTCGGCGTAGCAGCAGATCCGTCCGGCGATCGCGTCGCGGGTCGTGGCGCACCTCGATCGCATGCCCCCGCACGAGCCCCAGCGTAGAGGCCGTAGCCTGGGGCCATGTGCCGAAACATCACCGAGCTGCGCGGTCTCGAGCCCCCCGCCACCCGCGAGGAGATCGAGGCCGCGGCCCGTCAGTACGTGCGCAAGGTCTCGGGCGTCGCGAAGCCGAAGGGCGAGGTCGCCGATGCGCTCGACGCCGCCGCGCTCGAGATCGCGGGGATCACCGAGCGTGTGCTCGCCGAGCTGCCGGCCCGGAGACGACCGCCGCCGACGCTGCCGCCGCTGCGCCGACCGGAGGTGCGAGACCGCATGGGGCTGGCCCCGTTCCGGGCCTAGCGGATGGCTCTCGACGACGAGCTCCTCAACAAGGTCACCTGGAAGATCCCGAACGCGCTCGCGCTCGTGGGGTCGCGCGCCGGCGAGACCCGCAACGCCATGACCACGAGCTGGATCACCCAGCTGTCGATGGAGCCGGTCCTCATCGGCGTCGGTGTCGACAACGACGCGGTGACGCACCGCCTCATCACGGAGGGCGGTTCGTTCACCGTCAACCTGTGGAGCGCCGATGACACAAGGGTCTTCGTCAAGTTCTCGAAGCCGGCCGACGACGACGGGTCGAGCCTGAACGGCCGGGCGGTGCGCCCCGCGACGACCGGCGCGCCGGTCTTCGAGGAGGCGATCGCCTGGGTCGACTGCGAGGTGCGCCACACGCTCGACCTCGGGACGCACACGCTCTTCGTGGGCGAGGTCGTCGACGCAGCCATCAGCGACGACGAGGCGCACGCGGCGTCGATGAGCGACACGAGGATGAAGTACGGCGGCGTCAAACGCCACTGAGCCGATGCGAGCCTGACGCCGCGCGACGCGATGTCG
>Ga0315534_1001254_pt1 | contig 17600 bp, 19 predicted proteins | sample SalMarSW160240MG_FD_203094 | JGI IMG/M metagenome (GOLD analysis project Ga0315534, IMG submission 203094) | Salt marsh sediment microbial communities from the Plum Island Ecosystem LTER, Massachusetts, United States - Salt Marsh Sediment SW1602-40 ... | reverse complement strand
GTTACCGTATCAATCCAGGTATCGTAGCCGGCCAGTCCCGTCTGGTAATTAGGATATGCCCATCTGTTCCCAGGAGCGGCATGCACCAGGGCGTATTCCAGGGCTTCTCTGACCGTGGTAGCATCATCAGCCGGTTGTCTCTGCCGGATAGAGAGCATACCAAGTTCGCCAATACCGGTGTCACCGAGATCCTGCCATGGCTTGGGACCTTTAATGGAATCTATATCAAGAGCGCCATAATAATAGCCGACGTCATCATAGCCGTTGATAACTTAGTATTCGGGTATCTCCATCTCCCAGGCATAACAGGGTATTCCTTCATCAATCGCTCGCCTTACCATATCCCAGGCTTCCTGTTGCATTTCTGTAAAATTTTCCTGCGACTTGTGGGAGCCTACTATACGGGCATGCTCGCAACCTATGTTTCTTACCAGCTCGAACATCCTCTGCTTGTTCCAAGCAGTCGGGCCGCTGGGTCAGACAGAGTCCTTGCAGATATTGATAACGAAAGCGTGCCCGGTACCGCCATAAAGCCAGGGCTCGGAGACATCAATACCAAGATAGTCCATACAGCCCTTGATACAACCAAGGTGGGTGACATTGCGCGGCTGCCAGCGCATATTTTCCAGCATCTTCATAACAATCCCCCTTCTGCTTCCGTCCCAACAAATAGTTATTTAAGCAGGTTTTTTAGTGTGGAAAGTATACCACCAAAAATATATTGATTCAAGTGTTTCAGTATCATATTTATATACGGATGTGGTCATCAACTTGAAATACGCCAGCAATAATTCTATTATGGGTATGAAAAACACCGAACTATTTCATCATTAGGAGGTCGTCATGGCACAAATTACTCAAGACTTATCGATATTGAAGAAATTCGACTTCGAGCGTCCGCCGGTGGGCGTTAAATATCTCGCCGACAAACCCAAGGGCCTGAAAAAGCTGGGCAAGGTAATGGACCTTTGCGAAATGCTGGTGGAAGCCCAGGAAGGAAATGCTTTCTACATTACCAAAGACGAACTGAGCTGTGTCGGCCCGATGCTGCTGGGCATGGTTGACGAGGAACCGGAATTCGAAAGCGGCAAGGTCGGGCCCAAGCTGGGCGCATTTAAAGACGTACGGGCCAACCTCCGTATTTACCAGGATATGCCCAAGCTGCTGAAAGGCTCGGGGAATTACGTTGCCTTCGCCCCCCTGGACAAGCTTAACTTCGACCCGGATATACTCATCATCCTGGCTAATTCCAGCCAGGCGGAGATTTTCATCAGGGCCAAGTGCTATACCACCGGCGAAATGTGGACGGCCCGGGGCATGCCGGTGGTAGGCTGCGCCTGGGTATACATCTACCCCTGGGTAAGCGGCGAGATGAATATCGGGATTACCGGCGTCGGTTTCGGAATGAGGGCTAGGCGCCTCTTCCCGGAAGGCCGGCTGCTGCTGTCGATTCCCTGGGACAAGATGCCGGGTATATTAAAGAACCTGGATGAGATGGAATGGGTGCCCGAATCTTTCACGCTGGGACCGGAGGGTCATAAGAAGAAAATCAGGAGAATAATAGAAGAAATACGGCAGGAATCAACGGAAGCGGAAACGGGAGACTGATTCTGATAGCACCGGCCGATTAGCCCGATATATCGATAATGGTACATCATAGAGATAAATACCAACGTTCTGAGGAGGTTATTTATGAGCAACCAACGTGACTATTCCATATTGGAAAAGATCAAGTTCGATTACGCACCGGTCGGCGTAAAATTTTCAATGGATAAACCGGAACGTGTTGATCTCCTCGAAGGCAGGTACTTCTTGTGCGAATTACTCAGGTTCGCCCACGAGGGCAAAGCATTCTACGTCTCAGAGTTAGAATGCGGTACTCAGGTACTCGGCTATGTGGAATACCCACCAGTTATGTACAGCGGTCAACTAGGCCCAATTTTCAACATGTTCAAGACCCCGGCCGCCAACCGGAGAATCTATGATTACGTACCACACATGCCCTATCATTCCGTGAAATATGTCACCCATGCCCCACTAGATAAGATGAACTTTGAGCCCGACTTGTTAATATTTACCTGTAAGCCATCCCAGGCAGAAATCCTCTTGCGCGCCAATAGCTACACTGATGGAAAGATGTGGCACTCCAAGGCTACGACTTGTCTTGCCTGTGCCTGGAATTACGTACAGCCATACATGAGCGGAGAGATGAACTACACCATTACGGGCCTGGGGTTCAGTATGAAAGCCATCCGCGCATTGCCAGAAGGTCTTATAATTATTTCTTTCCCTTCCAACACTATCGGCAGTCTGCTGGAAAATTTGAATGATATGGAGCTATTCCCGTACTGGTTCGACCTGGGGAGAGAAGGGTTCTTGCCCGAGAGGGAAAAACGCGAGGCGGAACTCCGTACGAAGCTGTTCGGAGACCCGAATAAAGATGGCAGTGTTGAGTAGATACTCCAAATAATAAAAAGTGGAAAAAGCGGATGGTAAAAATACATTACAGAGTCACGAGATGCGGAGATCCCAATACAAAAACCGGGAAGTACACCGGATTTTGTTTAATTATGTGAAGAACATTTCAGGAGGCTAACATGACGTCAAAACCGGAAGACTATGCCGCCCTCGATAAGTTTAACTTCGAATACAAACCGGTGGCTGTGAGATTCGCTATCGCCAGGCCGGAAGGTATCAAGCGAATCGATAAAGAACTGAACATGTGCGAGATGCTGAGGGAAGCCCAGGAGAACGACCCCTTTTACGTAACCCCGGAGGACTGGGTATGTGTGGGTATAGAACAGATGATAGTCGGACAGGCAGACCCGGAACCCGTCCTCGTCAGCGGTATATTCGGCGGGGAAGAGGGGCTGTTCAAGGGAGATAGCTCCTGCCGCGCCATGTACGATTATCTCCCCACCCTGCCCAAGGGGTCGGTAAAGTACGTGGTTTTCTCCCCTATCGATAAACTCACCTTCGAGCCGGATGTCCTAGTTATGACGGCTACTCTTCCCCAGGCGCAGACGCTGGTGCGTTCCATCAACTACTCCACGGGCAAGCCCTTCGTTAGTAAGGGGACCCCGGTGGTGGCCTGCTCCTGGATTTTCGTTTATCCGGTGGTCAGCGGCGAGTTGAACTACTTCATCACCGGCCTGGGACTAGGCATACAGGCGATGAACATCTTCCCGCCGGGTCTTTTCATCGTCTCGGTGCCGTTCCAGCTGATCCCCACCATGCTGGATAACGTCAAAGATATGGAATACAGTCCGGAACTCGCGCCGGGACCGGGCGGCCCAGCCCACCGAAAAAGGGTGAACCAGTTCAAGAAAGATATGATAAAGAAAATAGAGCAATAGTAAACGTATATCAAAGGAGACAATATGGCAGGCACAAAATACGGACAATACCTGGTAGAGATACCTTTCCACAAAGCGGGACCGGGCGCCCTGTTCTCTACCGGGGGTGATATCCTCGGGGGGCTGGAACTCAACGTTATCTACGCCTGCGGATATCAGACAGGCATTACCGGTCTATCGAGGAAGCCGCACGTACATAATTACGATGAGGCCGTATTCTTCATCGGCTCCGACCCTTACGCCCTGGACGACCTCGGCGCCGAGGTGGAGATATCCATCGGGGAAGAGGGCCAGGAAGAGAAGCATACCTTCAATAAACCCAGCGTACTGGTAGCCCCCAAGGGACTCTACCACTGCCCGATAGTGACAAAAGAAATCCACAAGCCCTACGTGTGTATGGCAGTGTCACTCACCGGAAAAAGGTCGGACTAGACAGGATTATCAAGTTTAATATTGAAATTAGATTTTGATCTGTCTATCTATACGCCTTATCCCTAGCCGCCCCAGTCCAATCCGGCGCCGCTGATGGCAGACCCGTTGGGGTCGACGATATGCGCGCCGCCGTCAATTAACACGCACGAGCCGGTCATAAATGACGAGTCGTCGCTGGCGAGGTAGGAACATATCCCGGTGATTTCGTCCGGGGTGCTGATACGCTTAAGCGGCGTGTATGAGGTAAGCATGGCAAAGGCGCCGTCGACATCCGTCTTCAGCGCTTTCGCCAGGGGCTTGCCGGTGGAATTTTCCATCATGGTTGTCCTGACAGCCCCCGGGCAGACCGCGTTGCAGCGTACCTTTGAAGGCCCGTAGTCCAAGGCCGCCTGCTGTGTCAGCATAATAAGCCCAGCCTTGGACGTGCAGTATGCCGACATGGTCGGTATACAGCGTGTCCCACCCAGGGAAGCAATGTTGATGATGGAACCGCCACCGTCCTTTATCATCAGCGGTATACAGGCCTTCATCACCAGAAAAGGCCCGGTAAGATTTACCTCGAGGACACGCTTCCAGAGCTCCATGTCAACCTCGACGATACTCCCCGGGGGGTCTATCCCGGCATTATTTACCAGCACATTAATCTTGCCGCCGAATTTTACCGTTGTCTCCACCATGCGTTTAACATCATCTAAAATGGTCACGTCTCCGGAGCATGTCGTGACCGACCCGGCCGGCAACGACTTGGCTACTTTATCCAGCATCTCCTGGCGGCGGCCGGAGATACACACCTTCGCCCCGTCAGCAACGAACCGCTTGGCGATTTCAGCGCCAATGCCGGCACCACCTCCGGTAATAAGGGCCACTTTCCCTTTAAGGTACATAAGCTGTGCCTCCTTTGCTTTGATTGATACTTGCGAACTTAATATACACCATACCACTGCGGCCTGCAATAAAATCCAGGGTGGGTTTAACCTGCCTCCTGCTTCTGAGACTATACTATTTATCACTGCAACGTAAGAGATAGGGTCAATCCGGGGGATTGGCCACCCAAGATATCATTGCATTTAAAGTGAAGATATGTGTAATATAGTGAAGGTCTGATTTGGAATAATTGATAATCTATCCTCTTCAAGCAACTCAAAGCTATCTTCGATGACTATGTAGAATATAAATTCATTAGAGAAGGATAATTAAATGAGTGATAGAGGCATATTTGACCTTACCGGTAAGGTCGTTCTTGTTACCGGCGGTAGTCGCGGTATCGGCCGGGCATACGCCGAAGCTGTTGCTGCATTCGGGGCTAGTGTCGCCATCGCTGCCCGGGATCAGGGGAAGATCGATGAAACGCTGGGTATACTGGACAAGTATATAGTTAAGACTTTGGGAATATCCGCCGACATGACCAGGGAAGAAGATATCAGGAGAATGGTCGATGATACGGTAAAGGAATTCGGCCGCATAGATATCCTGTTCAATAACGCCGGCATTGCCAGGCCTCTGCGCCCGATACATGAGGAAGTTATTGCGGACTTTGATATCATCATCAGCACCAACCTCAGGGCACCTTTCCTGGTCTTAAAATATGTCCTGCCGGTTATGATAAAACAGAACAAGGGGGCGATCATTAACACCTCGTCTACGGCTGGTATCAGAGCGGAAATCCCGGAAATTGCTTCGGTAGCTTACTGCGCGGCCAAAGCCGGGATCAATGTTATGACCCAGGTCGCCGCCATCGAGTATGCTAAATATAATATCCGGGTTAATTGTATTGCCCCGGGTATGCATCATTCCGAAATCGGCCACGATATTCCCCGGCCGAACACCCCACCTGACCCGCAGCAAATGGCCGCAATGCAGGAAAGAATGAAGAGAACGAATGAGGATATCCCGATGAACCGCATGGCCGAAGCCGATGAGTTGGCCGGTTTAGCCGTACTCCTGGCTTCGGATGCTTCCAGCTACATCACAGGCCAGATCATCGCCCAGGATGGTGGGCGGTCAGCCAAACACTAGGATTCCCAACCCAAATACCGGATGATTATAGAGTGAGGTGACGTACTATGTTTAAAAAAATATTAGTACCGCTGGACGGGTCCAGGTTCAGTTCACATGCCTTGAGATACGCCATCGATATCATCAAGCATTATAAGGCACGGCTTATCCTGGTACGCGCCATCGAACCGGCCGTACCGATATCCACGGCGGCATCGTCTATCGGTATAGAATCCCCGAGTTCCGTACGGGCAGCGATGGAAGCGGCTGAAACCCAGGACCGGCTAAACAACAGACGCGCCGGGCAGTATATGAGAAAAAAACTCCATGAGGTGACTTCACAGGGTATTGATGCTAACTGCCACGTGGTAACCGGAGACCCGTATGAATCCATCATGAAAATCTGCAAGAAAGAAAAAGTGGACCTGGTGGTGATGACAACCCACGGAAAAAGCGGGTTTAAGCGCGCCATCCTGGGCAGCGTTGCCGATAAAGTGGTCCGCGATTCCCGCGTGCCGGTGTTGGTTATCCGCCCCAAGAGCCGAAAGCGAAGGTAATCCTTAGATAAAACCTCTGTTCATTTCCTCTATCATGGGTTATAATTGGACTTGAATCCGTGCCCCTGTAGCTCAGGCGGATAGAGCAGCGGTTTCCTAAACCGCTTGCCCGGGTTCGAGTCCCGGCAGGGGTACCATTTTATAACATCAATAAAGAAAAAGCCCAACCTTTCGGTTGGGCTTCGTTAACAACCACTTTCTCTGGATATTTGAATCTCTTAATTGTTATCCACATCCACTTTTATCCGCTTTTTCTCGTATACCGGTTCCAGGTCGCGCATGTAGGCGCATTGCAGGCATTCTTCATACCAGCCGTGGATGTCTCTATCGATATACAAAAGCCCACCGCACTTAGGGCAGACCCGGTTCTTGCCGTTTTTTCCCATAGCTGTATCCCCCCCCGTTTTCCGGCCATTCACGGTCAGTTAGCAGTCTCTTTATCCGACTGCTAACTAATATTATAAAAACGTCCTATAGCTTTGTCAATACCTTTTATCCCCTTTTTAGTACCGGAAAGCATTATGGCGTCATGTTACGATATATTAATAACCTTAGTGTATCTTTAAATTTCTTAAATAATAGTCGAAATAAGTATTGACATTATAAATATCTAACTGTATACTTTATTAAGTTTATTAATTTATCAATTAATTTTATTATTCTACAGCTGGGAAATACAGGAATGCTTCTAGAAATAAAAAAAGTCACCAAGGTCTATAAGAAGAAAGTAAAAGCCAACGATAATATCAGTCTTTCCATCGCTGAGGGCGAGGTCTTCGGGCTGCTGGGTCCCAATGGCGCCGGCAAAACGACACTGGTCAACCAGATAATCGGGCTGACCATGCCGACTTCAGGGAGTATTACGCTTAACAGCGTAGACGTTATTGCCAATCCAGGCTACGCCCGGGAGTCCTGCTCATTCCAGTCCCAGACACAGGTGCCGATATCCGGCCTCAGCACCATGCAGGCTATCGAACTCGTCGGGCGGATACGGGGCGGCAAGAAAGCGGACGTGCGGAAACGAGCTATGGAGCTCATCGATATGCTGGAGATGGATGAGTGGCAGAAAACCCTGGGACTAACCATATCCGGCGGCGTACGCCGCCTCGTCGCTTTCTGCATGGCGGCGGTAACGCCGGGTAAAATCGTTATCCTCGATGAGCCGACGAATGACATCGACCCTCTAAGGCGGCGGATACTCTGGCAGGAAGTGCAGGCGATGGCAAGACGGGGCTCGGCGGTATTACTGGTAACCCATAACGTCCTTGAAGCCGAACGAGTCGTCGACCGGCTGGCGATTATCGACCTGGGCAAGGTAATGGGCATGGGTACGCCCGCCAGCCTTAAGCAAGACGAAGGCGACGCCATGCACCTGGAGCTGATATTGGAACCAGGCGCGCCGGAGCCACCCCTGCCCGACTACCTGCAGCAGCCGGTAATCGTCAACCGCCGTATCCTAGTTCGTGTCCGGCCAGCGGACATCACTACCGCCATCGATTGGGCGCGTAGCCTGAAAGAGAGTAACGCCATCGAGGAGTTTTCTCTCGGACCAGCTACACTGGAAGATATTTACGTACAGATGGTCAAGAACCCCGATGAAACAGACCGACCCGGGGAGGCTAAGTAGCTATGCCGAAATGGTTGAGAAGCTATTTCCTGATGCTGAAATGGGTCTTTTTAAGCTACCGGGCGTGGTTATCGCTTAATTTTGCCGTCCAGATAGGGATTGCTGTCGGAATGATCTACGGTATCAGCTTTTTCTACCCGGGTATCACGCCGACCATAGCCAAGTACCTGACCACCGGCGCGCCGACACTAATCATGCTGGTCGCCGGTCTGGTCATCGTACCCCAGATAATCGCCAACGCCCGCACCGAGGGGACTTTCGACTATATCTGGTCGCTGCCCGTCCCACGCATGGCTCATCTCGGCGCCGACGCCACTAATATGTTCGGGTCAGTCCTGCCGGGCATTATCCTGGCAGTCGTCCTGGGGGCTATACATTTCGATTTCAGTCTTCATATCAGCCTCCTGGTCATCCCGGCGGTTATCCTGATAGCGTTATGCGGCACTTTTATCGGTTACTCCATAGCTTTCATCATTCCCAAACCGATGATGGTGAATGTAATAACCCAGATAATGAGTTTCGCCGTTATGTTGTTCTCACCGGTGATGTTCCCGGGAGATCGGCTCCCCGGCTGGCTGCAGGCAATTCACAAGGTGCTCCCCATCCAGTACATGGCGGACCTTACCCGCGGTACGATAACCGACCTGGATGTGAACCTGGGATTGGCGTTTATCGTTGTCGGAGCATGGTGTGTGGTGGGCTTTATCGTAACGTTAATCGTCGTCAATCGCCGCCAGTAATAAGCTAATCCTCCACGCCTGAGATACCTTGCCTTTTAATACCCTAAGGCGGTAAAATGCCATTGAAAGGGAAGGTATGCCGAAGAAGACTTTTACCGTCGAAGACCTCCAGCGCTGGCAGGAAAAAGGCCTCCTCTCCGAAGAACAGCTGCAGCGTATAGTATCCGACGAAGACCTGGAAACAACGCCTGAGAAACCCGAGAAGAAAACCCGTATTAATCCCGTCATCGTCGCCTATTATTTCGGTGGTTTCCTGGCATTAATCTCTTTCACTTTTTTCATCGTCATGAGATGGGAAGAATTCTCCGACGGCGAACGCCTGGGGACGACCTTCGGGGTGTTGATTGTTACCGGCGCCCTGGGAGTGTGGCTGCGGTTTTTCCGGAACTACAACGTGGCCGGCGGACTGCTGCTGCTGATAGCCACGGCGGTATTTCCTATGTTTGCCTACACCGTAGCCGAAGCGGGAGGTTTCTGGCCGGATAACAGGGATTCCTTTACCGGACTTAGCTACGCATTTCTCTATTTATCTCTAATCAGTCTGCCGGTAGCTATAGCAATATTGTATCTTACCCGGTTTTCGCTGATTTCTCTGGTGGTGGCGGGACTGGTACATTTCGCTGCCTCAGGCATAGGCGGTATAGCTTCTGCCGATCAGGCTATCGTTACTTCAGCTACCTGCGGGGCCTTCGTAGCCCTCGGACTGGTGTTTTCTTTACTGGGAAAAAATCAACACACCTTCTGGTTAAAGCTGTACGGCCTGGTAGGATTACAGATAGGTTTTACCACGCTATTTTCCGGTAGCGACCAGGCCCTTTTCGGCCTTCTTTTCCTGGCGGTATACCTGGTATTGATAGTATTGAGTTTGCATTTCCAGGAAGTCATTTACCTGGTATTCGGCGTTATCGGCGTTTATACCTATATCATCCGGCTGATATTCGATTACCTGGAAGATACGGTATATTTCCCGCTGGTACTCGGGGTGGTGGGGATAAGCATCGTGGTACTGGCGGTACTTTACCAGAAGTACCAAGGCAACCTTTTCCGCCGCAAAAGGTGACTTTTTAAAATCCTGATATCTGGTTGTTTAAAGAAATACTGCTCCGGTGAGAACCGATGAGATATCAGAGAACGTTGACAATTACAGGCGGACATGGTAATATATGGTATGCGGTAACCGTTTGCCGCATTGCTGTATTTAGGACGGAAAAATGAAGCGAGTTTACGTTAATGAAGACGTGTGTATCGGCTGTCACCTTTGTGAAATCTACTGCCAGCTGAAACACGCCGATACTAATGACCTTATCAAGGCTTTCAAGCGGGAGGGGCCGAAACCCATCCCCCGGCTGAGGGTGGAGGAAAACGGTATACTATCTTTATCTTCACGCTGCAAGCACTGCGAAGACGCCCCCTGCGTACGGGCATGCCTTACCGGGGCTTTAACGCGTGATCCGGAAACCCGGGTGATCAACTCCGATGATGAGCGCTGTATTGGCTGCGGCACCTGTATGCTGGCCTGCCCCCTGGGGGCCTTGAAGCTGGACACCGAACATATGACGATGGTTAAGTGCGACCTCTGCCAGGACGAAGAGATCCCGGTATGCGTCGCCAACTGCCCTAACGAAGCGTTGCTGTACATGGAAATACCCAACGGTAACGACAATAGAAAAATAAAGGAATCCGGGCGTATCCAGTAAAGAATGCTAATTATTCGCCCGATAAACCGGGAGGTGCAAAATGCCGTACAACTGGGGACCACATTATATCATTCCTTCGGAAGTAATCAAAAGCTATTCCGGCGCTATCTTGCTGAGAGAGGAGCTTAATGAAGACCTCCTCTCCAAAGAACTGGCGGAAATGGGATTGCAGGGACCGGTAATACAAATAGTGAATCCCTGGTATTACCGGAAAAAGAATACCGAAACCTGGATAAAAATAGGCGAATCTACGGATAAACAGCAGAATTTCCCCATCCGTTGGGACACGACTAAATTAGAAAACGGTCAGTACGAGATACTGGGACTGATGCACGCCTTCGTCAGGCAAAACGGCGATGAGGTAGCCATCGCCCGGGAGAACGTGGTGGAAGTAACGGTAGACAACTAAACTGCCGGTGAAGAAAAAAACGGAGAACGAATGCTGGTAATAATCGACTACGGCGCCGGGAACCTGCGCAGTGTTTATAAAGCCGTCAGCAAACTGGGATATGAAGTCAAATTGTCGACAAGTCCGGATGAAGTACTGGCGGCGGATACGGTGATATTACCCGGCGTGGGGGCCGGGGGCGATACCATGGCGGCGCTGAAGAAACTGGGACTGGTAAGTCCTATCAAGCAGTACGTAGCGGAGGACCGGCCTTTCCTGGGTATCTGCATCGGGATGCAGGTGCTGTTTACCGGTACCGAAGAGGGCGGCTGGCACGAATGCCTGGACATTATCGCCGGACGGGTCATTAAGCTGCCGGAAGGACAGAAAATACCGCACATGGGATGGAACCAGGTTAAGCAGAAGGTACAGCACCCCGTTTTTAAAGGAATCCCGGATAATACCAATTTCTACTTTGTGCACAGTTATTACGGCAACCCGGAAGATAAGGCCGTCGTTGCCGGAGAAACCGAATACGGCGCGGTGATACCCGGCTTAATTATCAAGGGTAACCTGGTAGCCACCCAGTTCCATCCGGAAAAAAGCGGTGAGCTGGGACTGAAGTTTTATGATAATTTCCTCAGGCTGGTAGCGGGACGATAATAACAAACTACGGTGGCAAATAAATGACGAGTATGGAAAAAGTGAAATACCTGATAATCGGGAACTCGGCCGGGGGCATCGGCGCCGCCGAAGCCATCCGTGAGGTCGATAATAAAGGGTCGGTAGCCATCGTCTCCGATGAGACCTACCCGGCCTATTCGCGACCGCTTATCTCGGAGTACCTGGACGACGGCTATTCCTTGGAAAGGATGCTCTATCGTCCGGCCGATTTCTACGCCAAGAATAATATAAAAACGCTTTTCGGGGAGAAGGTGACCCAGCTCAATGCCAGGGGACATACCTTAAAGCTGGAGAGCGGTAAATCCATCGGGTGGGAAAAACTGCTCCTGGCTACCGGCGGGACGCCGATTATCCTTAAAATCCCGGGAACCGACCTGGAAGGTGTATTTACCTTTAATAAACTGGACGATGCCAGGGCCATCGATGAATTTTTAAAGAGGTACATTAAAAAGATACGGGCGGTGGTTATCGGCGGGGGACTGATCGGGGCCAGCGTTACCGAGGCGCTGCTGAAACGCAATGTCACGGTAACCATCGTTGAGATGAAGGACCGTGTCCTGAACACGATTCTCGACGAGGAAACCTCGGCGGTGGTTGCTAAAGCGCTGGAGGAAGCCGGCGTGGAGATTCTCACCGACCGCACCGCCGTGCGCATCGACAGCTATTTCCCCGGCGAGGTCAGCGGCGTTACTCTTGATAATGACCGTTCGATATCCTGCGAGATGGTTATCATTGCCGTGGGAGTACAGCCCCGCCTTGACCTGGTTGTTAAAAGCGGCCTCAAGGTCAACCGGGGAATTATCGTCGACCGCCACATGGCGACTTCGGCCCCGGATGTTTACGCCTGCGGTGATGTCGCCGAGGCTTTCGACTTTATTTACGGGGAGAACCGCCTGACACCCATCTGGCCCAACGCCTACACCGGGGGAAGAACGGCCGGAAGGAATATGGCCGGCATTACCGAAGAATATCCCGGCGGCACGGCCATGAACGCCGTGAAATATTACGGGTTGAAACTGGTTTCCGCCGGTCTGGTGGTACCGCCCGATGACAGCTATGAGGTTATCCGAGAAACGCACGATGATATCTACCGGAAAGTCATCCTCAAAGACGGGAAGTTAGCCGGGCTGGTATTCGCCGGTGATATCGAGATGTCGGGGATTATTTACAATCTGATGAAAGACGGGATAGACGTTTCCGAATTCAAAGAGACCCTGGTTTCTGATAATTTCGGACTCACCTCCCTGCCGGATGAAGTCAGGAAATCACGGCTGGAACCCCCGCCCGAGAAATACATCTCCGTAGTAACCTCGATAGAAGAACCGGAAGAAGTAGTCGTGGAAGAATAGCGTTCTCCGGAGGATAAAACGTGAAGGATATCAGACTGATAAATAATGCCTATAACGATGATAAGGTAATCGACGCCTGTTCCATCTTCGGTGCCATGAATTTATCCGGCGCCCGGTTCTCCGGCGAAAGGGTTATCCGGGCGATTACCAATATGCACGACCGCGGCAACGGCCTGGGCGGCGGCTTTGCCGTTTACGGTCTTTACCCCGAATATGATGACAAGTACGCCTTCCATGTTATGTACCTCAACCGGCAGGCTCAGCAGGACGCCGAGCAATACCTGCAGAAAAACTTCAACATGATACATAAAGAGGAAGTGCCAACCTGCCCGACACCCGCTATCAAGAATCCACCCCTGGTCTGGCGTTACTTCCTGGATACCGGCGCCAACAACTCTGATAATACATCTGATGATGATTACGTTGTGGGGAAAGTGATGGAAATAAACACCCAGTTGAACGATACCTTCGTGTTTTCCAGCGGCAAGAACATGGCCGTATTCAAGGGCGTCGGTTATCCCGAGGAAATCGCCGAGTATTTCAACCTGAAAGACTACGAGGGATATCTCTGGACGGCGCACGGGCGTTTCCCCACCAATTCGGCAGCCTGGTGGGGCGGGGCGCACCCGTTCTGTATTCTGGACTGGACGGTCGTTCATAATGGCGAAATCTCATCGTACGGCATCAACCGGCGCTACCTGGAGCAGTTCGGCTACATGTGTACCATGCAGACCGATACCGAGGTAGTGGCCTACGCCGTAGATTTACTGATGCGTAAGCACAATCTGCCCTGGAAAGTAGTAGCCGGAGTCCTGGCGGCGCCATTCTGGACGGATATCGAACGGATGCCGAAGCAGGAGAAAGAGCTGGCGCTGGCCTTACGGCAGGTATACGGCAGTCTCCTCCTCAACGGCCCCTTCGCGGTCATAATCGCGCACCGGGGGGAAATGGTTGGTCTCACCGACCGCATCCGGCTACGCCCGCTGACCGTCGGGGAGAAGGGCGACATGCTTTATCTCTCTTCCGAGGAATCGGCGATACGGCTGATTTCGCCGGAACTGGATAAAGCCTGGATACCTACGGGCGGCCAGCCGGTTATCGGCAAGCTGAAGGAAAAGACAACAAGGTCGAAATCAAAGACAGTTAAGGAATCGGTGACGGCCGGGGATACGAAATAATGCTGACCAAGAGGATTATACCCTGCCTGGATGTCAAAGGCGGCCGCGTGGTCAAGGGAGTAAAATTCCGCGACCACCGTGATGCCGGCGACCCCGTGGAGCTGGCGGCTTTCTATAACAAGGAAGGCGCCGACGAACTGGTCTTTTACGATATCACCGCTTCCAGCGAGGAACGTAACATCATGCTGGATGTGGTCGAACGCACCGCCGACCAGGTTTTTATACCGCTGACGGTGGGTGGGGGACTGCGTACCGTGGCCGACATGCGCGCCATGCTGGAAGCCGGCGCCGATAAAATATCGATTAATACTGCGGCGGTACTGGATCCGACTTTGATTACTAAAGGCGCCGAGCGCTTCGGCGCCCAGTGCATCGTGCTGGGGATGGACGCCAAACGCGTACCCGATTCGACTCCTACACGTTGGGTGGTGCATACGCATACCGGAGCCGACGGGGGCAAGTCCACCGGACAGGACGCCATAGAGTGGGCTGTCCGGGCGGTGGAGTTGGGGGCCGGGGAAATCGTCGTTAACAGCATCGATGCCGACGGCACCCAGGCGGGTTACGACCTGGAGCTACTCCGGGCTATCTCGGAGTCGGTGACCGTACCGGTAGTAGCCAGCGGCGGCGCTGGAAATATGAAAGATATGTACGAAGCAATAATAAAAGGCAAGGCCGATGCCGTTCTGGCGGCCAGTATTTACCACTACGGCATGTATACCATCAGGGCCACTAAGGAATACCTGGAGGGGCAGGGAATACCTGTAAGGATGTAGGGAGACAATAGCCATGAAGACACATTTAGCGCCTAAATTTATTATAAAAAGAGACCCGGACCGCTGCATACAGTGCCAGGTCTGCGTGAACCAGTGCAGCTTCGATGCCAATTACTATGACGAAGCCGATGACGAAGTACGCAGCAACGAAGAAAAATGCGTGGGCTGCCACCGCTGCGCCGTTTACTGCCCCACCAACGCCCTGACAATAAGCTATAATCCGCTGGACTACCGCGGCAACTACAACTGGCGCCCTGAAATCATCGAGGATATTACCAAGCAGGCCGAGACCGGCGGGGTACTCCTCACCGGGATGGGCGATGACAAGGAGCAGCGTATCTACTGGGACCACCTGGTGCTTAACGCCAGCCAGGTAACCAATCCTTCTATCGATCCGTTGCGCGAGCCGATGGAGCTGACGACCTGGCTGGGTAGCAAGCCTGATAAGCTGGAAGTAGACCCGGACAAGATGAAGTTAATGACGGACATGACGCCGCTGGTGAGGCTGGAAGTACCGGTAATGTTCGCTGCCATGTCCTACGGGGCGGTGAGCCTGAACGTCCATGAATCGTTAGCCCGGGCGGCCACGGAAATGGGCACGCTCTGGAACACCGGCGAGGGTGGACTCCACCCCAGTCTTTACAAATACGGCAATAACACCATCGTCCAGGTGGCTTCGGGGCGGTTCGGCGTGCATGCCGATTACCTCGATGCCGGACGGGTGGTGGAGATAAAAATCGGGCAGGGAGCCAAGCCGGGTATCGGCGGGCATCTCCCCGGCGAAAAGGTCAGCAGCGAGGTCTCGCTAACCAGGATGATTCCCGAAGGCACCGACGCCATATCACCGGCGCCGCAGCATGATATCTACTCCATCGAGGACCTGGCGCAGCTTATCTACGCCCTGAAAGAGGCCACCAATTACACCAAGCCGATATCGGTGAAAATCGCCGCCGTTCATAACGCCGCGGCCATAGCCAGCGGAATCGTGCGGGGCGGGGCGGACATCGTGGTGCTGGACGGACTGCGCGGCGCTACCGGGGCCGCCCCCAAGGTAATCCGCGATAATGTGGGTATCCCCATCGAGCTGGCGCTGGCCTCGGTTGACAGCCGACTCCGGGAGGAAGGCATACGCAACCAGGCATCCATCGTTGTCTCGGGCGGTATCCGCAACAGCGGTGATGTCGCCAAGGCCATCGCCCTCGGCGCCGACGCGGTCTATATCGGCACGGCCGCTTTGATAGCCCTGGGCTGTCACGTCTGCCAGCAGTGCCACACCGGAAAATGCGCCTGGGGAATCTGCACCACCGACCTGCGTCTTTCCAAGCGGATAAACCCGGACATCGGCGCGAGACGGGCGGCCAACCTGCTCCGCGGCTGGAGCATCGAGCTGAAAGATATATTGGGCGGACTGGGCGTCAACGCCCTGGAAAGCCTGCGGGGTAACCGCCTGCATCTGAGGGGTATCGGCCTGAGCGACACCGAACTGGAAATACTCGGCGTTAGAATGGCAGGGAGTTAAGCATGACGGACATTAGGAAATCGTTGGTGAAAATCGATGCCAGCGGGGTTTATTATAGAGACCTTAATGCCAGATTAAGAGAAGTCGTCTCCAACGGGACGGGGAAAATCGAACTGCGTAACGTCCACGGTCAGCGGTACATCGGCACCGACCTCGATAGACCGGTGGATATCGAGATATTCGGCACGCCGGGCAACGACCTGGGGGCTTTCATGAACGGGCCGCGAATCACCGTTCACGGCAACGCCCAAGACGGCTGCGGTAACACCATGAACGACGGAGAGATAATCGTACACGGCCACGCCGGTGATACCGTCGGGCTGTCCGCCCGGGGCGGCAAGATATTCATCCGCGAGGACGTGGGCTACCGCGCCGGGATTCACATGAAAGAATATCGTGAAAAGAAGTCGACCCTGGTTATCGGCGGTACCGCCCAGGACTTCGTCGGCGAATACATGGCCGGTGGCATCCTTATCATCCTGGGCATGCACCCGCACCATCCGAAAACCCACCGTGCTAAATACATCGGCACCGGCATGCACGGCGGCGTTATATACATACGCGGCAAAGTTGAAGACTACCAGCTGGGCGCGGAAGTGGGCGTGGCGGAACTGGAGGAGGCAGACCACCGGGTTCTCGGTAAGTTGGTCGGCGAGTTCGCCGGGCACTTCGGATACAAAGTCGAAGATATAATTGACGACGATTTTATCAAACTATACCCCCGCTCCCTCCGGCCGTACGGTCGGCTCTACGCCTATTAGTCCGGAGAGTGGTTATGACGAACCTTCTTATCATAGCCCGGGATGCAGCATCACAGCAGGAGTTCTGTGATAGTCTTGTCCGGAAAGACCTGGACTGCTCGATTACTTCCTATACAAATAACGTAGGGGAAGTCATCGGCCAAAGGCAACCCCACATCATCCTTTTTGAACTCGCTAAACGCTGGCCTAACGAAGAAATGCGGGGGTTTGTCAAGCAGCTAAAGAGGGAAATAAACCTGCCGGTAATAGCCCTGGTTTCCGAAGAGATACTGGAAAATATCGGAGACGAATCGGACTTTGACGATTTTTTAATAAGCCCGTATATCCCCGCGGAGACCGTTGTAAGAATAAACCGGCTGCTGCACAAACGCCGCAAACCGGTCAGCGACGATGTAATCGAATATAACGGCTTACAGCTGGACCTGATCAGCTGTGAAGTCCGCGTTGACGACCGCGTGGTCGACCTTACTTTCAAGGAATACGAGCTGTTAAAGCTGCTGGCCGGCAACCGGGGACGCGTTTTTACCCGCGACGCCCTGCT
>Ga0315534_1001252_pt1 | contig 17609 bp, 11 predicted proteins | sample SalMarSW160240MG_FD_203094 | JGI IMG/M metagenome (GOLD analysis project Ga0315534, IMG submission 203094) | Salt marsh sediment microbial communities from the Plum Island Ecosystem LTER, Massachusetts, United States - Salt Marsh Sediment SW1602-40 ... | reverse complement strand
GCGGCGCAGTCGTTGGATCTGCCCATGGGGTTTGCATTACTCGCCGGCCCGCTGCTGGCGCTCGCCGGCGCTTTCATCTTCGGGTGGTTCTCGGTGCGGCTCGCCGGCGTCTATTTCGCCATGCTGACGCTGGCCTTTGCCCAGATCGCCTGGTCGATCGCGTTTCAGTGGGTCGAAGTGACTGGCGGCGACAATGGAATCCTGGGGGTGTGGCCTGCGGCGCCGGTGGACACGCCGACGCGCTTCTATTGGCTCGCCTTCATCGTCACCGTCGCGGGCGTGTTTTGCCTCCGGGTGCTCACCTTCTCGCCCTTCGGCTATGCGTTGCGGGCGGCGCGCGACTCCGAGCTGCGCGCCGAGGCGATCGGCATCGACCGCCGAAGGGTGCAACTGATCGCCTTCATGATTGCCGGGACCTTCGCCGGGATCGCGGGCGCGCTGTTTGCTTATCTGAAGGGCAGCGTATTTCCCGAGACGCTCGCCATTCCGTATTCGGTCGATGCGCTGGTCATGGTGCTGTTGGGCGGCGTCGAGACCGTTTCGGGCGCCGTCGTGGGAGCGATCGTCTACAAGTCGCTCGCCATCTGGCTGATGAGCGAGACCGAGATGTCGAAGCTCGTGCTCGGCGCGGTGATTGTCGCCATCGTCGTACTCGCGCCCAAAGGGATCGTCGGCTATCTGTCCGATTTTGAGCGGCGAATGGCTTGGCCCGCCGCCCGGTCGAAAAAGGCTTAGCGATGGCGGCGGCGCTCGAAGTCCAAGGCATTGCCAAGTCCTACGGCGGAGTGGCGGCCGTGCGCGACGTCAGCTTCGAGGTTCAGGCGGGCGAGATCGTCGCCTTGATCGGGCCGAACGGTGCAGGCAAGAGCACCTGCTTCAACATGATCATGGGCCAGATTCCGGTCGACGATGGCGTGATCCGGATTTTCGGACGCCCGACCACCGGCCTGCCGCCGCGCACTGTCTGGCGGCTCGGCGTCGGCCGCACCTTCCAGATCACTGCGACCTTCGCCTCGATGACGGTCGCCGAAAACGTGCAGGTCGCGCTGTTGTCGCATCGGCGGCTGCTCTCGACATTCTATGGATTCGCCGGCGCGATGGCGCGCGACGAAGCCGATCGTCTGCTCGATCTGCTGGGACTGAAGACGCAGGCCGAACGGGCCTGCGGCGAGCTCGCCTATGGCGACCTCAAGCGCCTTGAGCTCGCGGTCGCGCTCGCCAATGACCCAAAGCTTCTGCTGCTCGACGAACCGACCGCCGGCATGGCGCCGAAGGAACGCGTGGACCTGATGGCGCTCACCACGCGAATTGCGCGCGACCGGACGATCGGAGTCTTTTTCACCGAGCACGACATGGACGTCGTGTTCGAGCACGCCGACCGCGTGATGGTGCTCGATCGCGGCTCTCTGATTGCGTCTGGTTCGCCGCAAGCGGTGCGCACGGACCCGAAGGTGCGGGCGGTCTATCTCGGCGAAGGCTTCGACGAGGATCGCAGGCAAGAGGGCAACGGCCCATGAAGCTTGCGGTCTCAAAACTCCAGGCGCGCTATGGGCCGGCGCAAATTCTCTTCGACGTGAGCTTTGCCGTCGGCGACGGCGAGGTCGTTGCGCTGCTTGGCCGCAACGGTGCGGGCAAGTCGACCACCTTGCGGTCGATCATCGGTCTGGTCGCCGATCGCACCGGCGCGATCGAATTCCAGGGCGAGGACATCTCAAGGTTGCCCACGCACGAAATTGCGCGCCGCGGTCTCGGCTGGGTGCCGGAAGACCGGCGCATCTTCACCGAGCTCACGGTCGCCGAGAATCTCGAAGTGGGCTGGCAGCCGCCGCGCGCCGGGGCGCCGACGTGGACTCCGGATAAGCTCTTCGCGCTTTTCCCTAACCTCGCTGAGCTGCGTCAGCGCTTGGGCGGGCGCATGTCGGGCGGCGAACAACAGATGTTGACGATCGCCCGCACGCTGATGGGCAATCCGGCGCTGGTGCTGCTGGACGAACCGTCCGAGGGTCTCGCGCCCAAGATCGTCGAGCAGATGGCCGCCGCCATTCTCGCGATGAAGCAGGAAGGGCTCGCGCTCGTCATCTCGGAGCAGAATCTCCGCTTCGCGCGCCTGATCTCCGACCGCGCCGTCATTATCGAGAAGGGCCGCGTGCGCTACGCTGGCACGATGACCGAGCTCGAAGCCAATCCGGAAATCCGCGATGCGTATTTGGCGGTATGATGTAGATCATAGATTATTAGCCCAGATATGTTTTATGGACGACTCGTTTCCCCGCGGGGGATTGGGAAGGGTGGATTCGCGCCGCGACCGCCACTGTGAAATGCTGCGCGATTTCGACCTCTCCACAGGGAAAGCAACGACATTCAATCCGTGTCGATTACCTGGGAGGCGGTGAATTCCGATGCGGCGCCCGAACTTGCAAACAGGTCGCGCCGGCAAGCAAAAGTCGGCTTCGCGGGCCGCTATCAAAACGGCGGGTCGGCGCAATAAGCCGTTAGATTATTGCTTGGATGAGCAGGTCGGTTTTCTGCTGCGCCGGGGCAATCAGCGCCATACGACGATCTTCGCCGAACGGATGATCGAGGAACTGACGCCGACGCAGTGGGCGGCGCTCGCCAAGCTGCACGAACGCGGAGCGCTCTCGCAGAATCTGCTCGGCCGCCACACCGCCATGGATGCGGCGACCATCAAGGGCGTGGTTGACCGGCTGACGGCGCGCGGATTTACCACGGGCAAACCTGATCCGACGGATGCGCGGCGGCTCCGCATTGCCTTGACCACTGAAGGCCGCGGCGTGGTCAAGCGCGCGATCTCGGTGGCGCTTGCGATCACCGAGGAGACGCTCAGGCCGCTCAGCGCGACCGAACGCAAATCGCTGATGCGGCTGCTCGACAAGATCAAGTGATTCTCGCCGCTCCCGCGTGAAGGAGCCCGAGCTCCCGCAAGGGGAGGGAAGGGCAGCCCAGCCCGCGACCGTCACAGAACCTGTTCGGGAATGACCGTGGCGGGCGGCGTATTGCGGCTGCGGCCGGCGCGCACGACCCCGTCGATCACCACCATGCCGATGCCGGGGAGATCGCCGAGCGCGACGCTGTCGAGCAGCGTCTTCCCCGCCGAGTGCTGGGCACGGTCCATGAATACGAAGTCGGCGGCGCGGCCCGGCTCGATGATCCCGCAATCGAGTTTGCGCAGGCGCGCGGTGTTGCCGGTCGCAAAACAGAACGCGGTTTCCGCCGGCACGCCCCCGAGCGAGGAGAGCATGGCGATCACGCGGATGATGCCAAGGGGCTGGACGCCGGAGCCGGCCGGTCCGTCGGTGCCGAGAATGACGCGGTCGAGCTGGTTCATCTCGCGGGCGGTGCGCAGGGTGAACAGCGCCGCCCGTTCGTTGCCGTTATGCACGAGCTCCAGCCCGCGCCGGCAGCTCTCGCAGATGCAGCGGATTTGCTCGTCCGGCAGCGCCGTGTGCCCGCCATTGATGTGGCCGACGACGTCGGCGTCGCATTCGAGCACGACGTCCTTGTCGATCAGGCCGGAGCCGGGGATCGATGGCCCGCCGGTGTGGATCGTGCTCTGGATGCCGTATTTGCGCGCCCAGGCGACCATCTTGCGACCCGTCGGCCCGTCCTTGACGCCGCCGAGGCCGATCTCGCCGAGCAGCGTCACGCCCGCCTCGGCTAGATCACGAAAATCTTCCTCGACCATGCCCTGCTCGATCACCGGGGCGCCGGCATGCAGCTTCACTCCGCCGGACCGGAACGAAGAGTAGGTGCGCTGCGCGGTGATCGCCATGGCCTTCAAGCCCACGACGTCGCGCGGCCGGCCGGGCATGTGCACCTCCCCCGCGGAAATCATCGTGGTGACGCCGCCATGCATCGAGGAATCGATCCAGTTGAGCTGGCTCTGGCGCGGCGTCCAATCGCCGGCCACCGGGTGGACATGGCTGTCAATCAGCCCGGGAACGACCGCAGCGCCGCGGGCGTCGACGATCGAGGTCGCGCCCTCGGTGTCCACATCCTTGGCGCGCCCGACGGCGGCGATCTTGCCGTTGATCGCGACGATCGTGTCGGCGTCGAGGATCGGACGCTCCAGCAGCCCCGACAGGACGAGGCCGATATTGCGGATGACCAGCTTGGTCGGGCCAGCGGGCGCGGCTTGCGCATCATGAGCCATCTTCCCCTCCACCGGCCAATCGCGGCGGGCGCGGCGATCGGCCCTTGCACACCCAATCCTGTCGCCGGCTGCGGCGATCGGCGTGCCTCGCCCGCGCCGGGCGGGGTGGCGCAGCATGGCGACTCTCGTTAGTATACAAACGGTACCGGCGACCGCAAGACTTGCCCGTGAGCCTTTTCTTTCGCTCCGCCGCGCAACGAATGCGGACATATGCGGGCGTGAGTGCGCCTCTAGCGATGCATTCGAGCGCCGGCTGCTTCGCGGCCAAGTTGCGGCGCGTGTCTTGTGCGACGAGCTGCCTCATGAAAATCGCCCTTACGGGAACAGATATGATCATGAAGAGCTGTTTGCGCACAATAGTTATTCGCCGAGCCTATTGAATATGCGAGTGCTGAAGAAATGTTCATTTGCGAACTTATACAGCGAAGTCGCGGATGGCGGAGCGTTCTAATACGGATTTGATTTCGACCGAGTGGTGCTAACTGCTATCCGGGACGCCAATTCAATCGCAGGGAGTCTGTCTGTGGGGACTAAACGACCGGTGAAAATCGTCGAAACCGTTTTGCGCGACGGCCATCAGTCGCTTGCCGCAACGCGCATGCGGACGTCTGACATGATTCCGGTCCTCGAGCAGATGGACGAGATCGGCTACTTCTCGCTCGAGGCCTGGGGCGGGGCCACCTTCGATGCGTGCCTGCGCTTCCTCGACGAGGACCCGTGGGAGCGCCTGCGCATTCTCAAGAAATACGTCAAAAAGACTCCGCTGCAGATGCTGCTGCGCGGCCAGAACGTGCTTGGCTACAATCACTATGCCGACGACGTGGTGACGGAATTCGTCTCGCGGGCGGTCGATAACGGCATTGGCGTGATGCGGATTTTCGACGCCCTCAACGATGTCCGCAACCTGGAAGTCGCCATGCGGGCCTCCAAGCGCGCCGGCGCGCATGTGCAAGGGGCGATCGTCTACACCATCAGCCCCTACCACACGATCGACAGTTTTGTGCAGGTGGCGAAGGACCTCGTCGATCTCGGCGCCGATTCCATCTGCATCAAGGACATGGCGGGGCTGCTCGCGCCCTATGTCGCCTACGACCTCGTCAAGCGGCTCAAGACCGAGCTCGGCGTTATCGTGGACGTGCACTGCCACTACACCAGCGGCATGGCCTCCATGGCCTACCTGAAGGCGATCGAGGCGGGCGCCGACATCGTCGACTGCGCCCTGTCTTCCTTTGCGCTCGGCACCTCGCAGCCCGCGACGGAAGCGCTGGTCGCTGCCCTCGAAGGCCAGCCGCGCGACACGCGCATCGACAAAGAGAAGCTCTATCCGATCGCGGACCATTTCCGCGTCGTCAAGAAGGAACTCGCCGGGGTCTTCAAGCTCGACACCGCGATCGACATCGACACCAAGGTGCTGACCTTCCAGATCCCTGGCGGCATGCTGTCGAATTTTCTCAACCAGATGAAGCAGCAGGGCAAAGCCGACAAATATGCCGAGCTGCTCGAGGAAATGCCGCGCGTGCGGGCCGAGGTCGGCTATCCGCCGCTGGTCACCCCGACCAGCCAGATCGTCGGATCGATGGCGGCCTTCAACGTCATCTGCGGCCGCTACAAGGTCGTGCCGCAGGAGATCAAGGATCTGGCGCGCGGCGCCTATGGCCGGACGCCGGCTCCGATCAACGGCGCAATGCGGGAGGTCATCGCAGACGCGAAGATGATCGAGCATCGTCCGGCGGACGATATTCCCCCGCAAATGGTGTCGCTCGGACTGATACTGGCGAGCAAAGGTTATCCCGATGCGTCGCCGGAAGACGTCCTGACCTATGCCTTGTTCCCGGAAGTGGCGCTCAAGTTCTTCGGCGTTCATCGCGAGCCCATCGAAAAGCAGGCCTTGGAATTTACGGAATAATTCCGGACGCAGGCTGGTGCCGGCCGTTCGGGCCGTCTGCAACCGGGGAATTTTCGGTTTGTGATGGAACCCGACGCTGGCGCCGGCGTTGATTCGATGTGCACGGGTAATTCGATTCGTCGGAACATCCGAGGCACAAAGGAAGAGCCCCTGACCAAACGCCGGGGGCTCTACCTTTTTGGGAGCCCTCGATCGTCCCGGAAGGCCGCCTGCCGCATCGGCGCTCGCCCCCAACCTGGCTGGCGGCCTTGGGGAATCGCTCAATCAATATCGAACCGGACGCCCTGGGCGAGCGGGAGTTCTCGCCCGTAATTGATGGCGCTGGTGAGCCGGCGCATATAGGCCTTCCACGAATCTGAACCGGCCTCGCGCCCGCCGCCGGTCTCCTTCTCCCCGCCGAATGCGCCGCCGATCTCCGCGCCGGACGGACCCATATTGACGTTGGCGATGCCGCAGTCGGACCCCGCCGCCGAGAGGAACATCTCCGCTTCGCGCAGGTCGGCGGTGAAAATCGAGGACGAAAGACCGTAAGGGACCGCATTGTGCATCGCCAACGCGTCGTCGAACTCCGAATACGGCATCACATAAAGAATTGGAGCAAAGGTCTCGCGCAGCGCCGGGCCGATCTGCCTTGGCAGTTCGACCAAGGCGGGCCGCGCGTAAAGGGCCTCGGGGTGCTGCGCCAATTCATAGCGTCCGCCGCCGAAAACGCCGCCGCCGACTGCCCGGGCCTCGGCCAGTGCGGCCTCCATCTTGTGGAACGCCGCGGAATCGATAAGCGGGCCGACCAGCACGTCCGGCTGCAATAACGGGTTGCCGATCCGGACCGAGGCGTAGACCTGTTTCAGCTTGGCGATCAGGCCATCGTAGATGCTGCGATGCACGATTAGCCGGCGCAGCGACGTGCAGCGCTGGCCGGCGGTGCCAATGGCGGCAAAGGCGATCGCCCGTAGAGCGAGATCGAGGTCGGCCGACGGGCAGACGATCGAGGCGTTATTGCCACCGAGCTCGAGCAGCGCCCGCGCGAAACGCCGTGCGAGGCGCGGCCCGATCTTGCGGCCCATCGCGGTTGAACCGGTCGCCGAGACGAGCGGCAGCCGGACATCGTCCACCAGTAATTCGCCGATCTCAGGGCCGCCGATCAGCAAGGCCGACAGTCCATCTGGCGCATCGCCGAACCGCGCGACGGCACGCTCGTAGAGCGCTTGCACCGCGAGCGCGGTCAGCGGCGTCTTCTGCGACGGCTTCCAGATGACCGGGCAGCCGCAAACGAGCGCCAGCGCCGCGTTCCACGACCACACGGCGACGGGGAAATTGAAACTCGTGATCACCGCGACCGGCCCCAGCGGATGCCATTGCTCCATCATGCGATGGTTCGGCCGCTCGCTGGCGATGATGAGGCCGTAGAGCTGACGTGATAGCCCGAGCGCGAAGTCGCAGATGTCGAGCATCTCCTGAACTTCGCCCTGCCCCTCCGAGAGGATTTTCCCCGCCTCGATGGTAACGAGACGCCCGAGCGCCGGCTTCGCCGCGCGCAGCTCCTCGCCGAGCATGCGCACGAGCTCGCCGCGCCGCGGCGGTGGCGTCAATCGCCAGGCGAGAAACGCGTCTTTCGCCTGTTCGATCGCGCGATCGGCGTCTGCGGCATTCGCATCCTGCACATTGGCGACGACCTCGCCGGTCAGCGGCGAGCGCACCGCGCGCGACCCGCGGCGGTAGCGCTCGCGGGCCACTCCGAACGTTTCAAGCAGGGAATCGACCTCTGCGGCGAGGGTCATCGATCGCTCCTTTGGATATTGCCTATTCCGAGCTATTCTCAGGTCATTGCCGAGCTCGATGCAGGCGTGGCCCTTGGCGCCAAGTTAGCGAAGCGGGACGCCCTCGGTGTCATCGTCCGCGAGAGCTGCGATTGCCGACGCGGTCTGGCTTCATGAAGCGGCGCTGCTTTACCCTGAACCGCCGCTTAACGTTTTCCGGGTGCCCGCGGTGACGGGCCGTGGCGACGAGAAGCAGAATGATTGCTTATCTTAGCGCCAGTGCAGGTTGGTCCGGCAACTCCATCATATTGAACGCGTGCCTTTCAGAATGGATACACAGAGGAAAGATGCTGGCGTAGCCCACGGCGCAGAGCCGGTTGCGCCGTTCCGCGCCCCTTATACCGGCGCAGACGAGGAGATGGCCGCCCGCTTCCTCGCCGCTCCGCCGCCCGACGCGGAAACTGAGGCGCGCATCGACGTCCGCGCCCGCCGCCTCGTCGAATTCATCCGCGCACGGTCGGTCGGCATCGGCGGGATCGAAGACTTCCTGCAGGAATATGCCTTGTCGAGCAGGGAAGGGCTCGCCTTGATGGTGCTCGCCGAGGCGCTGCTGCGCATTCCCGACGGCGCCACGGCGGATCGCCTGATCGAGGACAGGCTGACGGCAGGCGATTTTCTGCATCATGAAGCCCGCTCCAACGCGGCGCTCGTATCCGCCTCGGCCTGGGCGCTCGGGGTGTCCGCACGGATCGTGAGCGCGCATGATACGCCGCATTCGATCCTCGAAGCGCTCGCCGAGCGTCTCGGGCGCCCAGCGGTGCGCACCGCGATCCGCCGGGCCGTACACCTCCTCGGATCGCAGTTCGTGCTCGGGGAAACCATCGAACAGGCCCTCAAGCGTGCCGCGGCGCGCCCGGAGTTCCGGTACTCGTTCGACATGCTGCGCGAGGGGGCGCGCACGGCGAATGACGCGCAACGGCACTTCGACGCTTATGCGGACGCGATCGAAGCGATCGGAAGGCGTACCGCGCCGGAGAAGCCTTCTTTGCGTCCCGGGGTCTCCGTCAAACTTTCGGCCTTGCACCCGCGTTTCGAGGCGATCTCGCGCGGGCGCGTCCTCCCTGAACTCGGCGACCGCGTCAGCGCGCTTGCGCGCCGGGCGAAGGCGCGCGACCTCTATTTCACAATCGACGCCGAGGAGGCCGATCGCCTCGAACTGTCGCTCGACGTGATCAAGGACGTGCTCGGCGATCCGGCGCTTGCGGGTTGGAATGGATTTGGCGTCGCGGTCCAGAGCTACCAGAAGCGCGCCCCGGAGGTGATCGATTGGCTGATCGATTTGGCGTGCAAGCTCGGGCGCCGCCTGTCGATACGCCTGGTACGGGGTGCCTACTGGGACACCGAGATCAAGCGCGCCCAGGAGCGGGGCCTCGCCGCCTATCCGGTCTTCACCCGCAAGGCGATGACCGATCTCTGTTACATGGCCTGCGCGCGCAAGCTGCTCGCGGCCCGCCCGCGGATCTATCCGCAGATCGCCACCCACAATGCGCTGACCGTGGCGAGCGTGATCGAGGAAGCAGGCGGCGTCGAGGGCTACGAATTCCAGCGCCTGCACGGGATGGGCGAGCGCCTATACTTGGGGGTGCTCGCGGAGGAGCCGCAGGCGATCTGCCGCGTCTACGCCCCGGTGGGCGATCATCGTGATCTCCTCGCCTATTTGGTGCGGCGGCTCCTGGAGAACGGCGCGAACTCCTCCTTCGTGTCGCTCGCCGCCGATCCGCAGGTTCCGATTGCGAAGATTATCGAGCGCCCCCGGGCGGTCCTGCAGTCGCCGGCCGGCGCGCGCCACCGCAAAATCCCGCTGCCGCGAGACCTCTATAAAGACCGGCGCAATTCCATCGGCGTCGAGTTCGGCCATGCGGCGAGCCTCAATACGTTGCTCGCCGGCATCCGCTTGCAGGCGCCGGCCGCCGCTCCGCTTGTCGATGGAATCGTACTTCCGGGGCACTCGCGGCGCATTCTCTCGCCGATTGACGGCGCTCTCGTCGGATCGGCGGTCGAAGGCGATGAGGCGATCGTCATTTCGGCGATGGCGGCGGCGCAGACCGGCTTTGCGGCGTGGAGCGCCACGCCCATTGGCCAGCGCGCCACGGCGCTCGAACGGGCGGCAGACCTGATCGAGGCGAACCGAGGCGAGCTGATCGCGCTCCTGCAGGCGGAGGGCGGTAAGACCGTGGACGATTGCGTCGCCGAGGTCCGTGAGGCCGCCGATTTCTGCCGCTACTACGCCGTAGAGGCGAGGCGGAGCCTCGTGCCCGAGGCAATGCCCGGGCCGACCGGCGAGATCAATGAGCTGCGCTATCGCGCCCGCGGCGTCTTCATCTGCATCAGCCCCTGGAATTTTCCGCTGGCGATCTTCACGGGGCAGGTCGCGGCGGCGCTGGTCGCAGGCAATGCGGTGGTGGCGAAGCCGGCCGAACAGACGCCGCTCGTCGCCGCCGCCGCCGTCCGGCTGTTGCATGCGGCGGGAGTGCCGGCAAGCGCGCTCCATCTCGTGCCCGGCGACGGCCGCATCGGCGATCTCTTGGTGCGCGACCGGCGCGCCGCCGGCATCGTCTTTACCGGGTCGACCGAAACGGCGCGCAAGATCAGCCGCACACTTGTCGAAAGGGGCGGGCTGCTCGTTCCTTTCATCGCCGAGACCGGCGGCATCAACGCGCTGATCGCCGACGCAAGCGCGCTTCCCGAACAGCTAACCGACGACGTTCTTTCCTCCGCGTTCCGCTCGGCCGGTCAACGCTGCTCGGCATTGCGCCTCCTGTGTCTGCAGGAGGATATCGCTGCGTCCGCGCTCGACATGATCGTCGGGGCGGCTCAAGAATTACAAATCGGGGATCCGCGCGATCTCGCCACCCATGTCGGGCCGGTGATCGACGCCGACGCCAAAACGTGGATCGATCGCTGGGTGGCCGATATGGAAGGACAGGGGCGGGTGCTGTTTCGCTCCGACCGCGTCCGGCCATTGCCGGCCGCGGGCACCTTCGTGCCGCTTGCGATCATCGAACTCGACCGCGCCCGCGACCTGAAAGAGGAGGTGTTCGGCCCTGTCCTGCACGTGGTGCGCTATCGCGCCGGCGCCCTTGACGAGGTCCTCGGCGACCTCGCCGCCAACGGTTACGCCCTGACCCTCGGGGTCCATTCGCGGATTGAAGCCGTCGTCGGTCAAATCAGCGCGCACCTTCCGCACGGCAATATTTACGTCAACCGCAACATGATCGGGGCGGCGGTTGGCACCCAGCCCTTCGGCGGCAGCGGCCTGTCGGGGACCGGGCCGAAAGCGGGCGGACCGAACTATTTGCGCCGTTTCGTGCACGAACAGACCTTGACGATCAACACCGCGGCGCTCGGAGGCAATGCAAGCCTGCTGGCGGAAACGGAGGGGTAGCTCGGCAGAAGGGGATAAGTCCTACAGGGGTCGAGCTTTTTTCCATTTTTTGCGACTGCGAAGGCTCTCACCACAATCTTGGTATTCCTTCCACGATTGCATGTGCAACCGCGATGGGAGGGTGCGAGGGCTGGAAAGTGAGGCGGCGGCAACGTATCGTCCGCCGCGCGATTCTGGGTTGCCGAGAGCATGTCGCCGGGGGCGTCGACGGCAAGCGGACAGCCATTAGTTGTATTTTGGGCGTAGCGGCTGGATGAACGGCCGCATCTCAAATCATTGTGCGGTGGGGAACTCACGTGACTCGGATGCCCGGTAAGACCGAACTCGAACGCTCTCGCAGCAAACTCAGAAAAATGAAGGCGGCCCGTAGGGTCGTGAACCATGCCGCGCCGTCGGAAGAGAATCCCGCGCCGGAATCCGAAGACGCAATCTTGGAAAAGCCGCGAAGGCCGGTCCGTATCGTCGCGATCGGCGCCTCGGCCGGCGGCCTTGAGGCGCTGGAGCTGTTTTTCGATGCCATGAGCGCCGACAGCGGCGCGGCCTTCGTCATCGTCCAGCACCTGTCGCCGGATTTCCCTTCTGCGATGGACGAACTCCTCGCCCGCCACACGCGGATGCGAATACGCTCCGCCAAGTCGGGAATGGAGGTGGAGCCGAACATGATCTATCTGCGCCCGGCGCGCCAGAGCTTGATCATCGAACAAGGCCTCTTCGTCCTCGAGCAGGAGGACAAGACCACGCACCTGAACTTCCCGATCGACGCATTTCTGAAGTCGCTTGCGAGCGACCAGAAGGAGGGGGCGATAGCCATCATCCTCTCCGGCACCGGCACCGACGGCACGCTGGGGGCGGCGGCGGTTCGAGACGCGGGGGGGATGGTTTTGGCGCAGGAGCCGGACACGGCGCGTTTCGATAGCATGCCGCGTTCCGTCATCGAGCAAAATCTGGCGAACGGGGCGGCTTCACCCAAGATGCTGCCGCGCCTGCTCCAACGCATATTGAGCGGCGAACCGCTGCAACTCGCCGACGAACACGAGGATGATGCCGGCGCCGGAGACCCGGAGCGTCATATCCTTCAGCTCCTGCAGCGCCGGTGCGGCACCGATTTCGGCCATTATAAAAAGACGACTATCGGTCGACGAATCCGGCGCCGCGCCGAGATGGCTCATTTCGATAACCTCGCCGCCTATGCGGCGAAGCTCGAGCGTGAGCCCGACGAGATCGATCTCCTGAGCAGGGACCTGCTGATCGGGGTCACGTCTTTCTTCCGCGATCCCGAGGCTTTCAACGTGCTGGCGGAAAAGTTAGTGCCGCGGGTTATGGCGAATGTGTCTGCTCAGCGGCCGTTGAGGGTGTGGGTTCCCGGCTGCGCTACCGGCGAGGAAGCATATTCGATCGCAATCCTGTTGCTGGAGTATGCGCGCAAGAAAAGCATCGAACTTCATGCCAAGATATTCGCTACCGACATCTATCGCCCGGCCCTCGAACGGGCCGGCCGCGGTGTCTATGATGAAGGGATCGTCAAGCCGCTTGGACCGGAGCTGCTCGAACGCTATTTCGACATGAGCGGCGACAGCTATGTCGCGAAGCAGCAGCTCCGACGCTTCGTTGTGTTCAGCGCCCACAATCTGCTCAAGGATCCGCCGTTCACGCGGATGGACGTCGTCAGCTGCCGTAATCTTCTGATCTATTTCGACGAGGTCGCGCAGCGCACGGCGTTGATGCTGTTCCATTTCGCGCTCGATCGAAACGGGATTCTGTTTCTCGGACCGAGCGAAACGGTCAGCGAGCTCAGCGATGAATTCGGCGTGGTCGACCAGCATTGGCGCATCTTTCGCAAGCTCCGGGATGTGCGATTGCGTGAATCGCTGCGATTACCATCGTCGATGCCGCTGCGTGACGAACCGGCCGCGAACGCCGATGGCCGGTTTCCTTCGACCATTGTTGTCGGCGGCGGCGCAGCGAGGAGCACGCCACATCGACGCGGACTGGCCAAAGCCTATGACGCAATTCTTGACCGCTTTGCGCCATCTGGGGTGCTCGTCACCCGCGACGGCACCATTTTGCACGTGTTCGGCGACGCGCATAAATACCTGGAATTCAAGGGCGGGCGCTTCTCGCCGCTCATCACCAATGCGGTGGCCGAAGAGTTGCGCCATACGATCAGCACAGGCCTTGAGCGCATGCGCGGCCGCAACACGGCGCCGTTCGTGCGGCGGGTGCAGTGCAGGCTTGGCAACGAGCAGGAGAAGACCTTCAAGGTGACGGTCGAGCGGCTCAATGGTTCGGACTGGCAGGATGAAGACTATTGCATGGTCACATTCGACGAGGTTGCTCGCGCAAAGGAGGGGGCAAAGGCGCGGCAGCGTGTTGAGTCGATCGGAATGCTTGAACTCTATCAGGAGCGCATCCGCGACCTCGAGAACGAGCTGCGCGTAACCGAGGAAAGCCTGCAGACGACGATTGAGGAGATGGAGACGACCAACAAAGAGCTCCAGGTGACCAACGAAGAGTTGATGTCCGCCAACGAAGAGCTCCAATCGACCAACGAAGAGCTGAACTCGGTGAACGAAGAGCTCTTGTCGGTGAGCGCCGAGCATCAGCGAAAGATCGACGAGCTGGTGGAGCTCACCATGGACATGGACCACCTGCTCAAGAGCACCGATATCGGCGTCATCTATCTTGATCGCGACCTGCGGGTGCGCCGGCTTACGCCAGCCATTGCAAGCACATTCAACCTTCTCGAACAGGACATCGGCCGGCCGATCGAGCATATCACGGCACGCTTCCATCATCCGGAGCTGATCGACGAAATCAAGTCGGTGCTGAATGGCAATCCGGCCAGCGAGCATGAAATCGCGGTCGAGGATCGCGCTTTCCTGCTACGGATACTTCCCTACCAGGTTGGACCCGATACCGGCGGCGTCGTTCTCGCCCTGATCGACATCACGCAGCGCAAACATATTGAGAATGCGTTGCGGGCGAGCGAAACCCGCCTGAGCACCATCATCGAAACGGCGGTTGATGCGATCGTCATTATCGACGAAAAAGGAATCGTACAATCGTTCAATCCGTCAGCCGAAAAAATCTTCGGGTATGGCAGCGACGAAGTGGTCGGCAAGAACGTCGCCGTGCTCATGCCCGAGCCGATGCGATCGGCGCACGACGGCTATATTGCATCCTATATCGAGACTGGCGTGGGCAAGGTCATCAACATCGGCCGCGAGGTCGAAGGATGCCAGAAAGACGGAAGCAAGATCGCGCTCGACCTCGCGTTGACCGAGTGGTCGCTCGAGGGCCGGCGGTACTTCACCGGCGTCATGCGCGACATCAGCGCGCGCAAGGAGCGCGAGCACCATATCCGTCTGATCATGCGCGAACTGTCGCATCGCACCAAGAACATTCTTGCCGTCGTCCAGGCCATGGCGTGGCAGACCTCGCGCACGAGCGTCAATGCCGAGGAGTTTCAGGACCGTCTCTCCCAGCGCGTCGACGGCCTAAGCCGTTCGATCGATTTGCTTGTTCGGCGAGAGTGGGAGGGCGTCGACATCGAAGATCTGATCCGCGATCAACTGGCGCCATTCTTCGATGAAAAAAAACCGCGCCTGCAGTTGAACGGCCCGCCGCTGGTGCTCAAGCCGAACGGCGCGCAAGACCTTGGGCTCGTATTGCACGAGCTTGCGACCAACGCCTCGAAATACGGCGCGTTGTCATCGCCGACTGGACGCGTCGTTGTCACCTGGAGCGTCGTGATCGAGTCGACCGCCGCAGCCGCTTTCAAAATGACCTGGAAAGAACAAGGCGGACCTGCGGTCGTGCCGCCGACGCGCACGGGGTTTGGCTACACCGTGATCAGCGAAATGATGGCGAAGGCCCATAAAGCCAAGATAGACATGGACTTCGCTGCGACAGGGCTGTTATGGCAAATGGAATTGGAGGCGGACCGCATTGTCCGCACGGCGAAGGAATTGCTGAGTTATGACTGACAATCGATTGCAAGGCCTTCGCATTTTGGTCGTCGAAGACAATGCGCTGCTGGCCATGACCGTCGACAGCATCCTGCGCAGTGCCGGCGCCGATGTGGCTGGGCCGGTGGGCACATTGAGCGAGGCCGAGCGGCTCGCGGCGGGCGAGGCGCTGTCCGGCGCTATATTGGACGTCAAGCTGCACACCGAGGAGGTTTGGCCGGTTGCGCGCATCCTTGTCGATCGCGGCGTGCCGTTCGTTTTCTGCTCGGGCCATTTCGACCCTGGTAGCCTTCCCGGCGAATGGTCGGACTATCCCATTCTCACCAAGCCAACCCGCGCTCGCCAGATCGTCGAGGGGGTGGCGCGGGTGGTCTACAAATAACGATAGCCGCGTCAGCCGGCGCGCTCGCGTCCGATCCAGTACCGCTCCAGGTTGGCGATCAACGCCGGACTGAAATGACAGAAGGCCTGCTCGCGCGCATAGACGGCGGCATAGGCACGGAACAAGTCGAACGGCTCCTGTCCGATCCGGAGCGCCCGCCGGTTGGCGGCGGCGCTGACGACGCCGGAACTTGATAGTCCGTCCACGACACGGCCGATCGCCGCGTCCATCGTCCCCACATCGACGATCTCGTCGCAAATCAGGCGGCCGTCCGGTTGGGCGCAATCGATCCGGCGTTCGTATTGGATCGCCTGCCGGGCGATGCGATCGCCGACAAAGCGCGGCAGTCGCAGATTGGCGAAGCCCGGAATGATGCCTTCCTTGCGCGCCGGCAAAGTCAGGAACGCGGTGCGCTCGGCGATGATGTAATCCGATACCAGCAGCAACTGGCAGTGGCCGCCGATGGCGAAGCCCTCGAGCGCGACGATCCACGGCTTTTCCATCGTCTCGCCGCTCACATCGTCGGGCAAGGTTTCGGCATTGGCGAGACCACGATAGATTTTGTGGACGTAGCCGAGGTCGCGCTCGATATACCAAAGGTAGGGAATGCGCCCTTGATGGAGGTGGGAGAGATTGATGCCGGCGCCGAACAGGCGGCGATTCGGGTATCGCGGATGCAGGACCGGTGCGCCGCGCAGCACCGCTACGCTGGTGGATTGATCGAGGAGCGCGAGGTCGACGCAGGTCGCCATGGCGGACAGGGTCGTATCATCCTCCGCATTGAGATGCTGCGGATTGCGCATGGTGACGACGCTTGCCCGGCCTTGGCGTTCGACCGATGCGCCGCCGAGGTCGACAAGGCCCTCGCAGGCGAGCCGAGGGGCGAGTTCGACGGCGGCGCGAAGCGGCAGCAGCATGGCATGACAGAGATGGCGTCCAGGCCGGTCTGATGCGAGCACGGCGGAGAGGAACAAGCCCTGGTCGATCTCCACCCCGCTCTTGTCGCGCAAAGGCAACCGGCTATCCACCGCGACTTCTTCCGCGGTGGGCGTGAGACCGGGCAGCGCGCGCGCAGCGGCAGCGACCAGCTCATCTATCCGCAAGAAATGCGATCGGCGATCGGTTAAGCGGTCATAGAGGGCCTTAACATGGGTGGCCAAGAAGCGCACCCGCGCTTGCCGCGCATGCTGGTCGATCAGCTCGGCCGCCGCACGCTCAGCCTCATTGCGCCGCGTCTTGTTGGGAAGCCGCGCAATCAGCCCGGCTGATTGGCGCCAGAACTCCGAGAAGACGCGGCAATCCTCGTCAATTTCCCGAGCGCCTTGTGGCTGCGCAGCGAACCATGCCGCGGCGGCATCGGAATCAAGGCCTGCCGCGCGCAAGAGCTTAGCCGAGACATCGGCGTTGAGTGGCTTGGTCATTCGAATGTTCGATCGTCGATGCGCCGGCGGCGTGGTCGGCAAGCTACTTTTGCGGCTTCTTGCACCATGTCAACGATCGGGCTGCCCGAATGTTCGAACGCGTTATATTCGACGACACCGACCGTTGGTCATTCGGGCTCGAAGTTCGTCGCCACGCCGTTGATGCAATAGCGCTGGTGCGTCGGCGGCGGGCCGTCGTCGAACACGTGGCCGAGATGGCTGCCGCACCGGCTGCAATGCACCTCGGTGCGGACCATGCCATAGCTGCGGTCCTCCGAAGTTTCGATCGCGCCCGCGACAGGCTGGTTGAAGCTCGGCCAGCCGGTGCCGCTCTCGAACTTGGTCTTGGAAACGAACAGGGACTGCCCGCAGCCGGCACATGAAAATATCCCGGGACGCTTTTCGTAGTTCAGCGCGCAGCTTCCCGGCCGCTCGGTGCCGTGGCCGCGCATGATGGCGTACTGCTCAGGCGTGAGCAGGCGGCGCCACTCCTCGTCGCTACGGGCCATTGCGAAGCGCTTTGCGTCCATTCTGTCTCTCCTCAAGCGACGGCGGGTTT
>Ga0315534_1001250_pt1 | contig 17629 bp, 21 predicted proteins | sample SalMarSW160240MG_FD_203094 | JGI IMG/M metagenome (GOLD analysis project Ga0315534, IMG submission 203094) | Salt marsh sediment microbial communities from the Plum Island Ecosystem LTER, Massachusetts, United States - Salt Marsh Sediment SW1602-40 ... | reverse complement strand
TTCGATATTCTCCATTCCCATTGCCGCCAAAAATTTGGTATGGTTGATGAATGTTTATTAAATGCATGAAGCGTGGAAAGATAGTAAAAATAAGGCTAAGGCAGAGGCTAAGGCTAAGGAAATACCTGTATAATTTCAGTAATTCACGAATCGTAGAGACGTTGCATGCAACGTCTCTACTTTGTTAATATCCTGCACATCAGGATTATATGCGCATAAACCCCGGTATTTCAGGTTCTGATTTTACCAGCCCCCAAAGCGGACGCCACCCTGGGTTTAGTATAAACACATAAAAATCGGTCCAACTGCGTTGCTATTCAGCGGGAAAACGTTTCACGGTCCGGAACGCTTCAAACGCCCATTTGAACAAAAATCGGAGAACCGGGAACTGTCCCGATGGCATCCCTTACGGGAAATGTTATAAGTTAATTGTTATTGGTTAATAGGATTTTAAGCAGACTTGTCCAGCAACAATTAACAATTAACAATTAACATTTAACATTTAACATTTATCGGCCTTGGGCATTACCACTGAACCCGATCGGTAAATTTTTGTAAATTGAACCATTTAATATGGATTACTATGATTAACCAGTTTTGGTTGTATATGGATTCCCCGATCGGATGGCTCGGAATCAAAGGATCTGATCACTTTGTCCATGCTATATACTTTATGGATCAGGATTCTGCCCACAAGCCCAAACCAACGGAAAGCCTGATGGAGTGCAGACTTCAATTGGAAGAATACTTCAATGGAGAACGAAAAACCTTCGATTTTCCCTATGAAATGATTGGAACAGATTTTCAAAAGAAGGTCTGGAAAAAAGTTCTGGAAATTCCTTTTGGACAAATAAAAACTTACGGTGAGATCGCCCGGGAGTTGGGGAATATAAAACTGGCAAGAGCAGTAGGATTAACAAATGGGAAGAATCGACTAAGTATTGTAATTCCATGTCACAGAGTTATTGGGAGTAATAACCGCCTGATTGGTTATGGCGGAGGTCTGATCAGAAAAGAGTGGTTACTGAAGCATGAAAAAAGATATTCCGGTAAGGAACAACAGTTGGATATTTTTCTCCAATAAATTCACGATATTTGTTCTATATCCAGTGCAACATGAGAAAGGTTCTTGCATATCTGCTTCTGATCGCTTCATTCCAGGCAGCCTATTCTCAGATCTCCCCAACCACCAGAATTTTTGCAATCAAAGACACAAGCTACCTGTTCGAACTGGATAGAAATATGGCCTATCACGATACCATGAGCCTGAAGATCTGGAACAAAGGGGGAGAGGCAACCATCTCACTCTCCCAGATATCATTCACAAACTGGTCAGCCGGGGGTGAAAATTCGGTCTCCGGGATCGGCAACCTCTATGCCTATGCAAACAGGAGAAAAGGGAAAAACAGGTGGGATAATAACCTCAATATTGTCTATGGCCTGCTGAGCCAGGGCGGGGATGTCAGAAAAACCGATGACCGGATCGATTTTGCCTCCCATTTTAACCGCTTTTTAAGAAATGAATGGTACTATTCCCTGATGATCAATTTTAAAACCCAGATCCTGCCCGGTTACGATTATCCCAACGATTCAGTCATCATTTCTAATTTCATGGCCCCCGGCTATGTGCTCACCACCATGGGTGTGGAATACAGACCAGGTAAAAAACTGAAATTGACCATCGCTCCAATATCGGGTAAAATTACCATTGTCGCCGACCAGAACCTTGCAAATAAAGGCGCCTTCGGGGTGATTCAAGGAACCCTCGATGAGTTGGGTGAGTTTTTTGAAACCCTGGGAAAAAACTTAAAGTATGAATTTGGTGCATTCGCCAAATTCATCTATAGCGGCAAATTAACCGATAACCTCCGGCTGAACTCGAGCGTGGATCTCTTCACAGCATACAAAAACAACTTTGGCAATATCGATGTCAACTGGCAGATGGAAGCAAAGATCAAACTGACCGAGGTCATATCCATAAATGTCCTAACACAACTGATTTACGATGATGATATTAAAAGTGAAATCAACAATGACGGTGAAGTGCTCGAAGGCGCAAAGGTGCAGTTCAAGGAAATGGTCGGCTTCGGATTAAACTTTATTTTTTAGTTAACGCCTGCGGTACAATTAACAATTAACTGACTGACAATTAACAGTCACTTCTCTCTCTGCATCTGTAAATTAATCTGCATTTCTTTTTAAAAGATACATTTAGTTTTCTAATTTTAAGGCCTGGTAATCTACTATTAACCTCAAATTTAATACAATGGGAAATGCCTCTAATATTATGGACAAAGCTATTTCGATAGCATTGGATTACGGACCAAAATTGATTGGCGCATTGTTGCTACTGTTTATTGGTCTGTGGATTATTAGACTCTTTAACCGCTGGATGGGGAAGCTCATGGAGAAAGCTGATATTGAAAAATCATTGCGTGGCTTCCTGAAAAGCATGATTTCTGCCCTGCTGAAAACATTGTTGATCATCAGTGTGATGGTGATGGTGGGTATCGAGATGACCTCATTCATCGCGATACTGGCTGCAGTCGGCCTGGCTGTAGGTATGGCGCTATCCGGAACACTGCAGAATTTTGCCGGGGGTGTGATGATCCTCCTGTTCCGACCGTTTAAAGCAGGTGACTATATTAGTACTCAGGGGTTTAGTGGAACAGTGAAGGAGATCCAGATTTTCAATACCATCCTTACCACACCGGACAATGTAACCATTATCCTGCCGAACGGTAGCCTGTCGGGAACTGCCATGACCAACTACTCCAAACAACCAACCCGCAGGGTGGATTTTACCTTTGGAATAGGCTACGATGACGATATCGATAAAGCAAAGAAGATTCTGGCAGACCTCATCGGGGAAGATCAACGGATAATGAAGGATCCGGCACCATTCATTGCCGTTTCAGAACTGGCAGACAGCTCAGTCAACCTGGTGGTCCGTGCCTGGGTTAATGCCTCCGATTATTGGGGTGTATTCTTTGACACACAGGAAAAAGTGAAAAAACAATTTGATGCCCAGGACGTATCGATCCCCTTCCCGCAAACCGATGTTTACCTGCATCAAACAGGAAAATAAACAACGAACCATTAAATCATGAAAAACGGCTCACTGGTTATTGGAATGAAGATCAATAAATGGCTGACTGCCAATTTCAATACGCACCTGATCTATGATGATGATATCCTGATTGACGATGGAGAGGGGGACCTGGCTCCTCGAGTACAGTTCAAAGAGGTCTTTGGAGTGGGTTTATCGTTTAAGTTCTAAACAGACTGCAGGTTCCGGTACCGCACCGTAAGGTAGGAGATGAGGTTACGGAAGGAATCCATGGCTTCCTTTGTATCGCGGTTGATCGGCCGCTTTTGAAGCCGCAGAAACAACAGGGCATATAATCCGTTCAGGCAGGTATTTATAACCCCCTGGCCTTCCGCCCCGGCTTTTTGCTGGAATTCATTGATGTAGGGCAGTGCTGTGCTGAACAGTTCCTGGTATTTCTTATCGGCAGGATCCTGGAGCAAGGAATGATGGAGCGCGGAGAGCTTTTCCATCAGATCCAGTGTGAGCCTTAAATGCCCCTTCTCCAGGATATCCTCCCGTACCATCATCCGGATCAGCTGTTCATACCATTGCCGGATGTTACCCTTCACCTCCCGGGATTGTTCATAATTGCGGATGATGTTCCGGTCAATCTCATTAATGTCGAAATCGAACGCCCTGATGCTGTCCTCAACCTGCCACATGTAGAGGATGTATTCGGCAATGTTCGATTCTTTCAGTTTCGTGGAGATGATCATCTGTCAGTCAGTCGGATGATTTGTACTAATCGGAATTCCTATACCGTTCGATAATCCTTCTATCCTTTTTTGTTGGTCTTCCCTCACCACGCTTGCGGGTAAACAGGGTTGTTGTACTTTTTTGAAGGAGCTTTTCCTTTTCTTCTTCCGGTGTAAGGTCCTCAACATAAGCAGCAACCAGCTTTGCTGATACCCTTTTCGCTACCATTTTCTTAATCCGGTAGCTGAAAATCACTGGCATTCTCCTGACAACAATGGTCTCGCCCTCCCGGACGAGCCGCGAAGGTTTAACCGGCACATGATCAATGAGGATCTTACCCTTTCTGCACTCATTGGCAGCCTGGCTTCTGGTTTTACAGATCCTGGCAGCCCATAACCACTTGTCAATCCGCACACCTTCTTCTTCTGTACCCATATCTATCTGTAATCATTCGTGCATTCGTGACGCACGGTTCGTGGCAACTTAATTATATAGATTCATGGTTCGTTCAACTCCCAGGGTTCCGAATGATTTGATCATGTCAATCGCCAGATCGATCTGTGTGGGTAGCAATTTTTTCTCTTCCGGAGACCATTGACCTAAGACGTAATTCACCTGCTGACTGGGCATGAATTCATGGCCGATACCAAACCGGAGCCGTGCATAATTCTGATGTCCAAGAACCTGATGAATGCTGATTAATCCGTTATGCCCGGCATCTCCTCCCCTGGGCCGAAGCCTGAGTTTGCCGAAAGGAAGAGACACATCATCGACAATAACCAGAAGCCTCTCCACAGGGATTTTCTCTTTTTTCAACCAATAGTTCACTGCTTTACCGCTCAGGTTCACATAGGTTGATGGTTTCAGGAGAATGAAGATCCTTGCTTTGTATTTGAAATCACCGACAAATCCATACCGTTTATCCCTAAAAACAACATTGGACGCGTCTGACAGAGCGTCCAATATTGTAAATCCTATATTGTGGCGTGTATCCTGATACTCCGCGCCAATGTTACCAAGACCAACGATCAGGTATTTCAAACTATTCTTTTTTATCTTCCGGTTTGGCTTTTTGTTCGCCCTCAGCCGGTGCTTCAGTTGTTTCAGCTCCCTCTTCAACCGCTCCTTCTTCAACTTCCTCTTCCACTTCGGCTGCGACCTCTTCTTCAATCTCAGCTGCCATACCCTTGGCAACAAGCCGTGAAGAGACCACTGATGCAACCATGGACCTGGAAGGATCAATGACCTCCAGGTTCTCATAGGATAGGTCACCAACTTTTAAGGTCTGACCGATCTCCAGATCGGTAATATCAACATCAAGATAATCCGGAAAATCATTTGGCAAACCCCGTACCTTCATCTGCCTCCGTTTCCATCTCAGTTTTCCACCGTTCTTTATGCCAATGGAATCTCCGGTTAACCGCACTGGCATGGTGATGGTAACCGGCTTTTCATCGGAAATTTCGATGAAATCCAGATGAAGTATACTGTCTGTTACAGGATGAAACTGGATGTCTTTCAGGAGAGCATTGTACTTCTTCCCATCAAGGGCGAGCTTAATCAGATAGATATTGGGTGTATAGACAATCTTTTTAAATTCCTTCTCCTCAGCGGAAAAATGAATCGTCTCCTCTCCTCCGTAAAGTACACAGGGGACCCTCTCCTCTTTCCTTATCTTTTTGGTAAATTTCTTTCCAACTTCTTTCCTGATCTCCCCGTTAATCTCAAAAGTTTCCATATCTCTGGTAATTTTGGGCTGCAAATATAATAACTTTATGTGATAAAACTAGAACTTATCGACTGATAATTATATACCTTGTTTATTACATCAGCAAATACCTCGGCAATGGAGACAACCTTAATCTTGCTGCTCTCTTTTCTGATAGGAATTGAATCGGTAACCAACACTTCCGTAAGGGGAGAATTTTCAATGCGTTCGTACGCCGGGCCCGACAAAACCGGGTGAGTAGCCGTTGCACGCACACTCTTTGCACCCTGCTCCATCATCATCTCAGCTACCATGGTTAGCGTACCGGCAGTATCAACCATATCATCCACGATCACAACATTCTTCCCCTTTACATCCCCTATTACTGTAACCTCCCCGACATAATTTGCCTTTTTCCTCTGCTTATAACAGATCACCATTTCACAATTTAAAAACCGGGAATAGGCATTTGCCCGTTTCGTTCCACCCATATCCGGAGCTGCAATGACCAGGTCTTCAAGATTGAGGTTCTTGATGTAGGGGACAAAGAGCGAAGAGGCATATATGTGGTCGACCGGCACATTGAAAAATCCCTGTATCTGGTCAGCATGCAAATCCATCGTCATGACCCTGTCAACACCAGCTGCAGTCAATAGATCGGTGATCAATTTGGCTCCGATGGAAACCCTTGGCTTGTCCTTCCGGTCCTGACGGGCAAATCCAAAATAGGGCATGACGGCGACAATCTTATAGGCAGATGCTCTCTTCGCAGCATCAATCATAAGAAGCAATTCAAATACATTATCGGTGGGAGGAAAGGTCGACTGGATGATGAAGACACTGCATCCCCTGACTGACTCCTCAAATGAGGGCTGAAACTCTCCATCGCTGAATTCCATTACCGAACTTTTCCCCAGTGTGGTTCCAAAATGCTCGGTGATCTTCTCGGCAAGATACCTGGATTGTCTCCCGGCAAAAAATTTTAAAGGGGCTTTTACTGTCATAACATCATGAATTTTTGGGTTGATACGGTTTTGTTTTTGAGCTGAACAAAATTATAAATATAATTGGTTATTGAGGGTATAAGAATTTACTTTTTAAGCATTAACCCTCGATTCATTTCATCAATGTAATCCAGGACCTCGTCTCTTCCCCTCCTTCTAACAGTTGAAACCTGAAAAATGGGGGGCAACGACTCCCACGACTTCAGCATGCTTGTTTTGTAGTACTCCAGGTTTCGTTGAAGCTCACCTTCCGATAACTTATCGGTTTTGGTGAAAATAAGCGAAAAAGGAACCCGGTGCTTTCCAAGAAATTGCATGAATCTCAGATCATTTTGTTGAGGATCATGCCTCGAATCAATCAGGACAAACAGACAGATGAGATTGGACCGTTTCAGGATATAATCCCTGATCACCCGATCCCACACCTTTTTTTTGCCAACAGGTACATTGGCAAATCCATAACCGGGAAGATCAACCAGATACCATTCATTATTGATCAGAAAATGATTGATCAATTGTGTCTTCCCGGGAGTCTTTGAGATCTTAGCCAGTCCTTTGCGATTGGTCAGTAAATTGATCAGGGAAGATTTGCCGACGTTTGAACGTCCGATGAAAGCATATTCGGGTAGGGAAGGTTTCGGGCAACGTTCAACCTTCGTGCTCGATACAATGAATGTCGCTTCTTTAACGATCATCATAAGATGGATGGCAGCAATCCGTGCTAGTTGGAAAATTTACTCATAAAACGGTTCACATCAATAACGTACCTTGTATGTTTTCCAAAACCGATCAACTCTTTTCCTTCGTGAGCCTCAACCCGGAATTGGAGCCGGTTCCCCGAAATTTCCTCAAGTGTCGCCGTGCATCGGATCATTTTACCCGCAGGCGTGGCTTTAATGTGTTTGATCGAAATCTCCGTTCCAACGGTACTCTCGGAATCAGAGAGAAAGGGAGAAACCAGCGTTAATGCCGTATTTTCAATAAATGCAATAAGAGCCGGTGTGGCAAGCACATTGAGGGTTCCTGATCCGTATCGGGCAGCAGTATCGTCAGCTGTTACTATTCGCTCCAGAATAAATTGTTCTCCTATCTTTAACGTTTTTTCCATTTCAGTAAACCAGGTGATCGGAAGGCAGGCGAAAACTCTTTTGCAGAATTTTTGAATTGCTATTTCGCGTCCGGTACACTGCAACCAGGTTGACATACTGCGGATAACTACCGTTTTCCCGGTAAACAAATTCCACCATGCCAACTCCTGTGTCAGTCAAAATGAATTGTTTCCCGCCGGGAATGAATATACTGTCCTTAACCGCATCATAGTAAAACTTCACATTCTTGCTGTTGTTCGATAAAGTGAGTTCCAGGGTATACCTTCCGTGTGTCTCAATCCGGTCGATGGTGCTGATCCGGATCTCAGGATAAGATGTCAGCAGTGTGCCCCGTTCATTGTATTCTTTGAGACCAACTTTCCGGTTACCATGTGAATAGGGAATTTCAGCCTGAACCGTGCCATCACGATAGTACTTTTTCTGTATGCCGTCTACCTTTCCGTCAGTATAGGGTGTCTCACGATACACTTCACCACTGGTATATAACCATTTTGATGTTCCTACCTTTTTTCCCTCCCTGTATTCGATGATCGAATGAACCTTACCGTCAGAATAAAACCTCCTGGAGATGCCATCCTTTTTTCCATCCTTATAACTCACCTCAGAGTATAAATAGCCGTCCGGATGGTAACTTTTATACACGCCCGTAAAACCAGCATCATCTTTCAGGGTATCGGCAAGTTCCGTTCCCGTTACGGCACGAACATCCTGTGAAGAGGGATTACAACCCTGGATAAGGACCAGGTAAACAATACCATACAGAATTACCTGCAACCCGATAACTTTTTTCATATTTGTATATACCATTTAAAACTCCGTTTAATCACAAACGATATGCTTGAACAAAGTTAGGATTATTCCCGTTTGTCAGGGTGATCAAATGGCTCGATTTTTAATAAAAACTTCTAACATCTCACTCTCCCCTTCGGGTTTGAGAAAGAGATTTTTCAGCACAGCCGGTACGAGAACGGACTCTCCCGTACGCACCGACTCATTCTTTCCCTCATATTCAATCACGAACGAACCGGAAAGACAGATGTAAATCACAAAGGAATCGATGTAGTTAAAATCCTTTCCAACCGGCTGATCAATCTTCAGGAAGTTGGTGCTGAAATAGTCACAATCAATGACCTGAGATGACCTGTTCAGCAAAACTTCAAATGGAGTTTTGTAGTTTTCATAGTGGTTGTAATCGATGGCGTCAAGTGCCAGATCGGTATGCAGCTCCCTGCCTTTTCCGTTTTTATCCACCCGGTCCCAGTCATAGATCCGGTAGGTTATATCAGAAGTCTGCTGAATCTCGGTGAGCAGGATCCCCGCGCCGATGGCATGTACCCTTCCCGAAGGGATGAAAAACACATCGCCAGGAAGGGCATCTTCAAAATTCAATATGTCCGGTAATGTTTTATTGAGAAGGTTCTCCTGGTAAATCTCTCTGTTGATTTTTTGGTTAAATCCTGTAATGATCTTTGAACCCTGATCAGCCTGGATGATATACCACATTTCGGTTTTTCCATATGCATTGTGTCTCTCTTTCGCCAGCGTATCGCCAGGGTGAACCTGAATCGATAATACATCATTGGCATCGATAAATTTGATCAGCAGGGGAAATTCAAGCCCGAACTTTTCAAACACCTGATCCCCAACCAGCTCGCCCATATAAATCTCAATGATCTCCTCCAGGTTATTCCCCTTCAGAAAACCGTTTGATACAACCGATAAATTATCCTGAACTCCTGAAATTTCCCAGCTCTCACCACAATGAGTATCCCCTGGGGTCCCTTTACCCAGAATAGTGTGCAATTTATTCCCACCCCATATCTTCTCCTTCAGAATGGGTTGGAACTTAAATGGGTAGAGTTGGCTCATGATCCCTTCTCTTTTTTCCCGGAGTTGAAGGATGATTTACTGGTCCTGCGTAGCTCATAATCCACTATCACCTTGGTCTTTTGAATACTGCTTGCCTTTTCAATAGCATATAGATGATCAGGATGGATAAGGTAGGCTTTCAGTTCATCCATTGTTTTAAAAGTGGCGTTGATTGCAACATCGTATGCACAATCCGAGGCGTTTATATTCGCTCCCACTTCATACGACTTGATGGTTTGAATTTTACAGGATACCTTCTCGAAAATCGATTTCAATTCCTCAATCTTTTTCTGCTTGTCCAACTCATCATCAAATTCTGTAATCTTGAAGAGTACAATGTGATGTATCATTTTTTTGAAGTGGATTAAATTAGTAATTTGGTAAAGAATTACCGGTCAACAAAAACTAAAATTAATAAAAATTATGTTAATTGTTGGAATTGCGGGTGGAACTGGTTCCGGAAAAACAACAGTGGTAACAAAAATCACAGAAAAGCTCCCGGAAGGAGAGGTTGCTATCATTCCACAGGACTCTTATTACAAAGATAACAGCCATTTGCCTTTGAAGAAAAGGCAGGAGATAAATTTTGATCACCCCGAATCCCTGGAATTTGAACTGCTGGCAGATCATATCCGGAAACTGAAGTCGGGCATTGCGATCGAACAACCCATCTACTCCTACCTTACCTGTACTCGGGCAAAGGAAACCATCCGGGTGGAACCGAAACATGTCGTCATTCTCGAGGGAATACTTATACTCGCCAACCTGGAAGTACGAAACCTTATGGATATTAAGGTTTTTGTCGATGCCGATGCCGACGACAGACTGAGCAGGGTGATCAACAGGGATATCATTGAACGGGGAAGATCAGTCGATGTGGTACTGGACCGGTACGAAAAAACGGTGAAACCGATGCATTTGCAATTCATTGAACCAACAAAAAGATATGCCGATATAATTATACCGCAGGGCGGTAATAATGAAGTGGCAATCAATATCCTTGTATCCATTATTGAGAAAAACCTGAACAAACACACGGATAATTTAACGTACTGATCCCAATCCTTCGCAACTCGACTTCAGTTCGGGTTGCGAATTTGACAATAAACATAATCCTTTAGCCCATGCTTAAACAGATCAGTGTCTTTGATATACTTTTCCTGGACATCGAGACTGTCCCGGCTGAGCCCGGTTTTGATTCCCTGCCTTCTCATTTTAAAGAGTTCTGGGAAAAGAAATCTGCCTCATTCAGAAAAGAAAATGAATCCTCTTCCGATGTCTATCATAGAGCCGGACTCTATGCAGAATTCGGAAAAATTATCTGTATCTCGGTTGGTATTATCAATCGCGTTAAAAAAGAGAATTACTTCAGGGTCAAATCGTTTTTTGGTGACGATGAAAAGAAACTGTTGTCAGATTTTTCAGAAATGCTCAGGAATTATCTAAACCGGAAAGAGATCCTCCTGTGTGCCCACAACGGAATAAATTTCGACTTTCCGTTTATCGCGAGAAGGATGGTGATTCATGGCATTGAATTGCCGGATATTCTGGATACGGCCGGAAAGAAACCATGGGACTCCAGGTTTATCGATACAATGGATCTCTGGAAATTCGGAGAGTACCGGCATGCCGTTTCCCTCGACCTGCTTGCTGAACTATTCGGCATTGAAACACCCAAAGAAGAAATGAATGGTAGCATGGTTTCGGCTGTCTACTGGGAAGAAAAAAACCTGCAGAAAATTATTACCTATTGTGAACAGGATGTCCTGTGTGTCGCACAAATTATCCTGAAATTTAAGGGACTGGAATCCATTCCGAATAAGAATGTTCAGTCACTCACCGAATGATCAACTTCCGCCAAAGGCCCGCCCGGCTTGAGGGCATGGTATAGATATAGATCTGTCTAATCCAACAGCCAATGAGGTAAAACTACATTTAGAGTAAATCCTACCACCATCCGGTTCACCGTTCGCTCGCTCCCGAAATGGTTTGAATTTTTAATTCAATATCCATTTCGAGGATGCTCGAAGATTTATACAAATCCAAGATTTGTTAATTTTCGGCACAATGCGAACGGGTTACTTTGTTACTCACGGAAGTGTATATTTTCAATCGTGTTCGTTATCCCTTCGGGAATGAAGAAAGTTACCTCCCGAAGGAATCGCTATGCGAAGGTTCGGGCGACGAATTTCTAAAATTGACATGAAATATGTACTTTAGAATCCTGTGATCACTTGAAATGAAAGCTTGTTTGCATGCAACATAACCCTCAATCGTTAAAACCATGATCCGAAATTTAATTTTACAGAATCGCAGTTACAGGAGATTTCATGAAGATGTTCCGGTGGAGATGAGCATACTGGAAGAGCTGGTTGATATGGCGCGGAATTCTGCTTCTGCAGGAAACAAGCAATCCCTGAAATACATATTATCCACAAGCAGGAAGAAAAATGACCTGATATTTTCAAACCTTGCATGGGCCGGTTATCTGAAAAACTGGGATGGCCCGGAGCCTGGAGAAAGACCCTCAGCATACATCATTATTCTGGGGGACAGGCAGGTTTCAGAAAATTTTTACTGTGATCACGGTATTGCGGCTCAGAGCATCCTGCTTGGAGCCACAGAAAAGGGATTGGGTGGTTGCATCATTGCTTCGATCAGGAGAGAACCATTGAAGAAAATTCTGGGATTAAACGAGCAGTACGAAATCCTTCTGGTTCTTGCGCTGGGTAAACCAAAAGAAAAGGTGGTCCTGGAAGAGGTAAAAGAGAATGATATTCGTTACTGGCGTGATGATCAGCAGGTCCACCATGTTCCCAAACGACCTCTGGGTGAGCTAATCCTTCACCGGTTTCGGGAATAGACAAGGTCCAACTGCGTTGTTATTACTCACCGCTTTACAGCGGGTTCGTGAGCTCGCTTCGCTCGGTTCCCCTGGAAAACGTTTCCTGGACCGCAAAACTCCAGACGTTACTCTTTTTAACGAACTACGTAACCGCTATACGACCCGGGCCCTGTGAAATAGATTATTCGATTTGACGGAGCATACATGTTAAACCTTATTTCACAGGGCGGATTTTGTAACCGTCAAACGAAAAACGACAAATATCAAACACCTACCTGCAGACAGGAATTCCAAAAATAAAATCTCAAATCCACAATCACCCGAATGGCGAAAAAACCGCCTTTACCATAGGTAAACAATAGTAAATAAAAATCTCTACAGTTCTGTTATTAATCTACTATCTACCAACCTTTACTTCAATACCTGATTCTCCAAAATCGCATTTCAGTATATTAGCAGACACCCATATCGTCCGTCAGGACGACTTTTGCCCTCAGATCATTTTCGGAAAAAGTACCGGGTGATGCAGGTTGCGAAGGGAAGGCCAGCCCTGTGAAATAAAGTATCAATTTATCAACTAGTATAGTGTTTACAACTATTTCACAGAGCCAGTAAGCATTACTGTCTGAGGCCCTGACTATTTTATGTCAGGGCCGAGTTGTAATGCGTGGGCAACCGAAGAGACCGGTACCCGAAAATGATCTGCGGCCGCCCTTCTTTTGGTACTTTTCTTTGGCGTAAAGAAAAGTACAAAGAAGAAATTTTTATTTTGTGATAAGATGATTTGAAAAATGACTGGCCTTGTGAAATCCTGAACAGCAGAGGCGGCTTTGCCGCTATTTCACGGGGCGGGCCCAGTGAAATAGCAACTGCCCCGGACGGAATGCTAATGCGAAGCATTATTTCACAGGGCGGGCTTCGTAACCGTAACCGATATCCGAATCGGAAATTCACTAATTCCTCTTATCCGCTCCCCACATCAGCTTGGAGCGGAGGGTGGAGTAGTAGTTATGATGTTGGAGTTTCAAAACAGAAATCTTGAAACCGGCACGTCTCACCACAATCTCTGAAGAACTTTCCAGTTCAACTGAACGAAAATCAAGGGTGGCAAGAAATTTACGGGTCCGTCCATTAACTTTCAACCGGAGCACATGTTTGTCGGGAATGACCACCGGTCTTACGGTTAAATTGTGCGGGGCAATGGGTGAGATGATAAAGTTATGGGAATCCGGGATCACGATCGGACCACCAACACTCATGGAGTAGGCGGTGGACCCCGTGGGGGTGGAAAGGATCAGTCCGTCAGCCCAGTAAGCGTTCAGCAGCTCATCATTCACAAAGGTATGAATGGTGATCATCGTCGCATCGATCTTTTGGATCGTTACCTCATTCAGCGCAAAATTGAAATCACCAAACGGTTTGCCGGGCGATTCAAATTCCAGCAGTGCCCTCTCCTCCAGGCTGTAATTGCCGGCAAATATATCATCCAGCGATTCAGAGAGCTCCTCCTTCGAGATGTTTGCCAGAAATCCCAGCCTTCCGCTATTGATGCCGACAACCGGGACTTGTGAATCCCTTACGTAGGTGATGGTCTCCAGAAAGGTGCCATCCCCGCCGATACTGAAAAAATAGTCAATGCCGTCAGGGAGTTCCGAATATTCGGTAAACAGACCGGCAACCTCGGGTTTCTGGTTCACCTCATCCCTGAGGAAATCGTAAAACGGATGGTAAAGGTAGACGTCAGCGTTGTATTCCTGCAATTTCCTGAACAGGTCCTTGATGCAGGCATAAAAATTTTCCTCAAAGGTTTTTCCGTAGATGATAATTCTCATAATTACATATTCAGATACCGCATAAACGATTCATACCGGCTCGAATAAAAACTGTCCATATCCTCATCCTCATGGTATGATGCTTTAATGGTATAGTTAAACCGGTTGAAGGTCTGGATAATGGCTGACAGATCGTTCCGGTTGATTTTTAGGGTCAGCTCCATCTTCATCGATTCGTCGGATGAGCTGAGGTAAAGTCCCAGTATTTTGGCATCATTCCCCTCCACAATCTGGGCAATCTGTGAAAGGGAATAGTCGTTCTGATGCAGTTCCAGCACGATGATCCCCCCGGGATCTTTAAGCCCGGCAAGGTTGGCAAAACGTTGTATCAGATCATTCATGGTGATCAGTCCCAGGTAATGCTTTTCCTGGTTCAGAACAGGTACGACCGTCAGTTTCAGGCGCGAAACCAGTTCAATCACCTCGAAAATGTGCTGATCACTTGTTACATAGGGGCTGAAAAGTGAGAGGTTATGGTTGCCAATCGGTTCATCTGCCATATTCAGATCATAAATATCGGTATCAGAAATGAGTCCCAGAAACTCCTTGTTGTTCACGATGGGCAGGTGTGAGATCCGGAAGATCTCCATCCAGCTCAATGCCTGTAACCCGGTATCGGAGGTTTTCAGCGAAGGGACAACTTCGGATAATAGATCTTTTGCCAGCATCTGTATAAGCCTTCTTCAAAAATTAGATTAATTTTGCATAAAAGTACAAAAAATACATACAAATAATTCATACCTATTTCGATAAAAAGTAATTATGAATACCACACGACTCAGTGTAAACATCAACAAGATTGCCACACTCCGCAATGCCAGGGGAGGTGATATTCCAAATGTTGTGGAAGCGGCTGTCAACTGCCAGGACTATGGTGCACAGGGTATAACGGTCCACCCAAGACCGGACGAAAGGCACATCCGGTACCAGGATGTACGCGATATTAAACCGGTGATCACCACCGAATTCAACATCGAAGGATATCCCGCAAAAAAATTCATTGACCTGGTGCTGGAGGTACTGCCTCACCAGGTCACGCTGGTGCCTGATCCGCCCGATGTCCTGACCTCAAATGCCGGGTGGGATACCGTCCGAAACCTCTCTTTCCTGAAGGAGGTGATCGCTGAGTTCAAGGCTCACGATATCCGCACCTCCCTCTTCATTGATACCTCTCCCGAATTCATCAGGCATGCTGCGGAGACCGGGACCGACCGGGTTGAGTTGTATACCGAGCCATACGCCGCCGGATACCCGGCTGGCAGGGAGAAAGCCGTTAAACCCTTTACCGATGCCGCCAGTCTGGCACATGAGATCGGACTGGAGCTGAATGCCGGGCACGACCTCAACCTCGATAACCTCCGGTACTTTGTGCAGAATGTACCCCAAATCAAAGAGGTATCCATCGGCCATGCCCTCATCTCCGACGCCCTCTATTTTGGACTGGAAAATACCATCCAGATGTATTTGTATGAGTTGAGGGGATGAACATACCGGGTGATGCAGGTTGCAAAGGGAAGGCCCCTGCCCGAAAGAATGCCCGTCCCTGCCCGACTAAATCGTTCAGGCGGGCGGAATGCAATTAAATTTTGGATTTTGAGATTTGGTGCTTTGAGAATTATTTGTTGTTTGTAATTTGTTATTTGTGCCATTGGGACCCTAACGTTGAATGTTGTGCCATCGGCATCCCTTATGGGGAACGTTCCCCCCTGGTTCCTTTCCGCTAATTTTCATCTGTTAAAATATTTTATCTATTTTTAACTTTTTACATCTGGCATGGATCTTTTTTTTCGAAAATATGGTTCCGGACCACCACTGATTATTGTGCACGGGCTCTATGGCTCCTCCGACAATTGGGTCACGATTGGCAAGGCACTCGGGGGACGGTTTGAAGTATTCATCCCGGATCAGCGAAACCATGGGAGATCCCAGCACAGTGACCATCATAGCTATGAACTGATGAGGGATGATCTGTTGGAGTTTATGGATAAACACTCCATTGGAAAAGCCATCCTTCTCGGGCACAGCATGGGTGGTAAAACGATCATGTTCTTCGCCACTTCGTTTCCTGAACGGGTTAATGGACTGATCGTTGTCGATATCGCACCAAAATCCTATTTCAGCTATTCCGGAGAATCGGTTCAAGCTGCCGACCATCTCTTTATTATTCGTGCCATGGAAAATATGGATCTGTCGAAGATCCGCAACCGTGATGAGGCAGATCGGGAGATGAGTTCACGGATCAAATCCGGGCGTGTAAGGCAATTCCTGCTCAAAAACCTTTCACGATCAAAAAATGGGACATTCCACTGGAAGCTTAATATTGAGGTGATCCGGAAAGACCTGGTTCGTATTCTGGAGGGGCTCAATGCTTCGGAATTTGAGCGGGGAAATCAGATAACCGGTTTCCCGGTCCTGTTTATTCGTGGTGCCAACTCGACCTACATCCTGGATTCCGACATCCCATTCATCCAGAAGATTTTTCCCTATGCCGAGGTAACTACCATTCCCAACGCAGGACACTGGCTGCATGCCGAGCAGCCCGAACTGCTGATGGAAAAAGTGGTGCGGTTTGTGTTTGGGGAATTTGAGAAATGAGTAGAGAGCATGTGAGAAGTGAGAGGTGAGTTGTGAGTTCCGTGATACGGGTTACGAGTTACAGGAAAAAGTCCACAGTCTTCCCAGGCGGGGCGCGAGATAATAGCCCCGGCATTTCCCGTTAGCTCCGAAGCTCCGAGTTCCTTCGGAAGAATCCCTATGGGGCTTTGGCGGGACACGATGCCTCTCTTTCTAAACAGGCGGATATGGTTCTGACACCCAAGACCTTTCACTACCAATACTCGTACTATGAACCGCCTCCCACATAGCACTCACACAGTCATAGTACGAGATTCCTTTCCTTCTTTTATCTTTGCACGTTTATCTTTTATCTTGAAATACACCCAATCGCCCGTAGGGCGAATAACCGCCTAATAAGAATTGCGTACGAAAACCGGGACGCAGGGTAAAGGCCAAAAAGATAAAATGCTGTCTGATCCCGCCACTGCCTGCCATGTCTGCTTTGTAAGTCAGCCAGACTTCTCAATACGTAGCACTCTGCACCAATCGGTGCATATGGTTATCAATGAATGAGGACTACGATGGATAAATCCTGCCTGTCCCTCATAATTTGATTAATTCCCCAACCAGCGAAGAAAACGCAGCTGATTGGCAGCAGGTAGTGACGGGAGAGTTCATTTTATCTGTGGCAGTGGAGTCCCTTGTTTTCGAGCAATTCTTATTCAGCGGGAGTTTTCTTTTGCCGTAGGCATTCCTATGGAGAAAATGGCTTGCCCTGTGAAATAGACTTTTCTGTCTGACTGATTATAAATATTATAACTTATTTCACGGGGCGGGCCCTGTGAAATAGCAGTAGACCCGGACGGAGTGCTAATGCGAAGCATTATTTCACGGGGCTTGCCCAGTGAAATAGCAGTAG
>Ga0315534_1001249_pt1 | contig 17629 bp, 19 predicted proteins | sample SalMarSW160240MG_FD_203094 | JGI IMG/M metagenome (GOLD analysis project Ga0315534, IMG submission 203094) | Salt marsh sediment microbial communities from the Plum Island Ecosystem LTER, Massachusetts, United States - Salt Marsh Sediment SW1602-40 ... | reverse complement strand
GCTTTTTCGCGGCGCAGTGTTGTTCTTCATCGGCTACCTGTTCGGCACGGAGAACAGATACATCCAGATGGTCACTCTGGTGCTTTGGTCCTGGTGGCCGTTCGCGCTGCGTGATCTGGTCAACGCCATCTTCGTGCTCCTCAACGGGCAGCTCGTCGTCAATCGAGGTCTCTCTTTCTTGGTGACTAGCGGCGATCAGGTGCAGGATGCGGGTAACCTTCTCTATGGCCTCCTGTCGCAGGTCGACCTGTTTCTAGCATGGCACCTCGTGCTGGTCGGTGTCGGCTTGGCGGTGAGCACGCGCGCGAGCACGGCCAAGACGGCAATCGGGACCGTGGTCTATTGGGTCCTTACCGCACTGGTGGGGCTGGCACCCACTCTGCTGGCGACCCTGACCACCTTCTCATAGATTTGTCTGCCCCTGTGTCTGGCCACTACTTGCCGCCTCCGGACTGTAGACCACCACGCACCGTGTGCGTCCATGGCCAGCGGAGGCATTTGACAGAGCGCCGTCGTTCCGGCATAGTGAGAGAGGGCGTGCCGACGTAGACCTGACGTCAGCCTCGGCACACGATCTGATCCGAATAAACCGCGCTCGTACACAGTTATCTGCCATAGGAATGCACTAGGAGAGAAGAGGGGAAGAGATGCGGAGAGTCATAATCATCGCCGCCATCCTTCTGGGGGCGGGAGTGATCGGCTACTGGTTCCTCCAGCAAGGGGCAGCGAAGCCTGGAGTGGACCTGGAGGATCTCGAGACCGTGACCGTGGAGCGCGGCGATATCGAGGCCACGGTCGATGCCACAGGGAGCGTGGAGCCAACGGCTGCTGTCACGCTGTCCTTCGACATGGGAGGGGTCGTAGTCTCTGTCGAGGTGTCCGAAGGAGACCAAGTTCAAGAAGGCCAGATCCTGGCCCAGGTAGAGACCGCCGGACTCGCGCTGGGAGTCACCCAGGCACAACTGGCACTGACCAGTGCGGAGGCGAGTTTGGCCAAACTGATGGGCAGCGCGGATGCCGACGACATAGAAGCTGCGCGCGCCAATCTGGCCAGCGCAGAGGCGACCCTGGCCAAGCTGCGTGAGGGGCCCAGCGAGGACGAGATCACAGTGGCCAAGGCAGACCTTCGTCGGGCTGAGATCGCCCTCCAGGAGGCGCAAGAACTGTACGATCAGTACTCCTGGGTGGGAGGGATAGGCGCTTTACCGCAGGCGGTATCCTTGCAGCAGGCGACCATCAACTACGAACAGGCGCTCGCTGCCTACAACATCGCCATGCAAGGCCCGACCGAGAGCGAGCTTCGCGCAGCAGAGGCCGCGGTGGCCCAGGCTCGGGGTCAGCTCAGCAGTCTGCTGGAGGGTGCGAGTGAGGAAGACCTCACCATGGCCCAGGTAGCCGTGGATCAGGCCAGGGCATCCCTGGAGTTGGCTCAATTGCAGTTGGATGGAGCCACCATCAGCGCTCCTTTCGACGGCACAGTGGCCTTCGTTGGCGCGGAGGCCAACGAGCAGGTGTCGCCTGGCACGCCGATGATCACGCTCATAGATCCGTCAGGCTTCTACGTGGATGTGTTCATCGACGAGATAGACATCGGTCAGGTGGAGGTGGGACAGGAGGCCAGAGTAGTCCTCGATGCTTTCCCAGACGAGGAGCTTCCAGGCCGTGTGGAGTTCATCTCCCCCGTGTCCACCGAGAACCTGGGGGCCATCAGCTACTCGGTCAGGGTCTGCTTCGACCCCACGGCTGTGCCGCTGCGATCGGGAATGACAGCCAGCATGACCATCGTGACGGAGCGTCGTGAGAGCGTACTCCTCCTGCCCAGCAGGGCCATCTCCGCAGACAGAGACACCGGCTCATACTACGCGGAAAGGCTGACGGATCACGAGATCGAGCGTGTGGAGATAGAGATCGGTATCCAAGATGCCAGCTACACCGAGATAGTGAGGGGCCTGGAGGAGGGGGATCAAGTCGTAGTTGGCGGCGGAACCAGCATGAGAGACCGACTGCGTGGCAGCATGTCGTAGGCTACTCTAGGGCCACGTACGTACCGCCAGGTACTTGAGGCTATGATCAAGATAGAGAACGTCACCAAGGTCTATAAGATGGGCGAGGTAGAGGTGCACGCGTTGCGTGGCGTGTCTCTCGAGATCGAAGAGGGTCAGTGGGTGTCCATCATGGGCCCATCCGGCTCTGGGAAGTCCACGCTGATGAACATCATCGGCTGTCTGGATCAACCTACCTCCGGCGACTACTACCTCGATGGCACCGATGTGAAGGATCTGGATGAGGACGAGCTGGCCGAGATCAGAAACCGCAAGATAGGGTTTGTCTTCCAGAACTACAACCTGCTCTCGCGCACGTCGGCCCTGCGCAATGTCGAATTGCCTCTCCTCTACGGCGGGGGCGAGGATCGGCGGGAGCGAGCGATGGCTGCTCTGGAGGCCGTGGGCCTGGGCGACAGGGCCAACCACAACCCCAACGAGCTGTCCGGCGGAGAGCAACAGCGGGTAGCCATCGCCAGAGCCCTGGTCAACGACCCGGCGATCATCTTGGCCGACGAACCCACCGGCAACCTCGACTCCAAGTCTGGCGCGGAGATCGTGGAGATCTTCAAGCACCTCGGCGAGGGACAGGGGATCACGATCGTCTTTGTGACCCACGATCGAGACGTCGCCACCGAGACGCAGCGCATACTCCACCTGCGCGACGGATGCATTGCAGATGAGGAGCTAGTTGCGGCACCACCCGGCCCCCAGGAGGCAAAACATGGACGTAGTTGACAGTGTGCGGGTGGCCACAGGGGCGCTGACCGCCAACAAGATGCGTTCGTCTCTCACCATGCTCGGTGTCATCATCGGCGTGGCCGCGGTCATTGCCCTCCTCTCCATTGGCCAGGGGGTGCAGAGGTCGGTCACCGAGCAAATCCAGAGCGCTGGCTCCAACCTGCTGATGATCCTGCCAGGCGAGATCACGGAGACCGGCGGCTTCGAGTACAACCCCTCGCTGACCTATGAAGATGCCCAAGCCATCGCCGACCCCATGAACGTGCCAGATGCCGCCATCGTGGCCCCCACCATGGAAGGAAGCACCTCCGTGAGCTACGATGGGGAAGACGTGACAGCCACCACGGCGGGGGTCACGAGCGACCATGACCTTGTACGCAACCTCGAGGTAGTCCTCGGCCAGTATATCACCACTCAGGACGTGGAGAGAAGGGCGCGAGTGGCCGTCTTGGGCTCCAGTGTGGCAAAGGATCTATTTGGGGATAACGGCTACGCTCTGGATCAGACGATCAAGATCAACCGCATTCCCTTCAAAGTGGTCGGTGTGTTGGCAGAGAAGGGCGCAGGCATGATGGGCAGCGAAGATGGCTACGTCTACGTTCCCATCACCACCGCTCAGGCCCGGCTCTACCCCCAACGGCGCAATCTGTCCGGTGATTTCATGGTCACGATGATCTACGTGCAGGCAACGACCGATCAGAGCATGGACGCCGCGAGCGAACAGATCAACGAGTTGCTGAGACGCAGGCACGACATCTCCTTCCAGGACGACGACGATTTCTCGGTGCTCAGTCAGTCAGACCTGGTGGCCATCATGGAGGAGGTGACCGGCATCCTAACCCTGTTCCTGGGCGCCATCGCGGCTATCTCCCTCCTGGTGGGAGGCATAGGCATCATGAACATCATGCTGGTCTCCGTCACCGAGCGCACGCGGGAGATTGGCATCCGCAAGGCGGTGGGAGCCAAGCGGCGCGACATCTTGCTTCAATTCCTGGTGGAGTCCATGGTGTTGAGCCTTCTCGGTGGGGGAGCGGGGATCGCCCTGGGGTTCCTTCTTTCTCAAGGGGTATCGCAGCTCTCGGAAGACCTGATGACAGTGGTGTCTATGCAATCTGTCATCCTGGCGACTACTTTCTCGCTGGTGGTGGGGGTGGTTTTCGGTCTCTACCCGGCGCTGCGAGCTGCGCGCTTGAACCCCATCGATGCTTTACGCTATGAGTAGGGGGTGCTGTGTGGGCAGGACAAGGTTGGTATCTTTGCTGCTATGGATGGTGGCTATGGTGATTCTGCTGGCCGGCTGTGGTCAGGAGGTCCCACCCGAGCCGACCATCATCCCGCTGCCCCCAAGAGAGGAGCGAGCTCCGGCTGCTACCTGCACCGCCACCGCTACGCCTACGACGACGCAAACACCGACGAGTACCCCCACATCTGCTCCGGCCACGTCCACGCCCACTCCCACAGCGGAACCGACTGAGATATCCAGCTCGGTGGCGCCAACTCCCGCGCCCACGCCAGCCCTCCAAGGGCGTTTCGTGTTCCAGGTGGCGAGCGGGGGAGACATCTACACTGTGAACGCCGACGGTAGTGGCTTGACTCGTCTGACACGGGGTATGGACCCCAGTTGGTCGCCGGATGGCAGCCAGGTAACCTTCTCGCGCTGGACAACTCCCTGGGGCATCTACACCGTGAACGCGGATGGCAGCAACGAGAAGTTGTTGTTCAGTTCCAACGTGGCCCGTGCCCCGGTGTGGTCCCCCGATGGTACTCAGATCGCGTTCTACTTCGAGACGGAAGGTCTGACGCCGCCGTGGAGGATCTACGTCGAGGGCTACGGTTGGATAACGCTCATCCCGGCGCAGACTCAGACGGAATGGCACCTGGGGGTCGTGGACGTGGCGGATGGTTACTTCCGCCAGCCATACTGCGATCGCTTCGCCTTCTCTCCCACCTGGTCCGGGGCCAGCGACCAGTTGGTCTACGACGGTGACCACGGCCTGAGCGTAACCACGGTGGAGGGTCCCAACAACGTGCCCTTTAACGACAAGGTTCACGATCACTACCCGGTCGCCTCCCCGGACGGCAGCCGCATCGCGTTCATGCACTGGCAGCACGATCACTGGGAGATCTACGTGATGAACGCCGATGGCAGTGGCCGCTGGCCGTTGACGGGAAGTTCCGCCCTGCTAGATCGACGCCCCAACAACGTCTCTCCCGCGTGGAGCCCCGACGGCGAACAGATAGTCTTTCTGTCCGATCGAGATGGCGACTGGGGGTTCTACGTGATGAACGCCGATGGTAGCGGCCAGAGAGAGATCCTCGAGGAAATCACCGCGCGGCTCAAGCCCAGGTACCAGGGAGTGAACGAGCGAGTCATCTCCTGGGGTCCCTCCTAGTCGCCACACTCCTCTTCGCTCTGCCCGACTGGTGCCCACACGCCAAGGCAGTCCAGGGAAGACCGCCTGCCCTCTGGTCGATGCGAACCCCGCAAGCTCCACGATCGCGCCTCCTGCTATCCCCTTGTCTGGTGGGCGGCAGTGGCTCTCTCTGGGTCGGTCCGACACGGGGCGAGTGGAGGCCACTTCGCACGTGTCTGACAGCCTTCCCGACGTCCCTTCGAGCCAGCCTAGCTAACGTGGAAAGCCTGTGCTAGAATCTCCAATGGCTGGAGATCATCGGAGGTTTCGTTTGCCTACAAGACTGCGCCTTATTCGTGATCGCAGGTTGGTTCTTCTCCTGTTCTCGGCGGGATTCGTGTTCTCAGTGCTTACGTTCTATCTGGCCCCTCTTTTTTCGACGCCCTCGGCCGCGTCCTCCACTGCACCAAGTGTCGTCGGATGGCTGGTTGATGCGCAGGGACAACCCGTAGGCAACGCCGACGTCGAAGTCTACGACTCCGGGTCCGAGGAGCCTGTGGCGACAGGTGAGAGTCAAAGCGATGGCTCGTTCATCCTCGAGCTTCCTGACCTCTCCTTCGAGACTCTGTCGGTAGAGATCTCGCATCCCCACTTTCATGGGCAGACGTGGGTCGCCGGCGTGGAAGAGCTAGACCGGCTGCGGGAGGGGGCCACCGTACGCTTGCCCGACATCACCATGCAGAGGCGGATCACTCTGGGCTTCTGGATAGCCACACTCACCTTCGTGGGCATGTTGGTGCTCATAGCTCTGGAGAAACTGCACAATACCATGGCTGCCCTGCTGGGGGCGGCCATAGTCCTCGGAGTCAGCTTCGTGGGGAGGCCCCTCAACCCCGATTTCTTCATCCTCGACTTCGAGCGGGCACTTCAATACGTGGACTTCGATGTCATCTTCCTGGTGATGGGGATGATGATCGTGGTCGGCATATTGGAGACGACGGGCGTTTTCCAGTGGATGGCGTATCAAGCCTATCGCCTATCCAGAGGCCGAGCCTGGGTATTGGTGATCATCTTGATGCTGCTCACCTCGGTGGCCTCGGCGATGTTGGACAACGTAACCACCATGTTGTTGATGGCGCCCATCACCTTGGAGATAGCTCTGGCCCTGGGCATCAATCCGCTCTCACTGATTATCCCGGAAGTCCTGGCTTCCAACATCGGTGGGATCAGCACGCTGATCGGGACACCCACCAACATCCTCATAGGGTCGTATGCGGACATCGGCTTCGGAGACTTCCTCATCAATCTGACCCCAGGAGTGATTCTGGCCCAGGCCGCACTGACCATTTACGTGCTAATCGTATATCGCCGTCAGTATCGGGAAGCGAGCGGCGGATTGTCGCCAGCGATGTTGGAGAAGCTGAGGGAGAATGGTCGCATCACCCAACCAAAGACCCTGGCCAAGGCGGGCGGGATCTTCGCGCTTACGCTGATGCTGTTCGTGGTTGGGGAGCAAATCCATCTGGTGCCTGCTGTGACAGCGATTCTGGGCGCGGTGTTCATGCTGTTGGTGGTCGACATCGACGTCCAGGAGATGCTCACGGTGGTGGATTGGACCACACTGATGTTCTTCATCGCCCTATTCATGGTCATCGGGGCCATTCAAGAAGTCGGTCTCGTCAGCATGATCGCAGCCAGCATGAGGCAGGCGGTGGGAGAGAACCTCAGTCTCTCATTGTTGGCCATCATCTGGGCAGGGGCGTTGCTGTCTGGAGTCATCGACAACATCCCGTTCACGGCCGCCATGTTGCCAGTGGTGGGCTATCTGACCCAGACCATCCCGAACGCGTCCAGCAAAGTGCTCTACTACGGGCTGTCGGTAGGAGCGGCCATGGGTGGCAACACTACTCTCATCGGCTCTTCGCCCAATATGGTCGCGGCGGGCATCGCGGAACGCGCGGGATATCGTATTAGCTATGTCGCCTTCCTCAAGGTGGGCTTGCCGGCAACGATCATCACCGTAGCCATGGGCACGATATGGCTACTGATCCGATTCTAGATAGCGGAGGAGAACATGGGCAGGATTCTGTGCCCCACTCGGGGCGGAGAGGGTAGCTATCGCACACAGGATGCCGCTATCGCCATGGCCAAGGAGAGCGGTGATGAACTAGTGTTCCTGTACGTCGTGGACCTGGACTTTCTCAACAGGACCGAGCGAGCGGTGCGCCCCGACGTCGTGGCGCAGGAGATGACACGCCTGGGCGAGTTCCTGCTGAGCATGGCCCAGGAGCGGGCGCAGAACCAAGGCATTGAGGCAAGGTATGTGCTTCGCCAGGGGGATGTGCAAGCGGAGATCAAGGCAGCGGCCGTCGAGGAGAGGGCGACCATGGTAGTGCTGGGCCAGGCTGCCGAGGACGATCCCGCGTGCACCTTCGCGCCAGAGGGTCTGCTCAAGTTCGCCCAGGAGATCCTGACTGAGACGGGCATAGAGGCTCGGGTGGTCTGCTAGCCACCCTACTCGCGCTCGCCCACGAGACCTCCACTGTTGGCAGATAATGTGGTAGTTTCCTCCCTAGTTAAGGACCTGACATCCGATACTCCCCACAAGCCAGGAGACCCGCACCCAATGTGGAAGCATTCGATGACGGTTGTCTATCTGAGCTTCCCTCGCATCACTTCGCTCGTGCACCCGGCGGCGGCCAGGAGGGTGTGAACGATGCACATGATCATGCTCGTATTGGACGATCCCAACCGATTGGACGAGGTGCTGGAACCCTGGGGCTCCGCTGGCGTGAGCGGCGTCACCATCATGGAGACTTTCGGTGCCTACCGGCGACAGACACGCCGCGTGCCCGGTCGCTACGTCTTTGGCTTGCCGGGCTGCTGTTGACCAGCCTGGGACTGGTGGCCACATTGGCTCAGGTGGAGCGTCATCTCCTGTTCGTGGAAGTGGACGCCTCGCTGATCTTCCTGGGGTATCTCGGCGCCGTGCTGCTCCTGTATAGCCGTGGGGTCGTGGGTTGATCGTTGACAAACCCAGATAGTGAGCTAGAATGGGAGCGGTGGGGTGAGAGTGAGGCAGACTTCGTTTGGCACGCCACACGAGTGCCCTGTCGCTTCCCATGCCGCGCGGCGAGGCGAGTTGTACCGCTGGAGGCGTTGCCCTGCAATCGCTGGAGGTTAGAACATGAGCATAGACATCCTGCTGGGTGCGCTGCTTATCTTCTGCATGCGCCTGATAGACGTGTCCATGGGCACAGTGAGGATTCTCATGGCCGTGCGCGGACGCCGGCTACTGGCGGGTGTCATAGGCTTCTTTGAAGTCACCATCTTCCTGGTGGCTATCAGCCAGGTGATCCGCAACATCGGTAACTGGTGGAACGTGTTGGGCTATGCAGGCGGCTTCGCCGTGGGCACGATGGTGGGCATGACCATCGAGAGGAAGCTAGCCATCGGTCTCGCTGAGGTGGATATAGTCTCCATGGGCAAAGGAACGGAGGTAGCGGAGGCGTTGCGCCGGGAGGGCTTCGGAGCTACTGAGTTCCTGGGCGCAGGTCAGGACAACATAGTGGACATGATTCGCACGGTGGTCAGGAGAAGAGAGGTGCCCTCGGTGACGGCCGTGGCCAGCGCCGTCGACGAGAGCGCCTTCATCACGGTGCAGGAGATGGAGCGTGCCTACCGCGGGCGATGGCGCATGCGCAAGTAGCGTGGCGTATCGGCCATGAAGTTCCTCGCAGACGCCATGCTAGGCCGCCTGGCGAAGTGGTTGCGCATCTTGGGGCACGACACCGCCTACTTCCCGCAGCTCGAAGATTTTCAGTTGGTCCGCTTGGCGCGGGCGGAAGAGCGCACCTTGTTGACGCGAGATCGGGAGCTAACAAGACGGAAGGGCGTGAGATCGCTCCTCATCGAGAGCGACAGGTTCGAAGAACAGTTGGGCCAGTTGCTGCGCGATCTGGACCTGGATTGCACGAACCAGACACCCCGCTGCCCCCGCTGCAACGCGGCTCTGTTACCGATTACCAAAGAGGAAGTCAGCGCTAGAGTCCCGCGTTACGTCTTGTCTCGCCACAACGATTTCACCCGGTGTCCGGGCTGCGACAAGGTGTACTGGAAGGGTACTCACTGGCAGAGGATGAGAGAGAGGATCGACGAGATTCGAGAACGCCGCTTCACGTCCTCCTGATGAGGAGTTTCTCTATCTTGGGGCCTTTCATCTCCTCGACGGTGAGCTCGATGTCACCATAAGAGAGTTTCTCGCCCTCATCGGGGATACGCCGAAGCTGGTAGAGGACGAACCCGGCGACCGTGTCGTAGTCGTCTTCCTCCGGCAGGGTCGTGCCCAGTTCCGTGTTGACCTCGTCTATACGCATCAAGCCGTCTACCCGCACGGTGTGTTCGTCGACCTCCACGAGAAGTCGTTCCGTCACCCACTCATCAGTCAGCCGCCCGACGATCTCCTCCACCAACTCCTCCAGAGTCACCAACCCTGCGGTGCCGCCGTATTCGTCCATCACGACGGCCATCTGCATGTGCTCGGTTCGCATCTCCCGGAACAGACTGCCCACCTGCTTGGTCTCCGGGACGAAGATGGTGGGCCGGACGAGCTCGCGCAGATCGCTGGGAGATTCAGCAGACTCGCTGGCCAGAGCGACGACTACGTCCTTGATGGATACAAGACCCACGACGTTGTCCAGATCGCCACTGTATACGGGAAACCGGGAATGGCTGTGGCTGGCGAAGGTCTCCAAGAGAGCCTCGAAGGTGGCCTCGATCTCAACGCCCACTATGTCGGGCCGTGGGATCATCGCTTCGCGCACCTGTCTCTGGCCGAACTCGAAGACCTTGTGCACCATGTCCCGTTCCATCTCCAGGACCGTGCCCTGCTCCTCTCCGATTGTGGCCAGCATACGGATCTCTTCTGCGGTGACAAACGGAGACTGAACGCGTTGTCCCCTGCTCACCACGCTGATCATGGCATTGGCGAACAGCGTGAAGAGGTAGATGACGGGGGTCAGCACTTTGACGATGAAAGTGATGGGCCTGGCAACCAGGAGGGACATGCGCTCCGAATTGCGGGCGGCGAAGGTCTTGGGGGTTATCTCGCCGAAAAGCACGATGAGGACGGTCAGAGCCACGCTCGCCACGAGCAAGCCTTGCTCACCAAAGAGCGCTAGTGCCAGGGTGGTGCCCACAGAAGATGCGAAAATAATGAACGCGTTTTCGGTCAAGAGGATAGTGGCAAACAGCCTGTCGTGGTGCTCCCACAAGTCCCTGGCCGCCTGCGCAGCTCTGTTACCCTGCTCCGCCAGACTGCGAATCCGGATCTTGCTGACCGAGATCAGGGATGCCTCTGAACTGGAGAAGAAAGCCACCATCAAGATACTGATCAGCAGTATGGCGAAGCTGACCGACGTATTCGACCCCCCGATGGGGAGCGTAGCCTCTCCCACGAAAAAGACCTCCGAGGAACCATTATATCATCGCCCCTATGCTCGCGCTACCGGAATTCCGGTAACATTATCATTTGATAGAAGGGCTTCCCTTCGGTAACGTCTTCATTTGGCTGGACAGGCCGGGGATGGATGATGTGCAAGAGCAATCGCGCGACCATCGTAGCTCCTACACCCCCTAGCATGCGCTCATATCTCCGCTCAGCCCGCCAGTCCTTGTGTCGGTCTTCTCTCCTATGATATACTAGATTCGATACCACGAGAGGTGCTCGGCTGTGACAGAGGCGTACGCGCCGGGAAAAGTCATACTCGTCGGAGAGCACGCTGTAGTGTACGGCCGACCTGCCGTGGCCATACCCGTGTTTCAGGTCCGCGCACGAGCGACGGTCGAGGCCGGCGACGCGGGACAAGGGATAGTCGTCGTGGCGGCGGATCTAGGACGTACGTTCGTCGCGGGGCGCGGCGAGGCCAACCCAGAGGTGCTCCCCCTGGAAGCCGCGGTCCTTGGTGTCCTTCACCACCTTCGTCTCTCCCTGAAACACGACCTCACCATCACGGTCAGCTCCACTATCCCCATCGCCCGAGGCCTGGGAAGCGGCGCCGCTGTGGCCACGGCGATGGTGAGGGCCCTGGGTCTGCACTTCTCTGCCAGACTCAGTGCGGAAGAGGTCTCTCAATTGGTGTACGAAGTGGAGAGGTTGCACCACGGAACGCCCAGCGGTATAGACAATACCGTCATCGTCTACGAACGCCCGGTATACTTCGTGCGCGGTGGGGACTTGGAGACGTTCCCAGTAGGCAGAACCCTCCAGCTCGTCATCGCGGACACGGGGGTCGCCAGCTCCACCAGAACGGTGGTGGAGTGGGTGCGGAGGGCATGGGAACGCTCGACGGACGAGTACGAGGCTCTCTTCGATGACGTGGGCAACATCTCGAGAGCAGTCCGCCGGGCGATGGAGATGGGCGACGAGGAAAGCGTGGGTCGCAGAATGGACGAGAACCACCGGCTGCTGCAAGACATGGGCGTCTCGTCTCCGCAACTGGATACGCTGATAGAGGCGGCCAGACGTGGCGGGGCCTTGGGGGCCAAGCTCTCGGGAGCCGGACGAGGTGGGAACATGATCGCTCTGGTGCCACCGGAGAGGCGAGGTGACGTGGAGAGGGCCTTGATCTCCGAGGGCGCGCAGAGTGTGATTCAGACCGAGATTCCGGCCAGCCAGAATACGCCGTCCCGTGTGGCATCGTCCATAGCGCCTTGAAGGACTGACCACTGCATAGTCCGACCTGGCACCGAAAGTGGGAGGGGTGATGTCTATCGCGAAGATCAACGTCTTTGAGCAGGCCAAGATCCTCGAGCAACCCTTCCTGGTTGTGGATCTAGCCGAGGTCGATGACTTCGCGGCTCGTTTGTTCGTCAGCGAGGGCATGGTGCACCCGCACAAGCACATAGATCAGGAGCAACTCTTCTACACTCTCGATGGGGAGCTGACGCTGGAGACCGAATGGGGCAACACCACGCTGCGGAGCGGAGAGATGGCGGTGATACCGAAGGCGGTTAGCCACAGCTGTGGCTCCCTGGCGCGAGCCACGGCTCTGGTCTTCGAGAGAAGGTACTTCTCCAACAGGCAGAACGGACAACGCAGGCTATTCGTCCTCCAGGGAGCGGGAGAGCTCTCGTCGGTCAGCATCGGAGCCGAGGCCCTGGAGCTCGAAGGGCCTTCCGTGCCCCGAAGACTGGTCACCGTCGATGAGCTAGCGTTGTCCCTGGTCAAATACCAGGGCGAGACCGAAGAACACCACTGTCACCATGGCAGCGAACTCCTACTCGTCCACCAGGACAGTGTGACCCTGGAAACCGAACTGGAAGCCGTATCCTTGACCAGGGGCGATATCACCGTGGTACCCAAGGGAGCCACATACCGAGTCCAAGCCCCTAAGAGCGCGCTGATCGTGCTGGCAACCAAGAGCGGACCAGAGCAGACCTAGTATTGGGCAGAAGGCGGCAGAGCTTTGGAGGAGTTGGTGCTCCTCAAACTGGGTGGATCTCTGATCACGGAGAAGGGATCACCGCAGACTGCGAGGAGAGAGGTCATCCAGCGGGTCGCTCGCGAGATACGGGAAGCCCTCGACGAGGTCCCCGAACTCAGGCTGGTCCTGGGGCACGGGAGCGGATCGTATGGGCACCCCACCGCCAGCAAGTATGGCATCCAGGAGGGACTGGGCGACGGTGACGATTGGAGCGGCTACGCCGAGACCGCACTCGTGGCCTCTCGGTTGAACCGGGTGGTCGTCGACGCCCTTTTCGACCAGGGGATACCAGCGCTACCTCTACAGCCGTCCGCCTCGGCTCTCTGCCGCGAGGGGAATCTGGTGCAGCTCGAGACCGCCCCCGTCGAGGAGGCCCTCAGGCGGGGGCTAGTGCCAGTGGTGTACGGCGACGTTTCCTTCGATGCGGTGCGGGGCAGCGCGATCATCTCTACGGAACAGATCTTCGCCTATCTTGGCCCCCGTCTGAAGCCGACCCGAGTGATCCTGGCTGGTCTCGTAGACGGGGTGTTCACAGCAGACCCTTTACGGGACACCGGCACCCGTTTGGTCAAGACCATCTCGGTCTCGAGACTGGGCGAGGTAGAGAGGCTGCTTGCTGGCTCCCCAGACACCGACGTGACAGGCGGAATGCTGTCCAAAGTGCGAATCATGTCCCGGCTGATCGAGGTGCACCCGGCCCTCACGGTGCGCATCATCTCCGGGGAGCGGGAGGGTCTCGTCAAGAAGGCGCTGGTGGAGAGCGAGATCGAGGAAGGGACGCTGCTGCGTCGGTGAGAAGGCTCGGCTGTACGACCGTCGATCGCGTCTCAGACCTGGCCGGGACAAGGCGACCTCCATGCTAGTCATTGATGGCTCTCACGGGGAGGGAGGGGGGGCAGTGCTACGCAACTCCCTCGCCCTGGCCGCCGTTCTGGGCATCCCCGTCAGGATCGAGAGCATTCGCAGCAAACGGCCCAACCCAGGACTTCAGGCTCAGCATCTGACCACCGTTCGCGCTCTGGCGAGGGTATGCAGGGCGTCGACGGAAGGCGCCGAGTTGGGCTCCTCGGCGTTGACGTTCAGGCCCGAGTCCTCCCCTCAGAGCGGAGAGTACTCCTGGGACGTGTCGAAGGCCCGCAAGGGTGGCAGCGCCGGAGCCACGACCCTCATCTTCCAGGCCCTATTGATGCCTCTCCTCCTGGCCGAAGGGGAGTCGAGGGTCTTCCTGCGAGGAGGCACCCACGTTGCGTGGAGTCCGCCATTTGACTACCTGGACCTGGTGTATCTGCCCATCTTGCGCCGCATGGGCATCCGTACGACAATCGGAATCGAGCGGTGGGGCTGGTACCCCATCGGCGGAGGGGTCGTAACAGCCCAGATCAGAGGATCCAACGCTGCCCTCTCCGACCTGCGCGCGCTCGAATTGGAGGAGCGTGGCGGTCTGAGAAGGGTGTTCGGGATCTCTGCGCTCTCCAACCTACCCGAACACATCGCAGAGCGACAGAAGCTCCAGGCCGAGAAGGAGTTGCGAGCCAGGGGCTTCGATCCGGAGATCGAGATCGTCGAGGCCCCAGCCGAGGGGCAGGGAACGATGGTCTTCCTCGTCGCTGAGTTCGAGCACGTGCGGGTCGGGTTCACTTCTCTGGGCAGGAAGGGCAAGCCGGCGGAGACGGTGGCCGAGGAAGCCGTCGGGGAGTTCCTGCGCCATTTTGAGAGCGAGATGGCTCTCGATCAACATCTGGCCGACCAGGTTGTCTTGCCGCTGGCCCTGGCCAAGGGGAGGTCGTCGTTCACCACCTCCCGCGTCACCCAGCACCTGCTGACGAATGCCTGGATCGTGGAGCAACTGCTCGGCAGGGAGATCATCGTCGATGGGGAGCAAGGAGAGGCGGGAAAAGTGACCATCTTGGGACTAAAGGATGTTTGAGATCGTTTTCCTGGGCACGTCTGCCTCGGCACCTTCGGTGGCGAGGAACCTGAGCGCCAGCATGGTGCTCCACAAACACTACCGCTTCCTCATCGACTGCGGCGAGGGGACACAGAGGCAATTGCTGAAAAGCGGCCTCGGCTTCAAGAGGCTGAAGCGCATACTGCTCACCCACGGGCATCTGGACCACATCCTCGGCCTGGGCGGCCTCGTCTCCACCTTCAGTCGCTGGGAGGCTGTGGAGTCTTTGGAGATCTACGGCGGGAGATGGGCCCTCGACAGGGTGGAAGACCTCCTTCTCGGCGTCGTTCTGAGGGGTGCGAGGCCACCCATAGATCTGGAGTTCATCGAGCTCTCACCGGGGGTGGTCCTGGAGGACGAGGAGTTCGTCCTTTCCGCCTTCCCGGTGAGCCACCGGGGACCTGGTTGCTTCGGCTTCAGCTTCGAGGAACGAAGCAGACGACCATTCCTGGCGGACGAGGCGGAGAGACTGGGTGTCCCAGCGGGGAAGGAGCGCAGGCGGCTGGTGGAAGGCGAATCTGTAACCCTGGCCGATGGCACCACCGTGCACCCTGACCAGGTGCTGGGAGAGCCCCGGGAAGGCGCCAGGCTGGTCTACGTCGGCGACGCCGCAGAGGTCTCCGATCTGATCCCGTACGCCCAGGGGGTCGACGCCCTGGTGATCGAGGCCACGTACCTGTCGGCGGAAGCTGATCTCGCCCAGCAGTACGGCCACCTGACCGCGGTACAGGCGGCGGCCCTGGCACGAGAGGCGGGTGTGCGCAGCCTCTATCTGAACCACATATCCCGCAGGTACTCGCCTCAGGATGTCTTGAAGGAGGCGCTGGCTGTCTTCCCCCACACTATCGTGACCAGAGATTTCGACAGGTTCGAGATCAAGAGGCAGGGTTAGCGCGCAGAAGAGGGACCAGGCCCGCCACGGTGCCGCACAGGTGACTCTGCACGCAGGACCTATGACCCGGTTTGGCCTGACCTCGACCCCAGCGCTGTGCGCATAGAGAGCTGGGACCGCCCCGGCTTTGATAATCCGTCACATCTGTGTTAGAATTGCGTCTCAGATTCGGAGAGGAGGTACGGAAGCCATGCAGATCGGTGGATACAGTTTTCCAGACGATCTATACTACGACAAGAACCACGGCTGGGCAAAGGTAGACGGGAACGTCGTCACCCAGGGGGTAACCGAGTTCGCCCAGAAGATCTCCAAGGAGATAGTGTACGTCGAGGTGCCGAGGGCCGGACGCACGGTCGAACAGGGCAAGACGTTCATGTCCATGGAGTCAGGCAAGTGGGTGGGCCGCATCGCGGCCATGGTCGGCGGCACCATTTCCGAGGCCAATGAGGAACTGGAATGGGACGTGGCACCGATTAACGATGATCCCTTAGGGGAAGGCTGGCTGGCGAAGATCGAGGCCTCGGACGTTGGCGAGCTCGACAACCTCGCCAAGGCTTCGGACGCAGAGTTCAAGTCTTTCATCGAGTCAGAGATCGAGAAGTACAAAGACATCCTCGGGTAGGGCGTAGTACGCAGCCGTAGCTCAGTCCGGTTCGAGTGCTTCTAGGTTCTACCTTGAGGCGAGGACGCCTCAGGGTAGTATGGTGTGTGCGCTAGGGCAAGTGGGGTGACATCGTTGAAGAGGCCGGTGTTCTTGTTGTCCCTGGCAATGGTGGCAGTGATCATCGTGACTCTCGTGGCGTTGGTCACGCGCTACGGCTACCGCATCACAGGGCGACCGTCGAGCGAGCCAGAGCCCACCTCCTGGTACGTCGACGTGGAACGCTACAATGAGGGTGTCCACGGAGGCCTGGACTGCTCCCTGTGTCACGTGGAGATCGACCTGGCCGAGCACCCGAACCCCGAGAATCTCGGCGAGAGCGCCACAGACCTCTTCAACTACGAGGCCTGCGCCAACTGCCACCCCCAGGAGTACGAGTACTACCAGCTCGGAGTCCACGCCGAAGCCCTGAGGGGAGACCCTCTGCCGAAAAGCGAGTATCCCGCCCCCACTTGCGGCCACTGCCACGATCCTCATTACCGTCAGGTGTTGTCACGTCTGGAAGTCATCGACGCACAGGTCAACATTTGCGGGCAGTGTCACCCTTCGGAGCTGGAGACGTACCTGGAGAACTACCACGGCAAGACGGCGGTAGACCTGGACTTCGAGGACTCTGCGTCTTGTGCGGACTGCCACGGCTCTCACCAAGTGCTGGCCCTGGACCAGCCCCAGGAGGCGGTCCAGGCGTGCCAGAAATGCCACCCCGAAGCCACCGAGAACATGGCCGGTGTCCTCATTCACGCAGAGGAGACTCTTTCTCCAGAGGCTGACGCCTCTCACGCCCGCGAATCTGTGGTGCTATTTCTCGTCCAGGCCTTCTTCCTGGTCCTCACGGTGAGTGTGCTGGCCTTCTTCTATGGTCATACCTTCCTCTGGCTTCTGCGTGGGCTACACGAGAAGCTGCGGAGGCGATGATGAAGATGTCGGAGAGAACGACGCAGTACTGGCGATTCAGCCTCTTCCACCGCTTCATCCACGTCCTGGTCATGACCAGCTTCGCTGGCTCAGCCATCTCTGGCATGGCGCTGAAGTTCAGAACCGCGGCCTGGGCCAGGATAGCCATGCAGCTCATGGGCGGCGTGCCTGGCTCGGCCTGGCTGCACCGGGTGTGCGCCATAGTCATCGCCTTCTACTGCTTTCTTCATTTCTTGTTCATTGTCTACTACGTGGTGCGGAGGAAAGGTCCCCTCTTCGGCGGCACCTCAATGATTCCCCGTCCCCAGGATATGGTCGATCTTTGGTCCAACTTCCTCTACTTTTTCGGGCGACGACCGCGACCGAAGTTCGACCGCTTTACCTATTGGGAGAAGTTCGACTACTGGGCTGTCTTCTGGGGGGTGATGATCATCGGGTTCTCAGGGCTGGTGCTCTGGTTCCCGGAGTTGGCCACCCGCTTCTTGCCGGGCATAGTCATCAACATCGCCCAGATCATGCACAGTGACGAGGCGGTTCTGGCCGTCGGCTTCATCTTCGTGGTGCACATGTTCAACACCCACTTGAGGGCAGA
>Ga0315534_1001248_pt1 | contig 17647 bp, 16 predicted proteins | sample SalMarSW160240MG_FD_203094 | JGI IMG/M metagenome (GOLD analysis project Ga0315534, IMG submission 203094) | Salt marsh sediment microbial communities from the Plum Island Ecosystem LTER, Massachusetts, United States - Salt Marsh Sediment SW1602-40 ... | reverse complement strand
GACCCAACTTCTCGTTGGGTATCATGCGGTTAAGGCGGCGATGGGTGCCCGCGCCTAAGTGTAAAAATCTAGAGTAACAATCCAACGTTTGGGGAGACTCGATGGCTGAAGCCCTGATGCAGGATCAACTGCGCTCGTAAAACCTGCTTCCACATGGTTCCACATCGACTGGCCTCTAGCCATTGTAATAAAACAACTTTCTCCCCCATCATTCCACCCGACACCACTTGGCTATAACCCCCTTTTGTGCTACCAAAAGCTACCTAAACGTGTTTTGGCGTCTCTCTAGGTAGCAGATTCGGGTGAAGGCCTGATGCCTCGGCGCAAACTCAATGACGCATTTCTCCGCACCGTAAAGCCGCCCGCCAAAGGCCAGGAAGAGCACTGGGATACCTTGACGCCAGGGTTCGGCGTTCGGGTCTCTTATGGGGGCCGCAAGGCCTTTGTGGTGCTAACCAGAATCAACGGGAAGCTTTGTCGCTTCACCGTGGGAACCTACCCAAAGATGGGGCTGGGGGAGGCCCGCGACGAAGCCCAGCAAATCATCAAGGATGCGGCCAAGGGCATTTCCCCGAAGGAGCGTGAGGCAGAGGAACGCCGTAAGGCGAAGACTGCGCAGCGGAACACCTTCGGCGCTGTGGCTGAGGAGTTCATGGCCGATCACGCCAGGAACTTGCGAACGCGCGGCGAGATGCAAAGAATGATCAATGTGGACTTGCTGCCGGAGTGGGGCGACAAGCCGATCTCAAGCATCACGAGAGCGGATGTTAAGGCAGTGCTGCGCGAGAAGGCCCGCAAGGCTCCCATCGCTGCGAACCGCCTTCTGTCCCTCATAAGCAAGATATTCGGCTGGGCTCTTGATGAAGAGATTATCCAGGCCTCGCCAGCCGTGAGGCTGAGGCGTCCCGCTGAAGAGCAAGAGCGGGAGCGCTCGCTAACTGACGAAGAGATCCGCCAACTGTGGCCAGTGTTCACAAGCCTCGGTTATCCGTTCGGGCATGGGCTCAAGTTCCTGCTCGTAACCGGGCAGCGACGTGGTGAAGTCTCCGGTATGAAATGGACCGAGATTGATAATGACGGCTGGAACATCCCCGGCAGTCGCGCCAAGTCGAAGCAGGGACACCGCGTTCCGCTCTCAACTCTAGCGCTGGAAATACTGGAGGAGTCCCCGCACATCGGCGATTACGTGTTTATGTCGGGGAGGGGACTAAACCCGCTCGAAGGATGGGAAGGCGCCAAGCGGCGCGTGGACAGTTTCCTAAAGAAGCCAATCGAGGACTGGCGCATTCACGACCTGCGCCGCACGATGGCTACGCAGATGCGCAGCCTCGGCATTGATCGGCTTGTGGTCTCCAAACTCCTGAACCATGCCGAGAGCGGTGTCACGAAAACCTATGATCGCTATGCGGCTGATCCTGAGAAGGTTGCCGCGATGGAGCGGTGGTCAGACCGGCTCAAGGAGATCATCTCTGGCGAAAAGTCAGAGAGTGTCGTCTTACTCCATAGGAAGGAGAAGGCATGAATCCAATAGCTGACTTCACGCAAAAACTGGAGCGGGCTTTTGGCACTTCGGGCTTACCTGAGCGCAATCGCTATATCCTAATGCTTCGTGCCGTTGAGGAGTTTATGCGCGATCTGGATCTTCCAAGTGAATGGCGGAGAAGGACATTCGAGCTGGGTCTTGCCCTCGGGGAGCTTGAGGATGGCATCACGCCCGAACTTTTGAAACCGGCGAAAAGAACTGATGGGGGGCGCCCCAGCGATGAATGGCGAGTTTGGATTGTGCGTGGTTGCGCTGTGCTGGCTCTTGAGTCAAGGTTGCGGACAGGGATGCCCCCGAAAGATGCTGTCAAAGAACTAAAAAAGCTATTTCCTCGTCTTGACGACTCACCATTCACGAGGAAGGGGCAGCTAGAAACCTCAATAAGAAATTGGCAGCGTAAAATGGCTGAGGTTAAGAGGAATGATCACCTCTCCCTTGTTGCCGAACAGCATGAAGATGCGCGGGACAAACTCTCTGACCTGGACGCTAAAGATGCTATCTCAGTAGCCGATATGCTCCTGCGAGGAGCATTGCGCTAACCCCCCATATTATTACCAGCCCAACTCAGCCACATAACCTTCACCTTCATGAACCACGGCGACACGTTGTCACCGGAAGCAAGAGGTTATGATGGACGAAACAGACAACCGCATCATTCGATATGCACAACTCAAGCCTGAGTTGGGCATCCCTTACAGCCGGACGCATATCGACCGGCTCGAAGCGGGGGGTAAATGGCCCCGGCGCTTCAAACTGTCCGATGGCAGTAATTTCTACGGTTGGTGGAGACGAGAAATTGTCGCCCACCTTGAAAAGCTCGCCGCAGCCCGCGAGGGTGAGCGGCTGCCTAAAATTCCCTAACCCCTGACCCAGCGCCGCTCCGGGCGATCCAAGAAAATGGCCGCCCGCGTCCTACAAGACGAGAGCGGCCAAAGAGGAAATCTGTAACGTGGATGGATTAAATCATTTTAGCGCCGCCCGACAAGAGCGTTCCCCTCGTCGGCACCAACAATCAATTCATCTTCATGCTTGCGGCCCACGCTGCATTCTTGAGGCACTAATTGCTGTCGAATCAGGCCAACCGCTTGATGCGGTGCTGGCAGACTTCGAGCGTCTGCCGCCCCGAGTGTACCACGCCGCGATCATGGCCTTCTGCGATGAGGTGGCGTTATGAGCCAAGCGGCAAAAATAGACTTTAGCCTCATTCCCACGATTGACATTGCGCGAGAGTTGTTTGGTCCAGAGGGTCGCGAGCGGACCAACGGTGCAGAAAAACATTTCCCAGGTCACGCTGGCCTGTTCGTCAACGTCGAAAAAAATAAATGGTTCAGCCACGGAAACTCTGAGGGCGGCGATGCCGCTAGCCTAGTTCGGTTTGCCACCAACTGCGATTTTCAAGCGGCTGTCTCTTGGCTGCGGTTGCACGGCTACATAGACCGGCAAGCCCCACAAAAGCGAATTGTTGCCACCTACGACTACACAGACGAAAGGGGCAAGCTGCTTTATCAAGTTGTCCGGTACGATCCGAAAGGCTTTAGCCAACGTCGGTCGGACGGCAATGGGGGATGGATTTGGAAGGGTCCAGAGAAAGCGGTTCCGTACCGCTTGCCCGACCTTCCGAAAGAGCCAGACAACCGCCGTCCGGTCCTAATCTGCGCTGGCGAAAAGGACGTTGATAATGTTCGCGCCCTTGGCTTCACCGCAACCACGAATCACGGCGGCGAAGGCAAGTGGCCACAGGAACTCACCCCATACTTTAAGGGGCACCGCGTTTTCATCTTGGTCGATAACGACCAGCAAGGCGAGAAGCACCAGGCAGTCGTAGGCGAGGCGCTTCAAGGCGTTGCCAGCGAGATAAAGGTTGTTCGGTTTCCGCATCTGAAAAAGGGCGGCGATGTTTCCGACTACATAGAACAACGGCGGCATGACCGTGCCGACGGCGCAACGATAGAGGCCGAACTAAAGGAACGGTTCCGCAACGCTCCGGCATGGGTGTCGGTGGCAATGACCAGCGTCACCAATGAATGGCCTGAACCTGTCTCACTGCCAGAAGGCCTTTCTCCGGTTGATACTCTCGACTTAGCATTGCTGCCGGAAAAGATTGCGCCGTGGGTCGGGGACATTAGCGAACGGATGCAATGCCCTCCGGACTATGTGGGGATTACCGCACTGGTAGCCCTTGGTGCTGTGCTAGGTCGCAAGATCGGAATTGCCCCCGAGCAACAAACGGATTGGTTTGAGGTTCCGAATAACTGGGGATGCATCGTTGGCCGCCCTGGCGACCTAAAATCGCCCGCGATTGCCGAGGCGCTAAAGCCGCTGCATCGCCTTGAGGTAGACGCCCGCACGACATACGACACGAAGCAGGCTGAGTATCAAAAGGCATGGCAGTTATGGAAGCTCCGCAAGGACGCAGCAGAGTCCAAAGCGAAGAAAGAGCTACAGAAGAATCCCGACGCAACATTGCAGTTTGACGCCGCCGAACCCGAGGAACCAGCCGAGCGGCGTTATGTCACCAATGACACGACATACGAGAAGCTGGGCGAGATCCTTGCTCAGAATCCTAACGGCGTCCTCGCTCACCGTGACGAGTTGGTATCATTGCTCAAAACTCTCGACCGGGAGGAATATGCCGCGGCTCGCGGGTTTTTCCTAACAGCCTGGAACGGCAAGGACCGCTACACCTTCGATCGCATCATGCGCGGCAAGACGCACATCGAGGCGGCTTGTGTAAGCGTTCTCGGGTCAACACAACCTGGGCGGCTCGCTGAATATGTCCGCCGAGCGGTAAGCGGCGGGGCCGCTGACGACGGTCTAATTCAACGGTTCGGGCTTTTGGTATGGCCCGACCAATCCCCTGAGTGGGAGAGCATCGATCGTTACCCGAACAGCGATGCCAGAAACGCGGCTTGGGAGGTTTTTGAAAATTTTGAGGGTTTGGACCCTGGGGGCATTGGCGCAGAACCGACCTCACAGTTTCAATCGGTGCCGGTGTTGCGGTTCGATGCTGAAGCACATGATCTGTTCTTGGAGTGGCGCAAAGACCTTGAGCGCAAGCTTCGCTCCGATGACCTTCACCAGGCCTTAGCCTCTCATTTCGCCAAGTACCGAAAACTAGTCCCTACGCTGGCGCTGATAAATCACCTCGCCGACAAAGGCAGCGGAGCAGTCAGCAAGGCAGCAATGGTCCGAGCATTGGGTCTGGCGACCTATTTAGAGTCCCACGCTAGACGCGCTTACGGTGCTGGACCAGAGGCCGAGACTGCCGCCGCTAAAGCCATCCTCTTGCACATCCGCAAAGGCGATTTGGAAAACGGATTTTCCGTCAGAGACGTTCATCAGCACAAATGGTCACGTCTGACTGAACGCGAAGATGTCCAGGCGGGGCTAGACCTCTTGTGTGACCTCGATTGGATCGCGGAGCGGGAGGTCAAGCATGCTGGGGCGGGCCGCCCTACGGCAAATTATCTTATCAATCCCGGGGGGATCCAATGACGACTAACAAATACCTGGAGATGCTAAGGGCCGAAAAATCGCAAAAGGGCCTAGGGCAGGAACTTTCAAAATCCTCAAAATTGAATTTTGAAGATTTTGAGGGTGCCAAGGGTAGGCACATTTCAGATTTTTCACCTCCTCTCGGTGCGGACGGGGTGCCCTGCGGCCCTTGTCCGTCTTGCGGTAAGGGCGAGTTCTGGCGCTGGCCCAAATACCACAAGGACCACGATCCGAGAGGCTGGACGTGTTGGTTCTGTTTGCCACCCCCGCACGGCAGCGGGCCTTGCGACTTCTGCGGCGTTCCTGGTCCTCGTGACAACGACCCGTGCACCCACCGAACATTTAATCTCGGCTTCTTCAAAGCCGAGTTTGAACCCAACCATCCTGAGGATATTGGCGGAAGAGAGAACCCCCAACCACAATCGACTTTACTGAGAACAGCGAGGAACAGCCATGCCAGGTAAAGGCAGGCCCTTCGAGAAGGGCGTCAGCGGCAATCCAGGTGGTCGCCCGAAGGTGCTGGGTGACGTGCAGGAACTGGCGCGCCAGCAGTCGCCACAAGCCATCAGTACACTCGCCGCGATCATGGGCGACGAGAAAGCCCCACCAGCGGCACGGGTGGCTGCCGCGAACGCTTTGCTTGATCGGGGCTACGGCAAGCCGACACAGCTTGTCGCTCAAGCCTTGGCCAAGGTGGATCCGGCCATGTTGAGCGACGAGGAACTGGCTGCCATCGTCATTGGTGGAGCGCCTATCGATGGGAACTAGTCGCTCACCGCAAGAGGCGGCTCAAGAGCTTCTCAAACGCCGATCTGCGCGCAAGAGCCTGGTTGAGTGGGCGCGGCACAAGGGTTTTGAACCAGCCAAACACCACAAGCTAATAATCAGCGAGATCGAGACCTTCTTGGAGAGCGACGATGAGGTGCTGCTGCTGTTTGCGCCCCCAGGATCGGCCAAGAGCACGTATGTCTCGATCTTGCTTCCCTCTTGGTATCTCACCAACAACGCCACACACAGCATCCTGGCGGCGACCCACAATGTCGAGTTCGCCGAGCGGTGGGGCAGACGTGTCCGGAACGACATCGCCGCGGACGAGAAGGTGCTTGGGATCAGGCTCGCCGAGGACAGCAAGGCCGCATCGAGATGGTCGCTTGAGAGTGGTGGCGAGTATTACGGCGTAGGTGCCGGGACAGGGATCTCGGGCTTCAGGGCCAATCTTGGTGTAGCCGATGACCTCTTTGGCTCAAGAGAGGATGCCTATTCCGACACCGTCAGGCAGAAGCGGTGGGACTGGTATCAGGACGACTTCTCCGCTCGTCTGAAGCCCGGTGCCCAGCGCATCCTAATGAACACCCGCTGGCACGAAGAGGACGTGGCCGGCCGCGTGCTTGAGCAGATCGAGCGGAAGGAGATCAGGGGCCGCGTCATCTCCATCCCGGCAATAGCCGAGGAGAACGATCCGCTAGGTCGCGCACCTGGCGAATACCTGTGGGATGATCCGGATGGCTATAACTACGGGGCCTTCTTGAGGGCGAGGCAGCGCGAAACGAGCCCGATGATGTGGGCGGCGCTCTACCAACAGAGACCGGCGCCAGAGGAAGGCGACTACTTCAAGGCCGATTGGCTGAAGCCCTGCGAGACCTTTCCCGACAAGAGCACGATGCGGATTTACGGCGGCTCCGACTATGCCGTCACGGCAGATGGCGGCGACTACACGGTGCACATCGTTGTCGGTCTTGATCCCGAAGGCCGCATGTACCTCTTGGACCTCTGGCGCAAGCAGACGTCATCGGACGAATGGATCGAGGCGTTCTGCAATCTCGTTACGGAGTGGAAGCCGGTTGGCTGGGCGGAAGAGAAGGGACAGATCAGCGCCGGTGTCGGCCCTGCCATTGAGCGCAGGCAGAGAGAGCGGCAAGCCTATTGCTATCGCCAGCAGTTCCCCACCCGGGGCGACAAGGCCGTCAGGGCCCAATCCATTCGCGGTAGGATGGCGCTGGAGGGCCTCTACGTCCCGACGCACGCAAGTTGGTACCCGGCCTTCCGCTCCGAGCTGCTCAGCTTCCCCGCCGGCAAGCACGACGACCAGGTCGATGCGCTTGGTCTCATTGGCCAGCTTCTCGACCAGATGACGCCCGGGCAGAAGCCGAAAGAGCCAAACAAACCCAAGCCCGATAGCGGCTATCGGGCATTCCAACTAACTGCCAAGCAGGATAATTGGGCAGCGTATTAAGGGCGGCGCTGAGTTATCCTGGCTTCATGTGTGGCCGCGGGTCTGGGCGCCCCTCGGGTCCGAAGGCCGGGCATAACCTCTTGTTTCGTATCTGGCCAAATACCCTTTACGATACAGAGAAAAAAGTATAAGTTTTGGGACATGTCTAGGCCCCAAAAAGCACAGAGGAAGTCGCGTCCTAAAAACGTTCGTTTGCGGGACAGTTCTCCCTCAACCTCGATTGGCTATATGCGTGTCTCAAAGGCTGATGGCTCGCAGGTTCTCGACCTTCAAAAGGATGCTCTCGTGGCAGCAGGCGTCAGCGAGCGGCACTTCTACAGCGACACTGCCTCTGGCAAGAGGGATGACCGACCGGGCCTCGCTGCATGCCTACAGGCTCTCAGAGAGGGCGACACGCTCGTGGTTTGGAAGCTTGATCGCCTGGGCCGCAGCCTTCGGCACCTCGTGAACGTGGTACATGACCTCACAAACAGAGGTGTGGGTCTGAGGGTTCTGACTGGTCAGGGTGCGGCCATCGATACAACGACACCTGCGGGCAAGCTGGTCTTTGGCATCTTCGCCTCACTCGCTGAGTTCGAGCGCGATCTCATTTCAGAGCGTACCCGTGCAGGGCTCGCTTCAGCTCGTGCTCGGGGACTCAAAGGAGGCCGTAAGCCCAAGATGACGGCTGCCAAGCTTCGGCTCGCTATGGCAGCGATGGGTAAGCCAGAGACGAATGTCGGTGATCTGTGTCAAGAGTTGGGAGTGACTCGGAGCACACTCTACCGACATGTTTCACCGACCGGCCAGCCTCGGGGGGATACCGGGCGGCATTAGAGACCCTTGCAGAGTGATTTCAGAATGTCCGCTTTACTTCCAAAAGCAGACATTCTCACTGTCGAGATCGATGTCCGCTTTGTGCCATAAGCGGACGTCCGTTCTGGCCGACAAGCGAAATTAAAAACGGTAGCTCCCCGCTAATTCCGAGTGGAACCACGGGGAGCTGGTTGGTTTAAACGTCAAGTCGCACACTTTGGTCATTTAGCGACGACGCGCTTAATCTTTACTGGCACAGGCCTACAGACCGTATTGCATACGGGGGAATGTTGCTCGGTGTATGCCAAAAGGTCTTCGAGCTGCTCGTCGGAACAATCGGCCTTAACGTTCAACATGATGCGGATTTCCTCGTAACCTGGCGACACAGAGTCATCGAGGCCGAGGAGACCCTGCAGATCCATATCGCCCTCAAGTTGAGTAGAAAGCTCCTTTATGCTGATTCCACGGGCCATGGCATGAAGGACGAATGTCGTCGTCACGCATCCTGCCAGGGCATGCAGGAGAAACTCCACCGGATTGCCACCCTCGTTATTGCCGAGGAGAACAGGCGGTTCGCCATTGGTGAAAACGAAATCCGTCATGCGGGAGGCATCTTCACGTCCGGCGCCATAGAAGTCGCGGATGGTTGAGCGGTTCGTTCCGCCACCGATCCAGGTGTTTCTTGCCCGAAACTGAAACCGGGCCAGGCTTTTGTCCGCCTTGATTGCCTCGATGGTGTCATGTGCGGCCTGAACATCCAGACCGTTGATTTGGTTTGGTTTTTTCTCGACCGTTTGCAGACTGGTCATTGTCTCATCTCCTTCTTGATTCAGATGCTTCGTCTTGCCGCTCGGGGGAAATGCCCCCCTTTCGCGGCGGATAGGCGAAAGATGGAGATGGACAATTCAGTCGGTCAGATCGATTTTCGTCGGAAAGGATCTATTTGTGCCAGTAATTGGACCTGACCCATGGCAAAGGAAAACGCATCGCCCCTGGAGGCTCTAATCGTGGCTCTGCCCGAAACGGCCGGTTCGGCGCTTTACGGCATGGTGGATGTCCTGGCCTCCACCGGCACCCTCTGGCAGCAGCTTGTGGGAAGACAGCCCTCTCAATATCGGATCAAACCAAGAATCGTATCGTGTTCCCTGGCCCCCTTTACATGCGGGAACCACATTCCGGTCATTCCAGATGTTGGTCTGGACTCGGATCCCGAGGCTGACGTCATCATTTTACCGGAGATGTGGCTCGCGCCGGACGATGACATGAAAGGACGCTACCCTGAACTGCTGGATTGGATTCGCCGTCGCTACAAGGCAGGCAGTACCATCTACTCCGCCTGCTCGGGTTCTATCTTGCTGGCCGCCACCGGATTGCTTGCAGGCCGGGAGGCCACGTCTCACTGGGGGTATGAAGATCTCTTCAGAAACAGCTATCCGGAAGTACAGTTTCGCGCTGAACCGAATCTTGCCTTTGCGGACCCCGCGGGTCGCATTGTCACGGCAGGCGGAACGACCTCTTGGCATGATCTTGCCATTCACATTATCTCCCGTCACTGTAATGCAGGAGAGGCCTTGCGCATCGCAAAGGTCTATCTTCTGAAATGGCATAGCGAGGGTCAGTTGCCCTATACCACTCTCGTGCGCCGTCAACCACACGCCGATTCAGTGGTCCGGTCCTGCGAGGAATGGTTAGAGCACCACTATCGTGAGCCTGACGCCTTGGCGACGCTTGTCGATAGGTCGGAAATACCCGAACGAACACTGAAGCGACGCTTTAAAGTAGCGACTGGAACTACACTTATTCGATACATCCAGAACCTCCGACTCGAAGAAGCAAAACACCTCCTCGAAACTGAGATGATGCCGATAGAAGAGATCTCGACCCGTATCGGGTACGAGAATCTCGCTTTCTTTCGAAAACTTTTCAGGAGAAGCACGGGTCTTACACCCGGGCAATATCGTCGGATGTTCCGTCCTGTCGCAAAAGCAGACAGAATTCCTCGTTCTACGGAAACTAGCGCTGGAAGCATTTCCACTTAGGGTAATTGGCGGACATTGCCTGAGACTAAGTTCATGTCTGCTTTGATCCTGAAAGCGGACATCCTCAGCAGAGACATTGACGTCCGCTAAGTGCCACTAGGCCGTGGACTCATAAACGCGCAACCATAGGCGAATGCAGGCCAGCTTGACGAAGGCGAGATAGTTGGCGGCGAGCTTGTCGTATCGGGTTGCGACCCGCCGGCACTGTTTGATCTTGTTGAAGAACCGCTCGACCAAGTTGCGGTCGCGGTAGAGAATAGGGACTAAAGCAGATCGGGTCCTTGCGATTGCGCTTAGGCGGGATGTTTGCCCAGGCGCCCCGTTCGGTGACAAATGCCCTGATCCAGTCCGCATCGTAGCCGCGATCTGCCAGCAACCGCCCGCGCCGAGGGAGCCGTCGCAGCAAGACCGAGCAAAGCCGGTTGTCGTGCACCTGACCGCCAGTGAGGCCGAGCTGCACCGGCAAACCGTTGGCATCCACAACGACATGGATCTTGCTGGTCAACCCGCCACGAGAGCGACCAATATGCTGGCCGCTGTTATTGGCGATGCAGGCACCATGTTGGTGCACGCGGATGATAGACGTATCGATCATTTGCACCGCCGCGTCATGAGCGGCAGCCAACGCATCCATGATCCGGTCCCAGACGCCAGCCCGCCGCCAGCGAACGAAGCGGTTGTAGCAAGTCGTAGGGGGACCGTAGCTGTCCGGCAGATCGCGCCATGGTGCGCCCGAGCGCAAGACCCAAAAGATGCCGTTGAGAATGCGCCGGTCATCCACCCGGGGAATGCCGCGGCTTGTTCGGGAGCATCGGCCTAATGACGCTCCATTCGTAGTCACTGAGTTCATAGCGCATGATTCGCAGCTCCCTTTTTGGGATTTTGAATCACGGCTGAGACGCGACCAGCAACATCTGTCTGGATATCCGCTTTCGGGGCTAAAGCCGACCTAAGATGGTGCTGGTCAAAGAGTCCGCTTTTGACCGATGCTGTCGATAAACGTTTTTCGAGGCGCGAGTGAGCAACATTGTTTCAAGATAGGAGTCTGGCGCGCAACATCGATTCAAAGAACGCGCCCCCCGGATTCAATTATTGCTCGTACGCTGCCCGTCGCCGACTTTATCGACAGTATCGCCCCTAAGCGGACATCCCGCTGATGTCGGTCACGATCTTGCCGCCAGTGGTCAGATCGCCTTACACTCAAAGCGTCCGGACTCTCTCACAATATCTTGACCAATAATCGGGGGCAGGTCGGCTATCGCGCGCTCGTAAACGTATGCCGGGTTGGAGCCGCAACAATGGGGTGATCCATGACGAATATACAGAGTACGGAAACCCCAAGACTCTTGGCCGGCTGGGTGGCAATCATCGGCGCGCTGCTGGCCTGGTCGGAAATCGGCGTGTATATGGTAGCCTTGGGTGGTGACCTTGCCGCGGTCTATAAGCCGGCAGTTTTTCTCAGCTTGCCCGCGCCTGCACACGACTATTTTCATGCGTCGCTGGTGCTGGACACGCTTGGCTTCTACCTTCCGTTCCTGGTGATTGGCGGTTACCTATGGTCGGTAATGCGCGTAGAGCACGGCGCGCTGATTGATATAGCGGCGCTGTGCATTGTCACCTACGCGGTGATGGGTATTGCTGGTGACGCCCTGTTGTTCGCCACGGTGTCGCCCTTGGCGGCGATGCATGCCGCCGGGGACCCGGCGGTCAAAGCGGCCAGCGAGGCCGCCTGGCTAGCCCTTGCGACGGGTGCCCAGCAGGGTCTGTGGATAATGGAGGGTCCAGTCATGGGTTTTTGGGCCCTGGTGATGGGCAGTGCCATGCGGCGTTCGGGCATGCCATACGGCCGCCTGCTGATGGCTATTGGATTTTGCTATGCAGCGATTTTCGTGCTCGGTGTGCTGGGCCTTTGGGTTATGGCCGAACAGTTTCAGCTGGTTTTCCTGCTCTTGTTGCCCCTGTGGGCGCTGCTTACCGGCATCGCGCTTTTGCGTCAGCGAGCCAGTTGACAGCTTTTCGATGACTAGGGTCAGGATCCAACCGGCTACCGTATAATATCCAAGGAGCGCCGCCTCCTCTGCAAGGCCTCGGGATCGGCTACCCTTCCTTGTCGTTGTCACTTGCCCTGGGCGTTGGCGGCCCCGGAAACGTCCATGTACCATCCTGGATCGCCTTGCTCGGCTCATACATGCGAACGGCATAGTTCCAGCCGTCCATGATGGGGAGGCAGTTCTCGACGCCGTCACCGCATCCGCCAAAGCGAATGGTATAGGACCCATCGCTGTTCGGCTTCGCGGTCAGGTTATTGAGGCTGTAGGCCTTGAGGTCGTTCTCCTGGAAATAGCCCTTGGCGTTGTAGAGGCTGATCGACCAGAAGCCCTTGACCGGCACATCCTTGACCGTGAGTTCGTATTCGCCAACCGGCAGGTCTGGCTGCACATTCACATAGACTGCGTCCTTATCCGGCAGACCGCCCCAGGCAGACGCCGTGCCGATCATGAAATGAACGGGATTGACCTCTTCCTTGGAGCCAAACGTATTGATGTAGCGCTTCAATCCCTTGGCGAGGTCGAGAATGGGCTCGAGCGTCGCCTTATAGCTCGCCTTGTCGTAGTCTGGCATCGTGAAGGGCGTTTCAGATCCCGCCGAAACCTTGATCATGTCTTGAAGCTTGTGGGCTTCCGCGAGATCCGCCTCGTCTTCGGGGTTCGCGAGTGTGCGGATGACCAAGCCGACGACCGGCGTGTCGAACTTCTCCACTGTCAGTTCATGGTCCCCATCGCCGTAGAAGACCTCGTTTACGTATCCGTCGTTGTTGATGACCATCAGCGACATGTATCGCTTGCCGGCATCCGGCATGGTCACGGTCGCACCCCTGGAGATGTCGACCACGCCGAGGCTGTAGAGCGTGTCGCGGTTCATCCGGATGACGTTCTGCTTGTCGATCGGCGTGGGGGTCCGGTTGTGGTGCAGCTTGTTGATGCCGCCCGCCAGCTTGAGGATCCCATCAAACTCGTAGTCGGTCTGCGCCCTGTCGAAGTTGTCGACATTGACGACGATGGGCTCAGCCGCACTGGCCGCCAGCGGACACGATGTCATGGTAAGCGCACATAGCAACGAGAGAGAAGGCAAGCGTTTCATCTAATCAGAATCTCTGGTTGTCAGTTCTCTAAGGAAGGTATTCCGAAATTGAAGGTGCCTGCGGCTTCACTGCACTAGTTCAATCTCGCCGGGCCGCCACGTCTTGTTGATCCACGGCTCCAGCGGGCCGTACATCCGCAGGATCGTGAACCAGCTCTTGCCCGGGACCGTCTGCAACCAGTTGCCTTCCTTGCCCTCCGGCGCTTCCGGCGCGAAATACACGTCGTAAGAGCCGTCTGGGTTCTTGGTCATGCCCTCAGTTTGGCTGCCGATGGTGGGAAACTTTTGACCGGTCTGAAGCTGTGAGCGGGTCTGAGTATCGTAAAGTGTCACGGCCCAGAAATCGTTCACCGGCACGTCCTTCGGCAAATGCAGCTTGTAGGTCTTCGAGCCGTCGAACGCTTGTTTATTGGCATCGAGAACCGCCAGCGCATAATCCGAGCCTTCACCCGCGCGGGTGGCGGCCATGGCCGGGGTCACGCCGCCTGCGTTGAAATAATAGAGCACCCGCGCATCGAGCCCCATGATCCCGTTGGCTTCGAAGCTGGTGTTCTTGTTGGCGAAGGCCGTGGACCAGACGCTGTTGGGGTCGTCCGGATAGATCTTCACGCCAGCGAATCGTGGATGGTAGGTGATGGCACGGGCTGACGCGTTGCCGAGGGTGGCAGCCTCGGTGAGCAGTTTTTTCATGCGATCATCGGGGGCGAAGGGCTGGCCCTTCACGATGCCGATAGAGGCAATCGCGCCACGCACTTCCGGGCTGATGGCGTCGATCGGTTCTTCCTGGATAATCTCGTTGAGGTTCTCAAAGTAGCTGAAGTCGCTGGGGAAGACGGTGTTGAAGGCCTTGTTCGACATATTGACGAATTCGGTCGTCTCGGGATTTGCCGCGTCCTTCAGCGGATAAACCTTCAACCCGGAGGTAATGTTCTCGACTGCGGGCTTAAGGCCATTCTTGATCGAGCCGCGCAGGAACATGAAGTTCCTGTTCGTTGGTGGCTTAAGCAGGAAATAACCGTCCGGGATCTCTCCGTCGTAGCCTGGGGGAACAACGAGATACTTGCCCCCCTTGCCCTTGTCCGGTCCGGTGACGCCCATATTGCCGACGAACCGCTGCCAGGCGTCGTCGAGAAAGCCCAGCATGCCGGGCGGGATCTCGATCACCGTTGGGCCGTCATGGGCGAGATCCGTGTAGGTATAGGCGTAGAGCGTCGAGGTGTTGGCGGTGACGACCAGGGTCTGAGAATCCAGCAACTGCTCGAAGATGGCGATCCTGTTCGCCCCCTTGGACCCGGCATCGGCTAGTCCCGTGCGTACGCTGTACATCGACACGGCGCCGACATTGTCGAGGAAAACCTCGACGCCGCGCATCCGGTCGAGGTTGTCGTAGATGGCGTTGACGGTGCTGTCCTTGGGCACGCCGTCAAAAAATTCCAGCGTGCCAATCGGCGTCTCGACCTTGTCGGGGATCGAGATGGACTCCAGCTCAGCCTGGCTAACCTCCGCCGAAGCGGGCTGTGGTACGCCCAATGCAGCAAGAGCGGAAATAGACAAAGCACCACCGATTTTCTTCAACTTCGTAGTGCCGCCCATGACAAGATTCATACAAGACGTCATCGCTCTCGTTATCCCCTGCTGCGGCAAGCCGCTATTGAAGTGCGCTGTGCATCGCTCTGCACAATCGCAAATTGTCGATTGCGAATCCATGCGTGTGGGCTGTGGCACTTTCATGGCAACCGCTCTGAGCCTGCTTCATGTCGGATATTGGCACTTAGCGTACTCTTTGAGCGGGTTCGCTACACGTCCGCTATCGGGGGTAAAGCGGACACCCCGCAATGGTTCAACTGATGCCTTTTTATGAGTACACGGCCTAGCAGACATTCCGGCGAAAAACGGTTTCAGCGTAGTCCCCGACCCTGAAATACCCAACTCCGTGCAATTTCCAACCAATACATTACAGTTCGCCATCTTGGCGCCCACCCTCGATACCGCGCGACCCGTACACGAGCATCGGACGCATCAAACTCAACGGCAAACTTATCTATTTTTTCCCCCTCAAATGTTTGGGGGCCAATCTCACGGATGAAGTGCGATACAGTGTAGATTTTTTTCCCCCGAGAACAGAAGCGTAGCTGACCTGAAACGCCTAAATTGTCGCAAAGCCATTTTATTCGAAAGGCAGGGCTCGTACTCGATAGAGTCAGCTCGCTGGACCGAACTTTTCGGTAGCTTCCCGAGTCGGCTGTTTGCGGGGAGGGTCGCAGAGTTCCGTTCAGGTAATTCTGTAATTCGCTCTGAACTAAACTTCCTGCGGCACGTGCGAGGCACACTTCCCAATAAATGAACCCGCGTTCGGCATCATAAGGGATTCTTCGAAAACCGATGATATCGCCTTTGTCGATTCCGCGTGACAGACAATGCAGGGTGACGCCTCCGTATAGATCGGCCTTTTCGTCCAAAATCATTCCCGCTCGAGGATTAGCCCCTCGATAGTCAGGTAACACAGATCCGTGAAAGTTGACGGCGCGACCAGCAAATAGCGATAGGATTCTTTCAGGCACAATTTGGCCGGTCACTGCGGTAATTAGGACATCGGCCTGGAGTTTCCGAATTGCGATATCCGCGTTTGTCCAAGTGGACAGATCAGGGTTGCGGCGAACTGGAATACTGAACCGCCGTGCCATCGTTCCAACGGACCATGCGGTGCCAAGCGCACGGTCTCGTCGCAGGAAGCGCCGCAAATTCTTGGAGCCGATCCAAAGAGCCGCGACGGAGTTTCCAGTTTGAAGCCACGCGCTCATGATTTTCGCGGCAATCAAACCTCCTGACGTCAGGATAAGTGCGTTCATTCAGTCAATCTGTGAAGCCTCAAAGACCTTGGTTGCACTGTCTGAAAGAGTAACGCCCTAAGGCACAATTTCCGCAGGCACGCGCACCATCTTTGGCGCTCGTGATCAACCTCTAATAAAATTGGGATAATTGACAGGGATCTCTTGATCAGCATCTGCTAGTCTAAAAAATGGCGGAGTAGCTCAGTTGGTTAGAGCAGCGGAATCATTGTCCGAAGGTCGGGGGTTCGAGTCCTTCCCTCCGCCATTCACCCGTTGTGAGCGACTCCTACCTTACCTCAGACAAAATCGACCTCGTGGGCGAGAAGGCGGCACTCGTGTCCAATTTCACCGAGAAGCCTTGGGAGGTTAGGTGTAGCACAAATGCCACGATCAAACGCGGCGGAACTTTCTTTTAAGTGTTGGCAAATGGGGCGACGCAATGGCCTGGGCTCATAGGCTTAGTCGGCGGCGCGGTCCGTGCAAAAGTCTGGCACTGCCATCGCCACGCCCGGCCAATGCGAGACCGCGCAGGGCGCCGGTCACCTTTCGCGATGATCCGCTTTGGTCTTGACCCTATGAACCTTGGCACCGGCAGGCAAAGCGGCAAGCTGTTCCTCGAAGCCGATGAAGCAGACTGTCGTGCCGTCAGCCTTGAGCCATGTGGGAGAGCCGGGGCTTCGATGGTTCCGAAAATGGGGGGAACCATGACAGGGAGGGAAAACCTGTCAGATACGCTCAATTACACCCGACAGCGCTAATCCGAACAATTACAAATCCGCAATTTTCGGTGCTTTTTGTCGCACACGGGGGTGCCCCACGACAGACGATGTAACCAATCAGCAACACTCTCAGTTTTTATTGTGAGCAGAGGGACGCAGACCGAGTTTTGCCCCTTTTTGCGCGTCTCATGGTCACAGTGGGATTCGGGGGAACTTGAGGGAAACGGGGGAAGCCTTGCCTTCATGGCGAGGCTTCTTCTGCTTTTGAAACCGCCCCCAACAGTTCTGGCACCTTAACAACATTCACGGCATTGCGCCGCGCCTCGCTGTGGCGAGCGCCACTTGCCAAAAGATGACGCGGGTGCTTCTTGCGAAGAATGGAACGCTGCAACCATTGCAAGCAACCTCTCATCGAAATTGATAATCGCGGTGAGCACCTCATCGGCTGCTTGACGTGCAACCTTTGGGCGCCCGTTGACGGCAAGAAATGGAAGAGGCTCAACGAGGAAGACCTGCGGTCGCTTCATGATTTGACGCGTCATGGGGAGCGCCGACCGAGGCTAATATGACGACGCGGCGCTCGTTAGATGCGGACAAACGCAAAGACTGGTTCCCTCAGAGGCAGCCTCTCTTTATATCAGTGCGGACTTTTCCCGCTGCTACCTGACGCGCTACCTTAGAACGAAATTCCATGCAGAAATCGCAGTTTTCTGGGGCTTTTGATCTGATGCAGGATCAGGCGACACGAGAGGCGTCTCATCAAGACATGGCCAACGCCATCCGGGCGCTGGCCATGGATGCCGTGCAGAAGGCCAATTCCGGCCATCCCGGCATGCCGATGGGCATGGCCG
>Ga0315534_1001247_pt1 | contig 17651 bp, 18 predicted proteins | sample SalMarSW160240MG_FD_203094 | JGI IMG/M metagenome (GOLD analysis project Ga0315534, IMG submission 203094) | Salt marsh sediment microbial communities from the Plum Island Ecosystem LTER, Massachusetts, United States - Salt Marsh Sediment SW1602-40 ... | reverse complement strand
GAAGTCCGATCGTGTCCGATCTTGCTTGGCACGCCGTCGCGGCGCGCCCGCGAAGCGTCATTCTTGCCGCGGAGGGTGACGCTCGATCGGCGCCGAGCGCTTTCGTGGGGACGCCAAGCATGCGGAAGGCAAGTCGGCGCTTGCTTACACGTTGTGCCGCGCGGAAGCCACTCTTGTATGCGCAGAGTCGGGGGGATTTGATCAGGACCGCGACAGCCGGATCACATTGATCCAGGGCTGGGCGGCACGCTTGGCGTTTGCGCGCACCTCGGGTGTTTGCTTCTCCGCGAATTCATCAAGATAGGCGTCGCTCTCTCCGCCTGCCTTGGCGATCAGGTGCCATTTGATCGCTTCCACCGGATCGGCCGCAACGCCGCGGCCGGCGCTGAGCAGGCGTGCGAGTCGGTTCTGCGCGATCGGGCTGCCGCGCACCGCGGCGCGGTGGAACAGCTTGGCGGCCGCAGCCTCGTCCTTGGCGACGCCCGTGCCGTTGAATAAAGCGATCGCGTATTCCGTTTGCGCGTCGATAATTTCGGCGACCGCTGCAAGCCTAAGCAGGCGCGCCGCCTCTTTGAGGTCTTTCGGCACGCCGCGCCCTTCCTTGTAGAGCGTTGCAAGCGCGTACTGCGCTTCGGCGTTACCGGCATCGGCTGCGCTGCGAAACAGCTCGGCTGCGCGCGCGAAATCCTGCGGGAACTGCTGGCCATCGAGGTAGAGCAATCCGAGATCGTAGGCGGCGGCAGCGTGGCCGAGTTTCGCCGCCGACGCGAGAAGGCGCGCCGCCTCGTTACGGTCGCGCGGCCCGCCGCGCCCGTTGAATCGTAACATCGCCAGGGCGAACATCGCCGCGGGATCGCCCCGGGCCGCGGCAAGCGAGTACCACTCCGCGGCCTTCGCGTCCTCGGCAGGCACGCCGAGGCCAGTTGCGTAGAGTTCACCCAAAAGGGTCATCGCCTTGGGATCTTGGTTCGCGTTGATCCGCTTAGTGGCTTCATGGAAGGCGGTCAGGAAATAGCCGCGTTGAAACGCGCCGTAGGCGAGATCAGGCTGCTGGCCGGAGCCGCTCGGGGCGCTCGCGGCAGCCGGACCGGCGGGTTGGGGCGCTGCCGGCTTGGCGGGGGCCTGCGCGGCCGGCTTCGGCGCGGCGGGCTTCGGCGCAGCCGCCTTCGGGGCAGCAGACTTCGGGGCAGCGGGCTTGGACGCGGCCGGTGAACGCGGCGGCGGCGAGGCAGCGGGCGGGGTTTGCGCGGCAGCCGCGGATACGAGCAGGACAGTGGCGCAGACAGCCAGTCCGGACTTCATGCCGTGGCCGCTCATGCGAGCGCCTCCGCTTCGTGCAATCGCTCCGAGGCTTCGCGCAGTGCCGCGGCGGCGCCGCGCGGATCGGCGAAAACGGCGTCGCCGACCGCAGTGAAATCCGCTCCCGCGGCGCAGAGCGGGCCGATCTCCCCCAAGCTTGCGGCATAGGCGACGCAAGGGATCACAAACAACTCCGACCACCAAGCCACGCGATCAATCACCGCGTCGAGGGGAGGGCGGCGCATATCTGGGCCTGGCTCGCCAAACATTATATAGTCGGCTCCCGCCACGCCGGCGAGCATGGCGTCGTGGCGCGAGCGCAGTCCTCCGACCCCGGCGATGCGGTTTGGCTTCAAGCTCGGCAGGGCCGCCGTCAAGGCGTCCACGCCGGTGAGATGCGCCCCATCGGCGCCTGCCCGCGCCACAATGTCGGCGTGTTCGGCGACGAGGAGCGCCACTCCAGCCGCTTGAACCGCCGGTGCAATCTGTTTCACCGTGTCAATCATAACGCGCTCAGGCGCAAGCTCGATCCGCACGAGCGTCGCAGCGATATCGGCGAGGGGAAGAAGCCCCGCAAGCTCATCGGCTAGGCGGCCAGCATCGTTCACCGCCGGCGTAACGAGATAGAGCCGTACCGGAGGCCGCGCCACGTCCGTATTCGTTTGCCGAGCTGCCATGAACCCCCGCATGCTCGGGCAATTCGGCGGAAAGGGGGCAGGCCCCCGTCACCGTGCCGGGCAGACAGCATATGGACTGCCCGCATATTCAAGGAAAAAGATCGCCGGGACGAGCCCGGCGATCCGTGTCAAACCGCTGTAGGTCGCGGCCGAGCCCGTTCAGGCCGCCTTCCTCTCGAGATCGGCCTTCCACTTGCCGAGCGAGGCGAGGCCGTTCATCTGCGCGCGATGGGCGAAGGCCCGCTGCGCCGCCGCAACGTTCTCGCTCTTGCCGCTCCACGCCTTCTGCGGCGCCGCCTGCAATGCGCGGCCATAGGAGAAGCTGAGTTTCCACGGCAGGCCGCCGATCTTGTTCATCGCATCGAGATGGGCGGTCGCTTCCTCGTCCGACTGGCCGCCGGACAGGAAGGCGATGCCAGGAACGGCGGCCGGCACGCAGTTCCTGAGGAGCCTGACGGTCTTCTCGGCGACTTCCTCGACCGAAGCCTTCTTCGATGACTTCTTGCCGGCGATCACCATGTTCGGCTTCAGGATCATGCCTTCGAGGGCCACACGCGCAAAGTACAGCTCCTGGAAGACCTCTTTGAGGGTCCACTCGGTGACGTGATAGCAGCGGTCGATGTCGTGATCGCCGTCCATGAGTACCTCAGGCTCGACGATCGGGACGATCTGCGCCGCTTGGCAGAGCGCCGCATAGCGTGCAAGCGCTTGGGCGTTCGCGTGGACGCAGTTCCAGGTCGGGATGCCGGCGCCGATATCGATGACCGCGCGCCACTTGGCGAACCGCGCGCCCTGCTCATAGTACTTGGTGAGCCGGTCGGCGAGCTTGTCGAGACCGATGGTGATGAGCTCGCCGGGGCACTCTGGCAGGGGCTTAGTGCCTTCATCGACCTTGATTCCCGGGATCGATCCCGACTGCTCGATAATCTTGACCAGCGGCGTGCCGTCCTTCGCCTTTTGCCAGATCGTCTCGTCATAGAGGATGACGCCCGAAATGTAGTTCTTCATCGCTTCGGTGCAGCGGAACAGCAGCTCGCGATAGTCGCGGCGATTGTCTTCCGTCGATTCCACTTTGATCGCGTCGAAGCGCTTCTTGATCGTGCCGGACGATTCGTCAGCAGCCAAAATACCTTTGCCAGGGGCGACCATGGCCCTGGCGACCTTGTTTAGTTCGGCGAGGTTCATCTCACCCTCCTAACGCTCGGTTGCTCATTCAAGATGCACCTCCCCGTTGATGAGGAGGAGAACTAGCCTGCGCGTTCCGCGCAGGCGAACTCTTGTTCGGAGCGGTCATTCCGGCCGGGCGACGGCCGCACCCCTGAGCGAGTTCCGGTCGTCATCCCGGTAGTCGCTCTTGGTTTCCTTGTTACGGTTTTCCTCCGGCAAGCCCATCTATTTTACGCCGGACGACACGCGTGTGTCCTCCCAAACCCGAGACGAGGCGGACGGCTTCGCCCGCAGGATTTCGACGCCGGGCAGCGCCTTGCCTTCCAGCCATTCGAGAAACGCGACGCCGACTATGGAAATATAGGTGAAGCGGTCGGCCGCGCCAGCGTGGTTCAGCGCAGCGACGGTATCGCCGCCACTCGCCACGGTGACGAGCCGGCTGGTGGCCGAACGTTCCGCCGCTGTTTCGGCGGCCTGCACCCAATTATGGCAGGCGATGCGAAACCGGCGCCGGGGACAAAGGAACTGGGGAGAACGCAAAAAAGCCGCCGCCCAAGTCGCTTAGGCGGCGGCTCGTCCCATGCTGGCGACTAGAGCAAATTCCGTTCGGAATCGGAATTCGCTCTGTCTCTTCTTGATTGATCGCATTTTCTGCGGCGAACCGGCGTCCACTTCGCCGGAAAATGCTCTAGCTGATGGACGCTTGGTGAATCTTGCCGACCGCGGTCTTCAGCATCGTGTTGAACTCTTGGTCGCTCTGCTGGGCAGTCAGGCCCTCGGTCAGCGCACGGCTGAAGGAAGCGATCATGCCGTGGTTCTTAGCGAGCTTCTCGCAGGCATCCTCCCGAGTGTACCCGCCGGACAGAGCGACGACCCGCGCCACCTTCGGGTGTTTGATCAGATCGGCGTAGAAGTCGGGCTGATCCGGGATGGTCAGCTTGAAAATGACCTGCTGGCCCTCTTTAAGTCCGTCCAAGCCGGCGAGCAGCTCCTGCTTCAGGAGCTTTTCGCACTCGGCCTTGTTGGGGGACTTGATGTCCACCTCGGGCTCGAGGATCGGAACGAGGCCGTGCGCCAGAACCTGCTTGGCCCACTCGAACTGTTGGGCTGCGATCGCCTTGATGCCGGCTGGGTTGGCCTCCTTGATAACCGAGCGCTCCTTCGTCCCGTAGATGCCCTTCTCGACGGCACGCTTGAGGAGCTTGTCAAGGTCCGGGACGGGCTTCATCAGCTGCACGCCGTCTTTCGTCTCGGCGAGGCCCTTGTCGATCTTGAGGATCGGAACAATTCCCTTTTCTTCCCACAGATAGGTGGCGGTGGGCTTGCCGGCGATCTCGCGGTCCATGGTCTGCTCGAACAGGATCGCGGCGAGGACCCCGTCGCTGGTGAAGGACGGGCTGGTAATGATCCGGCTCCGCATCTCATGGATCTTGTCGAACATCTGGTCGTCGCCCTTGTACTTGCTCTCGTCGATGCCATAGAGCTTGAGGGCCTTCGGCGTGCTGCCGCCGCTTTGATCGAGGGCCGCGATGAAGCCCTTTCCAGTGCGCATGCGTTCGTTCTGTTTGGCGTTCATTGGGAACCTCCGTGTGATGAGCTTCATTGCTTGGCCGCCGTATTGGCGGTCACTTTCAGTCTTGTCCGGCCATCTGTGCGGTAATGCGTGATTCTCTCGATCGATTGATGACGAGGCCGCGCACGGACAGCGATTGGAGCGTTCTCCGATCAGGTGGCAGCGTTCGCGAAGATGCTCTCATTGCAAATGCGAAACTCGACCCCGCAGGGGAGGAGGCAGACTAACCTGCGTGATCGGCGCAGGCGAAGTATCGTTAGGAGCGGCCGAACCGGTCCGCTCCTAACGGAGACAATGCGGACTATTTCGCCCGCAGGATTTCGACCCCCGGCAGCGGCTTGCCTTCCAACCATTCAAGAAATGCGCCACCGGCAGTGGAAATATAGGTGAAACGGTCGGCCGCCCCGGCGTGGTTCAGCGCGGCGACGGTGTCGCCCCCGCCCGCCACGGTGACGAGCCGGCCGGTGGCCGAGCGCTCGGCCGCGGCTTCGGCGAGCCGCACCGTTCCGACGTCGAACGGCAGGGTCTCGAACGCGCCGAGCGGGCCGTTCCACACGACCGTCTTCATCCGCGCAAGCGACGAGACCGCGTATTCGATCGAGCGCGGCCCGATGTCGAGGATCATGTCCTCGGGACCGACACTGTCGACATCGACGGTTCGCGTCGGCGCATTCGCCTCGAATTTCTGCGCCACCACGACATCGACCGGAAGCACGATCTCGCGCCCGGTCGCCTTCGCTTTGGCCATGATATCGCGCGCCGTGGGAATGAGGTCATTCTCGCAGAGCGACTTGCCTACGGCTTTGCCCTGCGCCGCGAGGAAGGTGTTCGCCATTCCGCCGCCGATGATCAGCACCTCCACCTTATCGAGAAGATTGCCCAGAAGGTCGAGCTTGCCCGACACCTTGGCGCCGCCGACGACCGCGGCGACCGGCCGCTGGGGCGCTTCCAGCGCTCGCCCGAGCGCGTCGAGTTCGGCCTGCATGCTGCGCCCGGCATAGGCGGGCAGTTTGTGGCCGAGCCCTTCGGTCGTCGCGTGCGCCCGGTGGGCGGCCGAGAACGCGTCGTTCACCCAGATGTCCCCGAGCTTGGCGAGTTCGGCGACGAAGGCCGGATCGTTCTTTTCTTCTTGCGGGTGGAACCGCGTGTTCTCCAGACAGAGCACGTCGCCCGGCTTCATCGCGGCGACCGCCTTTTCCGCTTCCGGGCCGATGCAGTCGGAGGCGAAGGCGACCGGCCGTTTGATCACTTCCGCGACGGTGTCGGCCACCGGCTTCAGCGTATATTTCGGATCGGGTCCCTTCTTCGGGCGCCCGAAATGGGCGAGCAGGATGACCTTCGCCCCCTTGTCGGCAAGCTCGTTGATCGTCTCGGCGGCCCGCTCGATGCGGGTTACGTCGGTGACCTTGCCTTTCTCCATCGGAACATTGAGGTCGACGCGGAGCAGCACGCGCTTGCCCTTGACGTCGGCCTGATCGAGTGTGCGGAACCCCGCCATGATGTCCACCTTGAGCAAATTGGGGCAATGCGGCGCTTAGCGCCGGCATGCCCCGAAAGACGTTTTTTCCGCTCCATCGCGGCGCGGCGCACGGCTGGCGCCGCGCGCCGCTGAGACGACGGCGTCAATCAGATCAGCTTCGCGAGCGCCACCGCGGTGTCGGACATGCGGTTCGAGAAGCCCCACTCGTTGTCGTACCACGACATGATGCGCACGAGGGTGCCGTCCATGACCCTGGTCTGGTCCATGTGGAAGACGGAAGACCGCGTATCGTGGTTGAAGTCGGCCGAAACATTGGGCTCCTCGGTATAGCCGAGAATGCCTTTGAGCTGCTGCTCCGCCGCCGCCTTGATGGCCGCGTTGACCTCTTCCTTTGTAGTCTTGCGCTTGGCCACGAACTTAAGGTCGACCACCGACACGTTCGGGGTCGGCACGCGAATGGCAACGCCGTCGAGCTTGCCCGCGAGTTCCGGGAGAACGAGGCCGACCGCCTTGGCGGCGCCGGTGGAGGTCGGGATCATCGACAATGACGCTGCGCGGGCGCGGTAGAGATCCTTATGCAGCGTGTCGAGCGTCGGCTGGTCGCCCGTATAGGAGTGGATCGTGGTCATGAAGCCTTTATCGATCCCGATTGCGTCGTTCAGCACCTTGGCGACCGGAGCAAGGCAGTTGGTCGTGCACGAGGCGTTCGAGATGACGAGATGGTCCTTGGTGAGCTTGTCTTGGTTGACGCCATAGACGACCGTGAGGTCGGCCCCTTCGGCCGGCGCCGAAATGATCACGCGCTTGGCGCCCGCCGCGAGATGCGCCTTCGCCTTTTCCCTGGCGGTAAAAAGGCCGGTGCATTCCATCGCAACGTCGACGCCCAGGTCTTTCCAGGGCAACTGCGCCGGATCCCTGATCGCCGTCACCTTCACCGGGCCCATGCCGTAATCGAATGAGTCACCGCTGACCTTGACCTCCAAGGGAAAACGGCCGTGCACAGAGTCGTAGCGCAGCAGATGCGCATTCGTCTCGACCGGCCCGAGGTCGTTGATGGCGACGAACTGAATATCCTTGCGTCCCGCCTCGGCGGCGGCGCGCAGTACGAGGCGACCAATCCTCCCGAACCCGTTGATAGCAACCCGAACAGCCATGCTCTTCTCCTTTTGTGCGCCCAAAAGGCGGCGCGATTTGTCAATTTATTCAACGTGAACCGCTATTCGTGTGACAGAACCACCGTCAAATCGGCCGATTCCTTCACCGTTGGTTGAGCTTTGTCAACGCAGCTTCCGCCACCTTCTCAGGCGTGATCCCGAAGTGCTTGTAGAGTTCCTGGTAGGGAGCGCTGACGCCGAACCCACGCATGCCGACGAATGCGCCATCAGAGCCAATGATTGCGTCCCATCCTTGGCGGACAGCCGCCTCGACCGCAACCTTGACCGGCGCGTCGCCTATAATAGCGTCACGCGTTTCGGCCGGAGCATCAAAAAGCAGCTGGAAACACGGCACCGAAACCACCCGCGCTAAAATGCCGCGGTCGGTGAGCAAGCGATGTGCGGCGACCGCGATTGCGGCTTCGGAGCCGCTCGCGAAGATCGATACCTCAGCGCTGCCGCCGGCGGCGGCGACCAGTTCGTAGGCGCCGGTCGCGCACCGGTTGTCGGCGTCGAAGCCTGTGCGCTGCTGCGGCACCGCTTGGCGCGTCAGCGACAGGATGCTCGGGCGGTCGGCCGATTGCAGCGCGAGTTCCCAGCACTCGACGGTTTCAACCGCGTCGCAGGGACGGAACACTTGCAGGCCGGGGATCGCCCGCAGCGCGGCAAGCTGTTCGACCGGATGGTGCGTCGGGCCATCCTCGCCGATGCCGATCGAGTCATGCGTCATCACAAGGATGACCCGCAGATGCATCAGGGCGGCAAGCCGCAAGGAGGGGCGGCAGTAATCGGAGAAGACGAGGAACGTCCCTGAATAGGGGACGATGCCGCCATGCAGGACCATCCCGTTCATCGCCCCGGCCATGGCGTGTTCGCGGATCCCATAGTGGATATAGCGGCCGCCGGGGAACGCCCCGGTAAGCACCGGCATCCCTTTCACCTTGGTGTTGTTGGAGCCGGTCAAGTCAGCCGATCCGCCCACCAGTTCGGGAAAATTCGGGACGAACGTCTCTAGCGCGAGGCCGGAGGCGGCACGCGTTGCAATGTTTTTCGGCTCGGCGGCGAGCCTCTCCTTCACTTTATGCACGGCGGCTTGCAGTCGCTCGCGCGGAACTTCGCCCTTGATGCGACGGTCGAACTCCGCCCGCTTGTCAGCCGGCATGCCGGTATAGCGCCGCGCCCACGCATCGTGAACGGGCTGGGACCGTTGTCCGGCCGCGCGCCAAGCGCTGAGGATATCCTCGGGGATTTCAAAAGGCGGGTACGGCCAGTTCAGGTCGACGCGCGTCCCGGCCACCTCCTCGGCGCCGAGCGGAGCGCCATGTGAGCCTTCGGTGCCCGCCTTGGTGGGCGCTCCGAACGCAATAATCGTGCGACAGGCGATGAGGCTGGGCAGGTCGCTCGCTCGCGCGGCCGCGAGCGCGGAGGCGATGACGGCCGGATCATGGCCGTCGATCCGGGTCGCGGCCCACCCCGTCGCCTTGAAACGGGCGACCTGATCGACCGAGTCCGTCAGGAGCAGCGGCCCATCGATGGACACGCGGTTCTCGTCATAGAGGACGATGAGCTTGTTGAGCCGCAAATGCCCCGCCAGCGCAATCGCCTCGTGACTGATCCCTTCCATCAGATCGCCGTCGGAGGCGAGGACATAGGTGCGATGGTCGACGATTTCGGGTCCGAACTCCGCCGCCAAGTGCCGTTCTGCGATCGCCATGCCGACGGCGTTGGCGAATCCTTGCCCCAGCGGGCCCGTTGTCGTCTCCACGCCCGGCGTCAAGCCCACCTCCGGATGGCCGGGCGTGAGCGATCCGAGTTGGCGGAACCGCTTGATCTGCTCGATCGTCACCGCCTCGTAGCCGGTCAAGTAAAGCAGCGCGTACAGGAGCATCGAGCCATGGCCGGCCGATAACACGAAGCGATCGCGGTCGAGCCAGTTCGGGTCGGAGGCGTCAAACTTCAATGCACGCGTAAAGAGGACGGTGGCGATGTCGGCCGCGCCGAGCGGCAATCCCGGATGGCCCGACTGCGCCTGCTCAATGGCGTCCATGGCGAGTGCGCGGATCGCATTTGCCATCCGGTCGTGTTGGGCGCGGGAGATCATTGAGCGATCGGCTTTCTTGTCTTTGGCGGGAGCGGGCCTCGGCCGTGAATGCACCGGGAGATCGGGCAGGATCAAGGACTAACCGGCCGCCTGCGAGGGCGCCGGCTGCCGAAAAGCCTCGGATATCGAAGTCGCGGACTGATTAGGCATGTGGCGGCCCGGTGTCAACGCAGCGAAGTTTTGGATTGTTGGCTGATCGATTGACGGGCCGCAAAAACCACGTAAGCTTCGCGTTCCATTTACCTGCCGTTAAACGGTTTTGGGGCGCGGCTTGAGGGCGGCCTTGAGGGGTAGAAATGACGGAAATGACCGCCGTGGAAGCGGCGACGACCCGACTTGAACGCGCCCTGCAGGCGCTGGAGGAAGCGGTCGAATGCCGGCTCGACCGGGACCGCGGCCGTGGCGACTTGGCCGATCAGGTTCATGGTCTCGGGATCGATCGGGCGCGGCTCGCCAGCGAACTTGATCATTCGGTCGCCCGCGCGCGCCGGCTCGAGGAGGCCAATCGCGCCGTTGCGGAACGGCTCGATGCGGCGGTGGAAACGATCCGCGCAGTGATTGCCGGCGAGCGTTGACGCCGGCCGAGTAATGGGCGCCGAACGGCCATGCCTCATGTAAGCGTTACAATCAATGGTCGCCAATACCGGATGGCCTGCGACGAAGGCCAGGAGCACCATCTGGCGCGCCTTGCCCACGAGCTCGATCAGCGCATCGCGCGATTGCGGACGAGCTTCGGCGAAATCGGCGACATGCGCCTGACGGTCATGGCGGCGCTGCTGATCTCCGACGAACTCGCCGAGGCGATGCAACGGATGCATCGCTTTGAGGAAAACCTCGCCGAGATGCAGCAGGCGCGCTCGGCATCTGCCGATCACACGCAGAAGACGAACGAAGCGATCATCGCCGCGCTCAACGCCGCGGCGGAGCGCATCGAGCGAGTGACCGCGGCGCTCAACGCGCCAGGCAATAGCCAAGAGATTCCCGCTGGATGAGACGCGCGGGCGACAGCGCATTCGTGGCGGGCGCGATCTCCCTTGCTGGCTGTGGCGGGCGCGCGGCCCAGGCATTACATTGAGCCGCGGGGCTGCGGAGCGCGTTTGGGGTCAGTATCCCCGGGGCCTTATCGATCCTTAAGGGAGCTGTCCCTGACCGAGCCCGTGGGCTCGGACAAATGGCGCCCACCTACTTTGGTAGGGGACCCGGGATCGATACCCCGACGGCTCACGCGGCTCCACTTTCTTTCCCACCACAAGCCATCGCTGAACAGCGCTTATGTCTGCGCTTCATGCGGTTCGGCACAAACGCGACGCGAGAAGCGGGCGTTGCCCGGCGATCCATCTCTTACAAGTGAACAGATGGATCGCCGGGTTTGATCGGTTGCCGCCTAGGGACGGGCTTCCAGGATCAGATTGAACGGTGTCTGCGTGGCGCACCGGAACCTGCTGAAGCCACCGCCGTCGACCACGACTTCGCGCAGGCGGTGTGGCCCGGCCTGCGCGCCAAGCGCCGCGCCGACTTCCTGATCGAGCGAAGCCGGCACACAGACCAGCGTCGAAGCCGCATAGTAGAGGCGGCCGACCGGGTTGATGTTGTCCTCGAGCGCATCATGCGCGAACGGCTCCACGATCATCCAGGTGCCGTCGGATTTGAGCGCCTGACGCACGTGCTGCGCGGCGCCGGCCGGATCGCCCATATCGTGCAGGCAATCGAAGAAGGTCACGAGGTCGTAATCCTTGCCCGGAAACGCCTTTGCGGCGCTCATCTCGAACCGCACATTGCCGGTCGTGCCGTGTTCCTTGGCATGCTTGCGCGCCTCCCGGATCGAGGCCTCATGAAAATCGAATCCGACGAATTCGGAATTCGGGAACGCTTCCGCCATCATCACGGTCGAGTAGCCATGCCCACATCCGACATCCGCGACTCTCGCGCCGCGCCGAAGCTTATCGACGACGCCGTCGAGGGAGGGAAGCCAGCTGTCGACGATGTTGGCCTTGTAGCCCGGCCGGAAGAAACGCGCGACGGCACAGAACAGACAGCCCGACTGGTTGCTCCATCCGACCCCGCCGCCATTCTTGAAGGCGGCCTGAACCTTCGGCTGGTTTTCGATGTAAGCGGCGGCGGCGTCGAAGGCGTCAGCGAGGTAGAACGGACTGTCCTCGTCGGCGAATACTGCCGCCTGCTCCGGCGATAGCGCGAAACGCTTCGTGTCGGGATTGTGGCTCGCGTAATTTGACGCCGCATGATGCGACAACCATTCGCGGACATAGCGTTCCTCCAAACCCGCCTTTTTGGCGAGTTCCGTCGAGGTCAAAGGTCCCTCGGCGAGCATCGTCCGATAGAGGCCGAGCTCGGCGCCGATGCGGACGAGGCCGATGCTGAAAGCGCCGCCCAAGTCATTAAGAACTTGGCCGACAAATGCGGTGAGCTTGGCTTCATTGATGATCTTGGCTTCGTTCATGACGTTCATGTCGGTGTCTCCTCTGGGATGGGCGGGACATTTGGTGTTTTGCGCATTGCGGTCATGCGAGGCATGCTATGGCTCCGAGCGGATGGACCGATCCATGGCCGATCCGCCGGAATTCTTGATCGAAATGCTTGAACTGCCGCGGAAGTGGATCGCGCGGATTTGGCTTACGTTCGGCGCGGCCGGAAAGAGCTGTCGCCGCAAGCCTTAACGAGCGGCCGTCGAGGTGACGTGATGGACGCTTTGTCGGACGTCTTGCGGATCATGCGCCTCAAAGGCGGGGTGTTCTTGCACGGGGAGTTCCACGACCCCTGGTGCATTTCGGTGAAAGTCGAGCCGCGAAGCTGTTCGCCTTATCTTGGCGAGACCGCGCATGTCATTCCTTATCACTACGTGCTCGAAGGCCGCATGCGGGTTCGGATGGACGATGGATTTGCCTTCGAGATGGAGCCCGGCGAATCCGTCATGTTCCCGCGCAACGATGTGCACGCGCTCGGCAGCGACATCACGCGGCCGCCGCTGCCGTCCCGCGACTATGTCAAGAATCCGATCGAAGGCGGTCTTGCCTCGATCGCGCTCGGTGACGGCGGCGCGCGAACGCGCATCGTGTGCGGATTCCTTGGCGCCGAGGACATCCGCGGCAACCCCGTGGTCAACGCTTTGCCGGCGGCATTGCGGCTTGACATGCGCGATGGCAGCGCGGGCGACTGGATCCGCAGCTCCTTCCACCATGCCGCCGAGCAGATCGCCGCCGGCCATATGGGCTCTGAGGTTGCCATGGGCAAGCTATCCGAGCTTTTGTTCGTCGAAGCGATCCAGCGTTACGTGCAGACGCTTCCGGAGCAGCAAACCGGCTGGCTCGCTGGCCTTAAGGACCCCTATGTATCGCGCGCGCTTGCGCTCTTGCATGCGCGCATCGCCGTGCCTTGGACCGTTGACGTGCTGGGCCGTGAGGTCGGCTTGTCGCGCTCGGCATTGGCCGAGCGGTTCGGCGCGGTGCTCGGAATGCCACCCATGCAATATCTCGCGAACTGGCGCATCCATGTCGCCGCGCACGAGCTTGTCTCCAGCGGCAAGTCGATTCTCCATATCGCGCAGGAGGTTGGCTACGATTCGGAGGCCTCCTTCACGCGCGCCTTCAAGCGGACAATGGGGTTGCCGCCCGCAACATTCCGGCGGCAGCGGCCAACATAGAATCTCCGGGACACCCTTGGCCGGAATCTGGCGCTGGGGGCTCCGCTCAGATAAGAACCGCCAATGCGGGCTCTCCCGATCGATACGGCAAAGGCCGAATTGCGCCGCATGGCGCTGGCGCGGCGCGATGCGCTAAGCGCTGAAGGCGGCAGCACGGCTGCAAACGCCGTCGCCGCGCGACCGCTGCCGGTCGAGACGAGACCCTCTACGGTCGTCTCCGGCTACATTCCGATCCGCAGCGAATTCGACCCGCAGCCGCTGATGCGGCGTTTCGCCGAGGCCGGGGCGCAACTGGCGCTGCCCTGTGTCACGGGTCGTGGCCAGCCGCTCGTGATGCGCGCATGGCGCTTCGGCGAGCCGCTCGTTTCAGGCCAATGGGGGTTGCGCGAGCCGGTCGCGGATGCGCCCGAAGTCCTTCCCGATTTTCTGCTCGTTCCGCTTGCCGCCTTCGATCGCGCGGGCCATCGCATCGGCTACGGAGCCGGGTATTACGACATGACCATCGCCCGGCTGCGCGCGCTGAAGCCGGTCACCGCCATTGGGGTTGCGTTTGCGATGCAGGAAGTCCCCCAAGTCCCCGCCGATGAGCGCGACGCGCGGCTCGATCTTGTGCTAACGGAACGCGAAGTGATCGATCTTCGATGATCGCGGGTTAACCGCGCGACCGCCTGCAATCTACTGCAACGCGATTTCAGAAACGTCCGTAATCCCGGTAGCTGATCAAATGCGCATTCTCTTCATCGGCGACATTGTGGGTCGAACGGGCAGAGCGATCGTGCTGGAGCGGCTGCCCGCGCTCGTCAAGGATTGGAAACTTGATTTCGTCGCCATCAATGGGGAAAACGCGGCGGGGGGCTTCGGCGTCACCGAGGCGATCTGCGGCGAACTGATCGCCGCCGGCGGCGATGCGATCACGCTCGGCAACCACGCCTGGGATCAGCGCGAGGCGCTCGTCTTCATCGAGCGCGTGCCGAAGCTTATACGCCCGCTCAATTTCCCTCGCGGCACGCCGGGACGCGGCGCCGCGCTGCTCGACGCCAAGAACGGGGCCCGCGTTCTCGTCATCAATCTGATGGGTCGCATTTTCATGAACCCGCTCGACGATCCGTTTGCGGGGGTCGAGGCCGAACTCGCCGCATGTGCGCTCACGAGCGGCGCGGATGCGATTATCGTCGACATCCATTGCGAAGCCACCAGCGAGAAGCAATCGATGGGGTATTTCCTCGATGGCAAGGCAAGCCTCGTGGTCGGCACCCACACCCACGTGCCCACCGCCGATCATCAGATTCTGCCGAACGGCACCGCCTACATCACCGATGTGGGGATGACCGGCGACTACGATTCGGTTATTGGCATGGTCAAGGACGAGCCGCTGAACCGGTTCCTGCGCCGCATTCCGAGCGCGCGAATGGAGCCGGCAAACGGCCCGGCAACGCTGTGCGCGATCGCCGTGGAAACCGACGACCGCACCGGACTTGCGACCCGCGTTGCGGCGGTGCGCCTCGGCGGCAGGCTGGAGCCGTGCCAACCTTCGTTTTGGACATAGAGCAGTTTCCGGCGAAGTGGGAACCGGTTCGCCGCAGAAAATGCGACCACTAAAGGCTCTCCTCATAGGCACGCGCTGGATTTCGCCCGCTCGTCTTCCTATAAATATCCATCACGGAATTTGCTTGTCTTTTGATGGTCGCATATTTCGGCGGCGGACCGCTACTCGCCTCTTGATCAAAGCTCTGGGCAGGCGTTCGGTAGAGAAATGCGCTAGCTTGCGGTGCGTCGCGATCGGCGTCACCGCGTCGTTCAGGACCGTAACATGGCCGGACATTCGCAATTCAAGAACATCATGCACCGCAAGGGCCGGCAGGACGCGGTGCGCTCCAAGCTGTTCGGCAAGCTAGCCCGCGAAGTAACGGTCGCTGCGAAGCTCGGTTCGCCCGACCCGAGCATGAATCCGCGGCTGCGCGCGGCGATCATCGCGGCGCGCGCGGAAAACATGCCGAAGGACAATATCGAGCGCGCGATCAAGAAGGCGCAGGGCGGCGAGGCCGAGTCCTATGACGAGATCCGCTACGAGGGCTACGGGCCGGGCGGCGTCGCCGTCATCGTCGAGACGCTGACCGACAACCGCAACCGCACCGCCTCCGACGTGCGCTCCTATTTCACCAAGAGCGGCGGCAACCTCGCCGAGACCGGCGCGGTGTCCTTCATGTTCGACCACGTCGGCGTAATCGAATACGACGCCAAGGTCGCGTCCGCCGACGCTATGCTCGACGCCGCGATCGAGGCGGGCGCGGACGACGTCGTCTCCACCGAAAACGGACACGAAATCTACGCTGGGCAGGACACCTATCGCGACGTGGCGAAAAGCCTCGAACAGAAATTCGGCGAGCCGCGCAAGGTGGCACTGGTGTGGCGGCCGCAAAGCACCGTGCCGGTCGGCGACGAAGAGGGCGAGCGCCTGCTCAAGCTGATCGAGACGCTCAACGACCACGACGACGTGCAGAACGTCTACGCCAATTTCGAGGTCTCCGACGCGCTGATGGCGAAGCTGGGGGGATGAAGGGATGTTGACATGCGGGCCGCAGCTTGCTTCCGCTCGGCGGTGCGACGAGACCAGGGATTGAAAATCCTTTATCTCCGCTTGCGCGCGAGCGATCGGTATTTGCAAGCAGCCAAGCGGAATATGGTCTGAACGGAGGATTTTCACCGATGTTCGACTTCAAGGACAAGGTCGTGCTGATTACGGGCGCAGCGCAGGGGTTTGGTCGCGTCTGCGCCCTCGCCTTCGCCGAACGTGGGGCAAAACTTGCGCTGTGCGACGTCAACGACAAGGGCGGCGAGGAGACGTTGCGCCTGGTCGAGAGCGCAGGCGCCGGGGGCTTTTATCAACATGCCGACGTGTCGGATGAAGCGGCGGTGCAACGCTTCATCGAAGCGACGGTGGCGCGCTTCGGGCGGCTCGATGTCGGCATCAACAATGCGGCGAAGGAGATCGCGGGGCCGACGCTCGACCTGCCGTCATCCGTCTTTGACGAACTGATCGGGATCAACCTGAAAGGCGTTTACTACTGCATGAAGCACGAGGTCGCGCAGATGCGGAAAAACGGCGGCGGCGCGATCGTAAACCAGTCGTCGATCACGTCGAGCATCACCGGCGAAATCGAGAACGGCCTCTATGGCGCGACCAAGGGCGGCGTGATCGGGCTCACTAAATCGGCCGCGCTGCAAGTCGCAGCGGAGAATATCAGCATCAACGCCATCGCAAGCGCGGGCTTCGACATTCCCGACGACGTGTTTCTGCGTTGGATAGACGGCCATAAGGTTACGCGGGAGGAGGCCGCGCGCTGGTTTCCAGTGAACCGGCTCGGGCGGCCGGAGGAGATCGCCGCCGCCGTACTCTATCTTGCCTCGGATGAAGCGCGGTTCGCCGTCGGCTCGGTTCTCACCGTCGACGGCGGGATCACCGCACACTAAACTAAAGGCTGGATGCGCGATCTCCCGGAGGAAGCGCACCCCGCATGAAGGTTATCCATTGATCGAGATGCTCAACGACCACGACGACGGGCAGAACGTCTACGTCAATTTCGAAGTGTCCGACGCGCTGATGGCGAAGCTCGGGGGATGAGGGGAAGGTTTTAATATAGTTTGTGACTTTTAATTGAAACCTTGTTTCAGAAATGCACTGAACATGGATGTAATACCTACAACTACTCCAAACCCTAAATATATTGCACCAGCTATCAAAATCAAACGCCGATATCTCAATCGTTTCTCATTTGCCTGAGTACATTGATAAATAATAGGCGCAAGAGCCCATTCCAACTCATTTATGTTCTTATTTTTTATCGCCAGGTAAATTTCTGGAAGATGCAAATTTAACAGTTTATTGATTTTGGTAATGCTGGCTTGCGACGCGTAGCCTTTCCAGGCAAAACAAAAAACCGAACGTCGCGAGTCTGCGTCAGGAATTACGTCATCGAATGGAATGCTTGGGATAGCGTTCAGCGGAGGGCTTCCAAAAAACAACAGTAGCATTAAAGATTGGTTCTGCTTTGCAGTGTAGGAGATTTCTGGGTCTCGCGTCTGCGCAGCTAACCCAATCAAATCCATTCCAACATCCTTGCTCCTTGCGAGGACTCGATCTCGACCCTTGAAAGGACCGGTTATGGCAAATTCAATAGGGGAGTTCAAAAGGAAAGAATCGTCCAACATTAATCCCCACAGTTTGCTTTCATAGTTTGCTTCAAGAACCCCATTAGTTGTGCTACATCATCCGGAATATCGTTGGAGTGTATACGAAAATCCACATGGTTCGACCGCTTAGCTTGGCGCCAGGTTTCTACCTGATCTTTATAGAACTGTTCAAACTCTGCTTTTTCTGTAACGGGCGCTAAATTCCACAAGTCTCGTTTATTGATGATGAAGTAAGTCAATAGTTTCTTAGGCGCACTAGGCCGTGTTGACGGTTTTTGACAGAGGAATCGAGTTTTGATTCAAGGCTGCCTTTCTGAAGGAGGCAGCATTGAGTCGCGGCGATCTGACGGA
>Ga0315534_1001246_pt1 | contig 17663 bp, 19 predicted proteins | sample SalMarSW160240MG_FD_203094 | JGI IMG/M metagenome (GOLD analysis project Ga0315534, IMG submission 203094) | Salt marsh sediment microbial communities from the Plum Island Ecosystem LTER, Massachusetts, United States - Salt Marsh Sediment SW1602-40 ... | reverse complement strand
TGATACCGATCTATGGATTCAGCTACAGCAGGATAAGAGCAAGATCACGTGGATTATCATAGGACTTTTCATACTGGGTTTAATCGTCAGTGTGGGACTTGCCATCACGATCACAACCGAGGCCCTGCATGCGACACAACTGGGTGATGTTGCCAAAAAGGAAGGCCTCAACGGTATAGATATTCCCCACCCGTTTCATGCCGTGGAGCAATTCTTTGTTTCACTCAAGGATATACTTGCACAGAATGTGCAACCGGATATAGAGGCGTTGCTTGATGTAGAGCTTGCCTCATACCACCGCACCAGTAATTTTGTCGAGGTTCTTGGCAACCTGCTCATTACGCTGGGTCTGATAGGTACAGTCATCGGACTCACCTTTACCCTTACCGGTCTTACAAGCTCGCTGGAGGCCCTCGGGGTTGATCAGGAACGTCTGGTAGAGGGACTCCGCCGGGCGATGGGCGGTATGGGAACTGCCTTTTACACCACCTTGCTGGGTGCCGTACTCGGTGGTGTATTGCTACGCGTTTTCGCCCTCATCACGGAACATGGTGTCGAGAATCTTTCCGATATCCTGAAAAAAATATGTATGGTCTATTGTTCTTCCGACTGCAAACCCACCCTGGAACGGGACATGAGGGTGCTGAATGCAGAAATTGCGACGTTGGGCTCCAATGTTAATTACCTGAAACAGGCCATGACCGATTCCAGGGATATTATGTCCGGCTTCAGGGAGGAGGCCCGGCGATTAAACGACCTTGCTGCAGAGGGAAGTGACGAAGACAGGCCCACGTTAAGGGATTCAGTCATTCTCCAGCAATACTATGCAAAACTTCTCAAGGAAGAGATAAAAATGATGAATAAAGTCAATCGGTCATGGTGGCCTAGATTGAAACGTGCCATGCGAAGCAAAAAAACCCCCTGATGGAGTTTCCTGATAATGGCTCGTACACGTAAAACATCTACCAATAGCATTCATGAGAGTTTCTCCGACGTCGCTCTGCTGATGCTGGCCACATTCATTTTCCTGCTGGTTACTATACTGATCACCAGCCGGGTGTCTGAACAGAATGAACTGCCAAGACTCAAGGCACAGCTTGAAGCACTAAAGGAAAAGCTGAATATCGCCGAATCCGATAAAGACAGGGTACTGGCGGATTTTCAGAGGATGATTGTCACCGACTCCGAAGGACAATTGAATACCATCCTTGACACTGCCAATATCGGCCGCAAGGATTTTGATCTGTTTGTCAAAGGACTGAAGGATATTCCTGGTAAGGATATTCATATGATCGTCGATGCAACCGGATCCATGCACGGGGTGTCTGCATTCCTGATCCCTGTATTGCGTATGATTGTCATCCGGGCGGACAAACAATTAACAGCAATAACATGGTTTTCCGATAAATCGACCAAGACCTATACCGGCACAATGGCGGAGATGTTCGATCTGCTGATGGTAGGCGCCCCGTTCGTGGGCAATGTGGAGAATATCGGGCATACCTTCCGGGTTGCAAGTCAGAATGCTGCGGCACCGGGCGCATATATCCTCATCGGTGACGAACCCTCTGATGACACCATCGATTATCAGAGCATACCCAGCCCCGTGTTTACCCTGCCCATGGGTCGCTCCGATCCGGATACTGAATATGAATACAACAAGCTGGCGGAAAAAACCGGGGGGAAGATGCTGGTGATGAGTATCAAGTAAAGCCCTAAGACAAGCCGGACTTTATTCGCCATCCTGATGTTTTATCTTGTCATTTCGTACCTCTATATGGAGAGGTCCAGCCCGAACACTCTTGAACATGATCAGCATTTCCCTTACGTCTGCATGTGCATATTGCAAGCGATAGGTGAAAATATAACGTTTACCACTGAATATCGTATTTACGATGGTGTCCTCAAGTTTATAACTTTTCAGGTCACCTAATGAATCTCGCTGTTCTTTCAGTTCCTGCACACGGGCATCGACGGGCTCATTGCCGCCGTAAAATGAGGCAGCAGTCTGAAAGTCTTCATTGATGATTGCATCATAGAATTTACGCCCCAGCTCATCCGGTGCCATGCCTGTTGATTCCTCGCTGCACCCCATAAGCGCGGCAATAACCAGAATTGCTCCGATTATATTGCTCATCAGGAACTTCGGCACTGCCAGGGTAATGGTATATTTGTCAGCAAACATCACTGTAACCTTGTTTATCAGGGTAGTTGGTGCAATAAAGCCGTATCTTGAAAATATCTGCATACCCGCAAAGTCATGCGGCTTTGCACGGTGGTTTCTCAAGTTACTTTACACTACCTCGCAACGGGTAGCAAAATGTCATATACGGATAACGTTTATATTATCGATCGGATAAATGCTAATGCGGATCTACAATAACGGCCTCTCTTCCCAGGCTACGGCTTATTCTGTAAATATTCATGCAGTATGGTTCGATATATTGCTATCCATGGGTAGAATACTGGCAGGGATATTGTTGTGTTCCTCGATAGCAGTCATGGTTGGTTGTGGTAACGAAGCGGGCAATTCCACCGGACAATCGATGCATACACGGTACCAGCAGACCACCAACGATGCCTTGCGTCAATGGTGCGCTGATTGCCACGCCCCTCCATTGCCATCCGCACATCCGTCAACCGAATGGCCGTCCATTGTGTTGCGTATGCAAAATCATCGCGTCGTAGACGGGCTGGAACCCATACCCAAGCAGGAACTGGACCGGATAATCACCTATCTTCAAACCCGTTCAAATTAAGTGATCGCGTGTTCAAGCATGTTTCTGGATTATGTCTACAGTCACCTCGCCATTGTTTTCTTTTCACGTTGATAGACTACGACGGCAGCTGTTCTGATCGCCCCCAAAACCAGTAACAGGGCACTCAGTGAAAAGATCTCATTGGGTACGACCTCGTGCTCGAAAAGACGTATCATCATCTCCCGTAAAACAAATACGATCGTGGCATCCACAATGAACGTCAAACGCAAGCGATTGGTATCAAAATACTCAACCAGAGAGCGTGAAAGCTCGATCAGGATAAACAATGTCAGCACGTCGGATATAATACGCTGGTAATCATGTACCAGCTCCTTATGCACGATCAGCTCACCCAGCATAAAGAACAGACGAAAAACGCCAATGATGATGCTCAGGGTGAGAAATATCAGCATCAAACTGAAAACGATGCCCACAACCTTGTTGAATATAAACCTGAAATCTATCTTCATCTTGCTGATTGCCAATATAGTCACCAGTTATGTGTTATACATAAACCTTTTTACACGGAACATTATTATACATAAGCAGGGACTGAGAGTTTAACATGCTGCTTGGCATAGATACCGGAGGTACCTTTACCGACTTCGTGCTTTTCGATGGTTCCGGATTCAGGATCCACAAGGTCTTGTCGACGCCACATGCCCCCGAGCATGCCATCATACAAGGCATCCATGAGCTGGGACTGGAAAGGTTGCCACTCTCCATCATCCACGGCTCGACGGTCGCCACCAATGCTGTACTTGAAGGCAAGGGAGTACGCACGGTGTTTATAACCAACCACGGATTCGGGGATATGCTCACCATCGGTCGTCAGGCGCGGCATGAATTATACAACTTGCAACCGAAACCCTTTACGCCGCCCGTACCACGGGAATTGTGCCTTGAAACTACAGGCCGTCTGGCGGCCGACGGGACAGTTATCGAACCAATCACTGAAGCAGCACTTGAAAAACTGAAAACACAAATACAGGCTTTGGCACCGAACTCGATCGCCATTAATCTACTATTCTCGTTTCTCGATGATCGCTTTGAAAAGAACATAGAAGCGATTGTACCTGACGGAATCTTTGTCTCGCGGTCATCGGCGGTCCTGAGGGAGTACAAGGAATACGAACGTGGCATAACCACCTGGCTAAATGCCTGGGTCGGTCCGATAGTGGAAGGATATCTGAAAAATCTGTCAAGTGAGCTGGACAATGCCAGTATATCCGTTATGCAAAGTTCGGGTGGAACCATGGCAACCGGCCATGCCAGCAGGATGGCCGTACACATGCTGCTTTCAGGCCCCGCCGGCGGTCTGGCCGGCGCAAGATATATCGCCGATAGTGCAGGCCGTCACCGTCTGTTGACGCTGGATATGGGCGGTACCTCAACAGATGTCGCCATGATCGATGGCGATCTGCGGCTGACCAATGAGGGACGTATCGGTCATTATCCCGTGGCAATACCCATGGTGGATCTGCATACAATCGGTGCCGGCGGAGGATCGATAGCTACTGTCGATAGCGGCAATATCCTTCAGGTCGGTCCACAATCGGCGGGGGCTGATCCTGGTCCTGCCTGTTATGGACGTGGCGGTGAATATGCTACGGTTACCGATGCCCATCTGGTAATCGGACGTCTCCGGGCCGATGCCTTTCTGGGCGGACATATGACACTGGACATTGCCGCGGCGCAGCGGGTGATGAAAACGGTGGCCATGAAAATCGGCGTCACATCCGAGGAGGCTGCCATGGGAATCCTGCGACTCGTCAATACGCATATGGCTCAGGCATTGCGGGTCATATCGGTGCAGCGTGGGTATGATCCAAAGGATTTCACTCTGGTATCATTCGGTGGCGCGGGCGGGTTGCACCTGTGTGAACTCGCCGAGACACTGGGGATACGACATGCCATTGTGCCTATTCACGGCGGCGTGTTATCGGCGCTTGGTATGCTTGTCGCACCGCGGGCAAGACAATTGTCCCATACATTAGGTGGATTGCTTGGTGAATTTACCACCAGCCAACTGGCATCAAGATTTGATGTGCTGGAAGATGAAGGACGCCAAGCGTTGATGGCGGAAGGGATTGCAGAGGAAAATATCACCGCGCAACGTTCCCTGGACTTGAGATACCATGGTCAATCCTACACCTTGAACATACCGTGGCAGGAAATTGAGCACTGTGAATACGCCTTCCACCAGGCCCATCATGCACGTTATGGCCATCGTCTCGACCTGCCGATCGAGTTGGTGAATATCAGGACGGGTATCAGTGGACCCGAGACCAGTATCAGGATGACATCTGTATCAAAGATAACCGGCAATGACCAGACGCCTGACAAGGTTAGGCTGTATGATGTCGAAGGTTATACCCGGGTATACAAACGTGGTTATCTGCAACAGAAACAGCTCATCACGGGCCCGGCCCTGATCACCGAGGCAATCTCGACCACCTATATCGCTGCAGGGTGGAAGTGCCGGCTTGATGGATACGGTAATCTGTTGGTGGACAGGATAAAAACTTAATTTGATGAATGGGCTGTTTCTTGCAGAAAAAGGTACAGGGCTGGCCGAGGAATACCATAAAACCGACTACATCCGTCACAGTGGTCAGCAATACGCTCCCTCCCAAGGCAGGATCAGCTCCCAGTTTACGCAATATGATCGGGATTAGCACGCCGGTTAACGCGGCAATCACAAGGTTAATAACGATAGCCGCTGCGATTATCCAGCCGATTTGATAGTTATCAAACCACAGCACCGCTATAGCCGCGACCACCAAAGCCCATAACAGGCCATTAATTAAAGCGACCGCCAGTTCCTTGATCAACAGATAACGGGCATTCGAATCACCAATCTTACCAAGTGCGATTCCACGTATTACCAGTGTCAGGGTCTGGCTCCCGGCGATACCACCCATACTTGCAACAATGGGCATCAATACCGCCAATGCCACAACCTTGTCGATTGTGGCTTCAAACAAGCCGATTACCCAGGATGCCAGGAATGCCGTTGTCAGATTGGCGCCCAGCCATACGGCACGATGGCGAGCACTGATGAAAACCGGGGCGAACATATCATCTTCTTCATCAAGACCGGCGAGGCTCATCAGTGAATGATCTGATTTTTCCCGAATAACATCCACTACGTCATCGATGGTGATACGTCCCAACAGCCGCTTATCCCCATCGACAACCGGCGCCGTTACCAGATCACGATGCTCGAAGATATTAGCGACTTCATCGGCCGACATCATCGCAGGTATACCCTCGATGTCTTTTGACATCAGTTCCGATACGGGCGATGTCGGTGAACTGGTCAGTAAGGATGTCAATGAAAGGGCCCCGAGATAATAATCATCTCTATTGACCACGAACAGATTATCCGTTGTTTCCGGAATCTTGCCGCGCAACCTCAGATAGCGCAAGACAACATCCACGGTCACATCAGGCCGTACCGTAATGGTATCGGTATTCATCAGACCACCGGCGGTATCCTCCGCGTAGGATAAAACCGCCTCCAGCCGATGTCTGTCCTGAACCGACATCGACTGCAACACTTCCTGAATTACAGCATCGGGGAGGTCCTGGAGGATATCGGCCAGGTCATCGGTGTCCATGCCTTCTGCAGCCGCAACCAGTTCATGAGGCAGCATGTCACGTATAAGACTGGCTCTGAGTTCATCATTAACATGCAGCAGGGTATCGCCATCAAGTTCCGGGTCGACAAGTTCCCATACCAACTCACGTTCGTCCGGAGGCAATGATTCCAGTAAATGGGCGATTTCAGCCGGATGCAGGCTGTTGAGCATATTACGGACATTGACCAGGGTGCCGCTCTCGAGCGCTGCCGTAAAGCGCTGCAGTCTTTGCTGATGTTTTTCTTTATCGTTGTTATTATCCGGCATGGCCCTGCCCTGCAATATCCAAACTTATGGTTCCGATGATTGAATTGTAAATATGTATCGAATGGCAATGCCGTAAGTGTAATATCCCCGGTCAACACCCTCAATCGGAATATGGGATCACACGGCAAAAGGGTGTTTATACACCCTTAATCATGACTATATCAATGGATTTCAATCGGCGGCGTTGATTTTCTCTACGAACTCCAATATCTCCACCGGGTTGGACATCTTCATAACCTTTCGAACACGTCTAGACAAGACAGAGGCATCACTGCTAATTATGATACGCTTTACCTCCAGCAGTGAACCAGACAGCATGCTGAACTCCCTCAATCCCATGCCCAGCAGCAATCGGGTATAAAGCGTATCACCGGCCATTTCACCGCACATCGTAACTGGAATATTGGCCTTTTTGCCCGCGACCATCGTCATATTGATCAATTGCAGGATTGCCGGATGGAGGGGATTATAAAGATAATTGACCTCTTCATCGAGACGATCCACCGCCAGAGTGTATTGAATCAGGTCATTGGTACCTATAGAGAGAAAATCAAGATGCCGGGCAAAGGCACTGGCCGCCAAAGCGGCGGCAGGTATCTCCACCATTCCTCCGATCGGAATCTTTTTATCGAAGCGAATACCATGCTTTTGCATGGATGCTTTTTCCTGTTCCACAATACGCAATACCTGGGTCAATTCCTGTATAGTGGACAACATCGGGATCATCATCTTTACCGGGCCATGTGCCGAGACCCTGAGTATCGCGCGGATTTGCGGTATAAACTGCGCGGGATCTTTCAGACACCATCTGATCGCGCGCAGTCCCAAAGCCGGGTTGGTTGCCATTGAGCCGGATTGCCGTCTGCCTTGGGCCTGTTTATCCGCACCAATGTCTATAGTGCGTATGGTAACCGGTGCGCCCTTCATGGCGCGCACTATTTTCAGATAAGTCCGGTATTGTTCTTCCTCATCAGGTAATGAATCATGGCTCATAAACAGCATTTCAGTGCGATACAGTCCGATTCCGGCGGCGGCGGCGCGCTTGATTGCCGGTATGTCCTCGGGTAACTCAGCGTTGGCAAGCAACGAGACCTGTTGGCCATCACTGGTAACAGCGGGTTGCTGTTTCAGTTTCTTGAGTCCGGCATGCCGGAGTCTTTCAGTACGTTGCAGGGAGCGGAAATACTCGAGTTCCTGTGGATCAGGGTTCGCCAGCACGACACCTCTCTGGCCGTCGAGGACCAGGATCTCATTCTGGACAAGATAACCGCGGATATGATGTATGCCAACCACGGCCGGTATCCCCAGACTGCGCGCAAGTATTGCCGTATGAGAATTCGGCCCGCCGTATTCCGTTACAAATGCGGCTACACCCTGATGTTGCAACATCATCATTTCTGCAGGTGAGAGATCCTCGGCGACGACTATGCTGTTCTTCAGCCACCCCTCCGGGGCATTGTGAGACTGGCCGTCTTGATTGATCAGATAGGATTGAATGCGTTTAACTACATGATCAACATCATCCTTGCGGGTACGCAGGTAGGCGTCATCCATGGCATCAAAAACGCTGACAAGGGCATCCCGTTGCAGTTTCATTGCCCATTCAGCATTACACTGTCTGGTTTTGATAATATTTTTGGGAGCCTCTGAAAGAGCGGCATCCTCAAGCATCAGCAAATGGGCATCGATAAAGGCGGTAATCTCCGTGGGGGTGTTGATCGGTATCCGGTTACGAATATCGTGTAATTGTTGTCTTGCCTTTTCCACAGCAGTTTTAAAGCGGGTAATTTCATGCTTGATGAGGTGCTGCGGGATGCTGTATTCACTGATCTCAAGATCATCGTGTTCCAGAAGATATGCCTGACCGATGGCAATCCCCCGTGAAATACTTATGCCGCTCAGCACCAAACCCATAATGCTTCAACACCTGGAATAACGGCAGACTGGTAACATCGGCATGCGTCCTTTGCTAACGTTGCTGAATCAATAAAAAATTTATATCAGGCAGTGTGCTGAATTTATACTTCCTCTCCAAAACGCTGATTAACCAGTTCTTCAAGCCGGTCAACAGCAGCTTGTTCGTCCGGGCCGTCAGCACTGATTTCTATGAGAGTGTTCTTGCCCGCTGCCAGCATCATGACGCCCATGATACTTTTTCCATTGACCTTTTTGTTGCCACGGGCTACATATATGTCACTTGCAAACTCCGACGCCAGGGTTACGAATTTAGCCGCCGCACGTGCATGCAGCCCCAGTTTATTGACGATCAGCGCTTCCCTCGATTTCACTTGTTATCCATCATGGCGGTTACTACAGAACAGAATACCGTCCCGTCCGCCGCTCAGGGCCTTGTCAATCAATTGTTGCAGGTTCAGGTTGGGATAATTCAACAAGCGCACCAGCATCGGCAGGTTGACACCCGTGATTACCACTGCATTACCGCGCTTTTTATTTTTATCATGATTCTCACATATCTGGATTGCAATATTACTCGGTGTTGAGCCATACATATCGGTTAAGACAATGACACCATCGCCCTGGTTGATCCGTGCAAGTTTCTCTCCGGACTGTTGCAGAATATCCTCAGGGTTATCCGCTGCAGTTACTGAAATTACCTCAACCGGCATCGGACAGCTGTCCAGCATCCTGGTTGCAGTTTCTATCAAGGCCGCGCCTATCTGATTATGGGTAATAACCATCAACCCTACCATCAGGTCAACTCCCGATGCCTTGTCAGGACATTATCATATGTTTTCCTGAAATGGGAAGCCAGCGACTCAACAAGATAGACGGATCGGTGATGTCCACCGGTACAACCAACCGCGATCGTCATATAACTGCGATTTTCAGTCTCGAACTTCGGTATCCACCGTTCCAGAAAGGATTTGATGTCTTCATACATGGTGAGGACTATCGGCTGTTGTTCAAGAAAAGTTATAACATCAGGATGCTTTCCGGTTGATGCCTGCAAACGCGGATCCCAGTGCGGATTGGGCAGACATCGCACATCAAACACAAAATCCACATCAGCAGGTATCCCGCGTTTATAGCCAAAGGATACAAATTGTATCGACAAGGGCAGAATACCCTTTCTAGCAACCCGCTCACGGATAATATCGCGTAATTCATGCACATTTGTCTTGCTCGTATCGATGTGCAAATCGGCGTTACTGGAAATTACATTCAGTAACTTTCTTTCTGCGGCAATGGCTTCTATCAAGGGCATATCGGGGTTTGTTAGCGGATGTTTCCGGCGGGTCTCACTGAAACGGGAAAGCAAGGTGGAATCATTCGCCTCGATAAAAATCACCTCGCAGGAAATCTTCATCTGTTTCAACTCACCGAGTATCTCATGAAAATATTGCAAATTATGTGTTACGTTGCGAGCGTCAATACTGACGGCAATATTTTCAGATCTTCTTTGTCCCGCCGTATTGATCATCTGGCCGGCAAAATTTATCAACAGGGAGAGCGGAAGATTATCAACGCAATAATAATCCATGTCTTCAAGCGCCTGTAATGCGATACTCTTTCCGGAACCGGACAACCCGCTTATCACAAGCATTTTCATCAATCTTCTTCCGACATCAGGCGCTGCTGGAGAGCGGCAAAATCCTGTGCCGCATTATATCCTTTTAGTTGCAGGATGTGATTTCGCACTGCGCCTTCCAGCAGAACGGCAAGGTTTCTTCCGGGGGCAACAGGCAATATAATGCGTGGAATCTCGACCTCCAGTATAACAATACTCTGTTTGCCACCATGGAATCGGTCAATCTCTCGTACTTCGGTATCATGTATATGCTGCAGATGCACTATCAGTCGCAGATTCCGATTTTGTTTAATCGCACTGTCACCGAACATGGAGCGGATATTCAAGATACCGAGACCACGTACTTCAAGAAAACCAGTTAACGCCGCGGGACAAACGCCATTCAGCGTATCCGGTGCAATACGGGAAAACTCGGGCGCATCATCGGCAATGAGGCGGTGCCCGCGTGTAATCAAATCCAGGGCGAGCTCGCTTTTACCAACGCCACTCTCACCTGTTATCAGAACACCGATACCCAGCACCTCCATGAACACACCATGTACAATCTGCCGCTCGGCAAGCATGTTCGACAAATAATATTGCATATGGGTGATTAATTTATGCCCCGGGAATGAAGAGGACAATAATGGTGTATCACTGTCTTCTGCAGCCTGCCTGATATCATCCGGCATTTGCATGCCATCGGCGATTACAATGAACGCCGGTTCATTCTCGAACAACTGTTTAACGGCGTCATGGTAGGAATTTTTCCTCAGACCATTTAAATAGTTGAGTTCCATAAGACCGATAACCTGGATTTTGCTCGGATGTACCAGATTCAGATGCCCGACCAGAGCATCGGAAAAAACGTGCTTGTCGTCCTGAGAACCATGTATCCGTATGGGGCGGTTTTCACCTGCCCGTCCGGCCAACCATTTCAGATCGAGTCTGTGCTGGTAAGCTGTGATAAAAGCCCCTGTAGATAACGGGACGGATGGCATGTTTAACTGTGTGCGCGCTTCACAGCCGGTGGCATTTCAGCAGGCTGCCAATTTATCAGAAGTGTATGGATGTCGGAACTCGATTCAGCCGCCCGTAACCGGGCACATAAATCATTATCGCTGAACATTTCAGCCAGCAACGCCAGGATCTTTAAATGCTCATCCGTTGATTGGTGCGGCACCACCAGTGCACAGAATAAATCGACCGGTTCACCATCTATGGCATCGTAATCAATGCCTTCCTGCAGTTTCAGGAAGGCCGCAATAGGGCCAGAGACGCTTTTCAGGCGTGCATGCGGGATGGCAACACCGTGCCCCAGACCGGTACTGCCCAGCCTTTCGCGATTTACCAGACTGTCGAAAATTTCGGCTGCTGTTAATTCGGGTATCTTCCCGGCGACATTTTCACTTAATAATTCGAGCACGCGCTTTTTGCTGCTAACATCGTTGGCCAGCAATATATGATCTTTTCCGAGCAGTTCTGACAGTCTTATCATATTCTTATTTTAATCTCCCGCTGTTACGATGATAATTTGTCTGTTTTTCCTTATGCTTGATAATCTGTCTGTCAAGCTTGTCGATCAAGGCATCAATTGCGGCATACATGTTCTCTGCCTTTGCATCGGCAAACAGATTGCCGCCACTGACATGAATGGTTGCTTCTGCCTTATGTGCCATCTTTTCAACACTTAGGACAACATGGACACTACTGACATTATCAAAATGCCGTTCCAGCTTTTCAAACTTGGTGGTTACATAATCACGCAACGAAGGTGTGATATCGACATGATGACCTCCCAGGTTTATCTGCATATATTCAGAACCTCATCATTAAGTATTGTACTATGCCAGTCTTTTACGTTCGTTTGATGAAGGGATTGTGATTGATTCCCGATATTTTGCTATTGTTCTGCGTGCAACTTTTATACCCTGTTCTGATAATATCTGCGCAAGTTTACTGTCACTGAGAGGTTTACACGGATCTTCCGCAGCGATCAGCTTTTTCAATAGTGCCCTTATTGCTGTTGCCGAGCACTCTCCCCCGTCCTCGGTACTGACATGGCTGGAAAAGAAATATTTAAGCTCGAATATACCACGCGGCGTGTGCATGTATTTCTGTGTGGTAACGCGCGAGATGGTCGATTCATGCATATCCACCACCTCTGCTACATCATGTAACACCAGAGCTTTCATCGCTTCCTCACCATACTCGAGAAAATCGCGCTGGCGCTCAACGATACATGATGCAACCTTGAGCAGGGTTTCATTGCGGCTTTTAAGGCTCTTGATAAACCAGCGAGCCTCTTGCAGATGGTTCCTTAGATAGGTGTTGTCACTACTGTTATCGGCACGTTTTACGAGAGATGCATATTGCAGATTTATCCGGATTCTTGGTATCGCCTCGGAATTGAGTTCGACTTTCCAGGCATCCTTTTCCTTTTTGACGATGACATCGGGCACGATATATTCGGCCGTCTTGCTGGAAATAAGGCTCCCAGGCCTCGGATTCAGTGACTGCACCAGACTTATCATCTGGCGCAAATCATCCTGAGAGATTTTCATGCGCCGCATCAGCTGGGTATAATCGCGGTTCGCCAGCAATTGCAGATGATCTGCAACCAGCTTCCTGGCACCTTCCAGACACGGCGTCTCGCTCTCTAGTTGCTGCAATTGAATCAGCAGGCATTCACGCAGATCGCGTGCTCCGACCCCTACCGGATCAAAGTTTTGTATACGATGAAGAACGGCCTCGACCTCATCCGGATCCACCTCATAATCATCGCTGATACTCTCGATGAGCTCATCAAAAGCGGCTGTCAGATATCCATGCTCGTTTATCGCGTCGATGATTGTCGTGGCAATCTCGGTATCCTTTTCGGAGAATTTGGATAAACGCATTTGCCACAGTAGATGTTCACGCAAGGTTTCCGATGAATTATCCTGTCCTTCATTTCCCCTGAATTCCGGCTGAACTCCCGAGGTCGTGGTGACGGGTATATCATAGCTATCCTCCCAGGCACTATCGACGGGTAATTCATCAGGTATGTCCGCCTGTAGCTCGGAATCCGGCAGGCGAATCTCATCCTGATTAGTATTATGTAAATCCTGCTGGGTTATTTCGTTGTTTAATGATGACGCATCCCCTTTGGTATCATTGAGTGCATCCTTTTGCGTATGTTGCCCTTCGGAATCCCAGTCCCCTTCCGCCGCGATACCGTCATTATGATCCTCCTCGGCCTGTTCCAGCATCGGGTTTGAATCCAGCGCCTGTTGTATTTCCGCCTGTAAATCGAGGGTGGACAGTTGCAACAGGCGAATCGCCTGTTGCAGTTGCGGTGTCATGGTCAGATTCTGACCCAGGCGAAGTTGAATTGTCTGTTTCATAATATACTTTTAATCACGATATCCATGCTCTTCCGGGCCCTGCCTCGGGCAACCAGACTAATTTTAACGCAAATCAACCAGCCATTACACGCTGTCATTCACAGGTTAAAGCAACGCCATTTCAGGCCGTATTTCACGAAGCCATCGCCTATAGTTGGAACTGTGGCCCCAGATATACCTCCCTGACCCGCTCATTGCCGAGGATTTCCTGGGGCGTTCCCTCGGCTATTGTCTCGCCATCACTCATGATATAGGCACGCTGACAGATACCCAGGGTTTCCCTTACATTGTGATCGGTAATCAGCACACCGATGCCTTTCTCAATTAGGTAATTGATTATTCGTTGAATATCAATGACAGAGATCGGATCGACACCGGCAAACGGCTCGTCCAGCAGGATAAACAGCGGTTTGGTTGCAAGGCTTCTGGCTATTTCAACCCGTCTGCGTTCACCGCCGGACAGGCTCATACCGATATTATCGCGCAAGTGGCTGATATGTAATTCGTGCAATAAATCCTCCAGCTCCTGCTCGCGCTGATGGCGATCCAGTGACCTCCGGGTTTGCAGGATGGCAAGAATATTATCCTCAACACTCAACTTGCGGAATATCGAGGCCTCTTGTGGCAGATAACCTATTCCCAGCCTGGCCCTGGCATGCATCGGGTAGGCGGCAATATCCTTGCCGTCAAGTGAAATAGTCCCTTTATCACACGGGATCAGGCCAACGATCATATAAAAGCAGGTGGTCTTACCTGCCCCATTCGGTCCCAGCAAACCAACGACTTCACCACTACGGACATTCAATGACACGCCATTGACGACATTTCTTAATCGGTAGCGTTTGGAGATATGTTTTATGCTGAGGACATGCATAGCAGTTTACGCTGCCGAGCGGCTATTTTGCATTCTGCTCAGATGATTGTTGACGTGGCTGAATGATGACCTGCACCCGCTCCTCCCCCGATTCAGCCTTGCGGGCGCTGACGATTTCATCCCGGGTACTGTATTCGATGATATTACCGGTAAACACATCCTCGCCCTTGACAATACGTACATTCTCCCGCAGGACCAGCTTGCCGGTATCTGAAACATATTCCATGGATTTCGCCTTGGCGCTTAAATCACCCTGGTTGTTATCAAGCTGCTGACGGTATTGGGCGGGATCGCCGAACGCCTCGAGCTTATACACCTCCCCATCCCGGCTATGCAAAACCAGTATATCCGCATCCAGGATGATTGTGCCCTGGGTATAATGAACATTGCCCTGGTAGGTACTGATCCCTTTTTCTTCATCTATATCAAGCCTGTCTGATTCGATATTAATAGGCTGCTCCCTATCACTGGACAGCGCCATGGCGGGCAACGGAGCGAGTAACGACAAGCAGGTGGATATGGCCAATACGGCGAATAAAATGGAAACAAAACTTGCTGGGCCAAGGACTTTATTGATACACGCTATGATGTTTTCGCGGAAAAACTTCAAACAGAATATTTTCTGACGATCCATAACTGTGGCTTTTTGTTGTGAAATTCTATAGAAACGGACGATAATTGCCACGCACCTGTGACATCAGCTGCAGATGGTGTGCTTTCAAATCTACCTGCATGCCTACGGCCTCTGTCACACCATAATGATCCCTGATGAGGATTGGCTGTTCCGTGCTGGCGAATTCTTCCTCGGGACTGATATGCAGATCCCGGGTAACAATCTCCATACCCTGTTCGATATCAGGGTCGATTTGCTCTATAAATACGTCACCCTGCAACTGGACGGCCTGCCCTGCTTCCGATACCAGGCCCCGTTCAGCCTGGATCTGCCATGAATCCAAATCCGCTTGATAAATCACGAGCAGAGGGTTCTCAAGTGTTGCGGTATCGTTATCCGGGAAATGATACATATTATCTGCCGAAAGCCGGTGTTTCGGACTGCCGGTATCCCCCATGGTCGTCAGGGTAAAGTTGATAAGGTAATAATCAGGTTCATGCCGTTGTTCAATCAGGCGCGGTACAAACGACGGTCCGGTACTCGACAACCACCAACTGAGGAATGCGGCGAGCGCCAATATAAATAAGATCAATACCCGTCTGTTTAAACCCCGTTGCATTTGTGTCTCTTTATCTGCACTACATAATCACACGATCAGAATACATTCCCAAGGAAACATTGCAGTGTCACGCATAAATAAATATCAATATTATAACTGGTCGATATACCTGGACATCTGATTGGCAAACGTTCCCTGGGCTTCCATGATCAATTCGCATACGTCGCGGGCAGCACCTCGCCCGCCCTTGTGCTGTGTCTGCCAGTGGGCGTGTTTCTTTACCCATTCATGGGCATCCTGTACGGCGATTGCAAGGCCGACTCTTTGCATAACAGGCAAATCGACGACATCATCACCAACATAGGCAATCTGATCCGGCTGTAACTCCAGTTGCCTTGCCAGCTCGTCAAATACGGGTAATTTTTCCTGCCTTCCCTGATAGACATGTTCGATGCCCAGGCTTGTCATACGATGAGTAACGGCTTCTGACATGCGCCCGGTGATAATTGCAATTTTGACACCGCTGTCTTGCAGCATCTTCATGCCATGTCCATCACGGGAGTAGAATACCTTATGCTCGGCACCATTGTCGTCTATATGCAGGCCACCGTCGGTAAGCACGCCATCGACATCAAAGACGACGAGCCTGATTTGCCTGGCCTTCTCTAGAATATCGCGCATGGCTTTGAATTGATCTGGCACCGGCACCGGCGTCGATCACACTGTCCAGTATATTTCATAAAACTTACACCACTCCAGCTTTGAGTAAATCGTGCATATTGAGAGCCCCTGCGAGGGTATTATCCTGATTGACGACAATCAAGGCGTTGATCTTGTGTTTATCCATCAGTCGCAAGGCCTCTGCGGCCAGCAGGTCTGGGGTTATGGTCTTGCAGTTACGGGTCATCACGCTGGATATGATTTCCTCGTGCACATCAACCTTGCGATCAAGGGTACGCCGCAGATCTCCATCGGTAAATATACCTGTAAGGTGCTGTTTATCATCAACGACCGCTGTCATGCCCAATCCTTTCTTGGTCATCTCCACCAGTGCTTCACTGAGCAACACCGACTCATGTACGCAGGGCACATTATCGCCGGTGTGCATGATATCCTTTATCAGTAACAAAAGTCGCCTGCCGAGACGGCCTCCGGGATGTGAACGTGCAAAATCTTCAGCGGTAAATCCCCTCGTTTCCAGCAAGGAAATCGCCAGTGCATCACCCATTACCAGTGTCGTCGTGGTGGATGAGGTCGGCGCCAGGCCGAGCGGACATGCCTCTTGCTCCACGCTGATGTCGATATTTGCATCCGCCGCCTTTGCCAGGGTTGAAGACGGGTTTCCCGTGAGCGTGATGAGTGGAACCCCCAGGCGCTTTATCAAGGGTAATATCGTCAGGATCTCCTCCGTTTCCCCTGAGTTGGATATGACGAGCACAACATCCTTTTTTGTAATCATCCCAAGATCGCCATGACTTGCCTCGCCGGGATGCACGAAGAAAGCCGGGCTGCCCGTACTGGCCAACGTTGCCGCAATCTTGCTGCCGATGTGTCCCGACTTGCCCATACCGATAACCACAATACGCCCCTCACAGGCCAGCATATACTTGCAGGCCTTGACAAAATCTGTATCGATTCGGGACAACAAAGAGGAAACGGATTTTGTTTCCGTCTCAATGACCGCCTTCCCCAATCGCTTGATCTTTTCCGCCTCATCGGTTGCGGTTATGTGCTGACTTGGTGCTGTGCTCATCTGATCGTTAACCATGGGATAATTCGATATCCGGTGTTTAGCCTATTTTCTCAGTATGTCATATATTACGCCACGTCTGTTTTACGTCGCCGCCTCAATATCCCGGTAGATTGTTCTCATCGCGATACCGTATCATACAGGTAGTAAATATAGATTATATAGACCATCAGCATAATCATCGCTTCCGGGCGATTGATGCGGCCGTGGCGGCCTCGAAAGCCATATGCCATGGCAAACAGGGCCACAGACACCCCGATCATTACCGGATAGTCGCGTGAC
>Ga0315534_1001245_pt1 | contig 17666 bp, 10 predicted proteins | sample SalMarSW160240MG_FD_203094 | JGI IMG/M metagenome (GOLD analysis project Ga0315534, IMG submission 203094) | Salt marsh sediment microbial communities from the Plum Island Ecosystem LTER, Massachusetts, United States - Salt Marsh Sediment SW1602-40 ... | reverse complement strand
GTTCTGTACAAATAAAGTACCCGGTGAATCTTTGGCGCCGCATATATAAATATCATCAAGATTATCTCCATTTATATCACCTACAGCCATATGTGGTCCTTCGTTTGATAACATTTGAAAAAGCAGCCTTTCGCGATCGAAATCAACAAAATCATTTTCATTATGAAAATAATCCAGACCTTTATAGTTTCGCTGCAGATGAAAAATGGTTTGAACAGGTTTCTCAGGTATATTTTGAGAGATTTGTTTTACATCACTTTGGTCTATTGTAATAAATTGATTTACAGGCAAATTATAAAGCACTGAATATGTGCCTTCAGGCCAGGTAACTACGAGAGAATCAATATTTTCACAATTGCCAAGTCCAAAATGGAGTCTGTTATCGATGTTTGAGAAGAATCCCCTTGCAGGATAGTGTTCCAGATAATTTAAGGTTCTGTCGTGATAAAGTGTAACTCCGGACCCGATAGCAAACCTGTTTTCCCCGACTCCTCTCAGGCTTACAGTGAGGAAATTAGAACCAGAATTTTCTGTTGAGCCATTCCTGTAAATAAAAGGAGGCATATTAAGATTATTAATTACGAGGTCAAGATCCCCGTCGTTATCAAGATCTCCGTATGCTGCACCGTTTGAAAATGAAGGTGTATTCAAGCCCCACTCATTTGATTTGTTACTAAAGGATAAATCACCGTTATTCCGGAATATGTAATTAGGGATTTTCACTGAGGGGATCATCTCTATTATTCTGAGGATAGCTTTTTCCTCGGTATTAATGATTGACCGCATAAGGGAAGGGTCGGAATATATATCCAGGTAGTCTCGGTCAAGCAGGTCTTTAAAAATACCATTTGCAACGAATATATCATTCCATCCGTCATTATCCAGATCCATAATCATGGCACCCCAGCTCCAATCTGTTGCACTGACTCCGGCATACCTGCCAATTTCACTGAAAGAACCGTTTTTATTGTTCAGCTGGAGGACGTTCCTTGCAAACTGGTGATAGAATCCTCTTGTTACTTTATTCTGATACGTTTCCCATGATTCAAAAAGAGCTTTTGTTTTCAGCCGTTCGTTACCCTGTGGAGTCATTTCCGTAACAAAGATCTCAGGATAGCCGTCATTATTAAGATCTGCCATATCAGCACCCATTGCACCAAGACTTATCTCCCGAAGCTGGTCTTCGAGCGATTCTGTAAATGTCCCGTCCTTATTATTAATATAGAGGTAGTCACGTTCAAAGTAATCGTTTGCCACATAGATATCCGGCCACCTGTCATGGTTTATGTCACCAATACTTACACCAAGGCCAAATCCTATTTTACTCCCGTATATTCCTGCTTCTTTACTTATATCGACAAAATGGCCATTATCATTCCTGAACAGCATATTACCTCCCAGGGTATCGCGAACCTGTCTTTGTTCCTTTCGCATGTCAAAAGAAGTGACTGACTGCAACGAATTATTCAGGAGGTAACAATCCAGATCTCCATCCCTGTCAATATCAAAGAAAGAAGCATGGTTTGACAATCCGGTAACCGCAAGACCATATTCTGAAGCTTTTTCAGTAAATGTCAGATTCTTGTTATTAATAAATAATTCGTTATGGCGATTGGTTCCGGTCAGCGAGCCTGACTTGCACACATATATGTCAAGCCAGCCGTCTCCGTTAATATCCGCCATAGTCACACCTGTAGACCATGAGCCGGAACAGGAGACTCCGGCAGATTCTGTTATATCATCGAATATGAGATTACCTTTATTGATATAAAGTCTGTTACCGGTCTGATTACTGCAAAAATAGATATCCGGTAAATTATCATTATTGACATCGCCAATACCTACACCTGCACCATTATAGAAGTTACGGTAGGTATATGTATTGAACTCTTCGGTATGTTCAACGCTGTTGATAAACTCAATTCCGTTTTTTTTATTGTCAATAAGATGAAACAAAGGATTACTGACCAATTCTGATCTTCCGGAATTGCATGAATTTAATGCAATGGGAATCAGGATTATTGACAGGGGAGTCAGATTTCTGAGATCAAAACAGGTCATTTTATAGCAATAGAATTCCTTTTATGGTATATCACATATTATCATAAATAAAGAGAGCAAGCAAATATAATCATTGCCTGCTCTCATTTATGGGTTTATTCAAATATTATTTTGCCGGATAACCGGGGTTCTGATCCAGATTCGGGTTAGCTGACAATTTTGATTTGTTGATAGGAAACAAACTGAGGTATTCGTCCGATTTCACGACATCTCCCGGATTATTATGAGGAAGAGTCCATTTTTCGTTCATACTCCAGAATCCCCAGCGGATAAGGTCCTGACGCCTGTAATGTTCTCCGAACATTTCACGACCTCTTTCATTAAATAGTTCTCCACCGGCAACTGAAGCACTTTCCAAATCAAAGCACAGTTTCCCGTTAAGTGAACCCAGATTACCCAATCCTGCACGTGCTCTGATCTGGTTAACAAGTGCCAGTGCAGCAGCATCCGTAGGACTACCGCTTTTACGCCATAACGCTTCAGCTTTCATTAACAGCACATCGGCATAACGGAATACTGAATAATCATTGCTCATGTTGTCTGTACCACCAATTTCATATTCCCATTTACCTATCCTAACACCTGACTGGCGCCAGCATTGTGGGCCCAATTCATTGATCTGGGGTTCGCCTGTACCAATATTCCCGAAATTAAGAGGTTTCCCGTCAGGGTCAGCACCATCTGCACCATCGTCCATAACAACCACACCACCTGTTGTATATTGATAGCCTGCAAGGAAATTACCTCTTCTTGCTGCAGGACCGTCAACAGTACCTGGATCACCTTTACGGAGATCATCGTCATCGTAGGAATTATAGAATTCTTCAAGAGAACAGAAACCATTCCAGGGTTGGGATGTGAGGTTATAGGTATACTGGCTTCCATAGTGCAGGGTTGACATATTCATATTAAACCCTGTAAAGAATATCTGATCGTATGGTATTGCAAATATGAATTCTTTGGATCCTGAATTGTCCACATTAAAGTTGGCAAAATAGTTAGATTCAAGAGAATATTTACCGGAGTTGATTATCTCATCACATGCAGCAATTACTGCATCCCAATTTTCAGTTCCTGTATAAACCCCGGCATTAAGGTATAACTTTGCCAGCAAGAATTTTCCTGCCCAATAATTCATACGTCCATAGGTTGTTCCATCTACATTTTGTGTCAGCAGGGGAACGTTGGTTTCCAGATCGCTGACAACGCTAGCGTAAACCGTTGCCCTGGCAACTGTAGGAGGAGCTGATGAGGCATTTGCAAAGTCATTGTCATAAGGCACGTTTCCGTACATATCGATAAGTTGCCAGTAAAAGAAATTACGAAGTGTTACGAGTTCTGCAACGTAAGCACTGGCCACTTCTGCATCCACCTGGCCCTCATCAGCCAGAGTATTAAACTGGTATATCAGCCTGTTTGCAGTACTTATACCGGAATAACAAAAGTCCCATGGGCCACCCATAAATCCATCTTCATACCCCCATGCATGGAGATGAAGTCTTCTCCATGTACCCCCATCGTCCCAGTCAGATCCTCTGGTAGGAACAACCATCTCATCTGTAGTAACCTCATTCACGTGATGGATATCACCCATTGCATATCCTCCCATTTGAGTATATGCAGCGCCAAGTGCAGATACAAACTCCGCATCAGTCTTGAAGAAATTGGCTGGTGTTACCTCACTGAAAAGTTCTTCATCCAGATTAGTGCAGGCCTGGCTAAATGCAGCCACTCCTAAAAGAATCACAATGATCCTTTTCAAGTATAGTGAGTTTTTCATTTTATTATTTTCTTTGGTTTTCATATCATATTCATTTTCAGGATTAAAAAATAATATTTGCACCAAACGTCACAGATCTGGTTCTGAACCATGTATCTCTTCTGTCAATACCAGGTACAAGTGGACTATTGTGTGTGCCCAGATAATCACTGTCAATATATCTTGGAGTAGGATCCACGCCTGTATAACCGGTAATATAGAACAGGTTGTTACCTGCGAGGTATAACTTTATCTTATTAAATCCTGAGCTGCTGGGTAAATTAAAGGTATAGCCTAAAGCCATGTTATCAAGTGCAACAAAATCTGCATTTTCAACATACTTACTTGAGAGAGTACCTGAAGTAACGGCCAGCAGTGTTCCGTCATCACTCCGCATATCAGCAGTTGTCTTAGGAAGGTTGTATGAAGTGATATATGCCGGAACTTCGTAAAATGACCTGAAGGAATTGATAAGATCGTGTCCTAAAACACCGCGGAAGAAAACATTCAGATCCCAGTTCTTATAGATAACCGTATTGCCAAACCCAAACAGGAATTTCGGCAGTCCGTTTCCGGTCACAACGCGGTCAGCAGCGGTAATTGAACCATCTTCGTTTGTGTCTTCAAAGACAAAATTACCGGCTGAGTCAATTTCCTTGAATTTATAGGTAAATAACTGACCGATAGGTTTGCCTTCCTCAACTAATGTCAATGGTGTACCATTTTGTCCGGGTGATCCCATATCGGCGAGTTCTTGTGAACCATATTCTAAATCAGCACCATTATAGGTACCGGACAGGGAAACCAGAGTGTTATCAAGATTGTAGGAAGGAGTAAAAGTAATACTGTAATTCAGATCTGGTTTGGTAACTACATTATAGGTGATTGCAAGTTCAAGTCCACTGCTTTTTAATTTTCCAAGGTTGAGCCAGGCCTGGTTATAAAGGTTAGGCGGGACAGGTACCTGGTACTGCCATAGCAAATCAGTAGTTGTTCTTGTATAGTAATCAAAAGAACCGGTTATTCTTGAATTATACAGTGAAAAATCAAACCCTGCATCAAATTCGCCTTTCTTTTCCCATTTAAGATCTGCATTTGCATTGCTTACGGGAGAATAGCCGGGGACAAAAACTCCGTTATAATAGAAGTTACCTGATGGTCCGAGGCGTAAAAGCGACAGATAACTATCTGAAGGCTGGTTCCCTGTAATACCATAGTTAGCACGTAATTTAAGGTTGTCGATGAAACTGACATTTAAAAATTGGGCTATATCAGCACCTCCACCAATGGCAGGGAACAAACCCCATTTGTTATCTGCACCAAACCTTGATGATCCTTCATACCTTGTACTGGCAGTGACAAACCAGGTATTATTGATATTCACATTGACACGTCCGAAAAAGGCAATAAGTTTATATGAATTTTTATAACTTGTTATTGTTCCTAACCCGTTTTTAAAATCCAGTGCGGCACTGAGATTATTGTAAGTGAAATCGTCTGTCAGAAAATCTCCTCCCTGTGCGTAAAACCCTTCATTATAAAAATCCTGGTAAGAATATCCGCCCAATACGTTGATATTCACTGAAGAAGTTAATTCGCCAAGATAATGTGCGGTTGATTCAAAAAGCCGGCTGGAATAATTATTGGCACTTCTTGACGCTAAACCATTCCTGTTCATTCCTCCCCAATAATCATTTTTATCACGATACTCACCGTTAAGGTTATTACTGTTCTGTATTGAATAAAAAGCGTCAACATTTAAACCTTCAATGATTTCATATGTGCCTTTTAACGAGAGGTTTACTATTCTGTTTTTCCCGTCATTGGTATTTAGCTCCAGCAATGCAACAGGGTTATAGTAATCGAATAATACCTGCTGAAAATATCCGTCATATTGTTCATAAGCCGCTTCACTGCTTCTGACAGGAGCGGTCGGATTGTAAATTGTAGCATAACGAAATGCAGCATCAAAACCGTACTCTGACTGAACCTCTGTTGAAGCCATGTTTAAATCCAGGGTCAGTTTGTCATTTAATGCTTTTTGTGTAAGATTAAGCCTGCCATTCAGTTCCCTGCGTCCGGCAGTAATCATAATAGAACTGGCATCACGGTAGTTGATTGAAGCCCTGTAATTAGTCTTATCAGTTCCGCCAGACAAAGCAAGATTATGAACTTGTGACAACCCTGTCCGTTCAATTTCCTTAAACCAGTCAGTATCATATCCAAAATCTGTTCCCAGGCCGGTTTCAGCTGACAATGCCCTCCATTCTGTAGCATTCATCACATTTGTATTCTTGGCAACCATCTCCGCAGTCACATAGACATTATACTCAACCTGGGATGTGCCTTTTTTACCCCTTTTGGTCTGTACAAGAATTACACCACTCGAACCTCTTGTTCCGTAAATGGCTGCAGCAGAACCATCCTTTAACACGTTTATCGATTCAATATCATTCGGATCCACGTTGTTAAGATCTCCGCCAATCACACCGTCAATGATCACAAGCGGCCCCAGGTTGGCTCCGATTGTACTCATCCCTCTCAATCGTATATCATATCCGGCATTAGGGTTGCCACCCGGCCTGCTGATAGATAATCCGGCGACTTTTCCCTGGATCAGCTGTTCGGGGGCCATTACATTCCCTCTGTTGAATTCCTCGGATTTGACACTTGTTATAGAACTGGTAACCTCTCTTTTTCTCTGAGTACCATAACCAATAACAACCACCTCTCCAAGTTCGCTCGTTGAAGGTAACAAAACAACATCGATTGAGGACTGATCTCCTACCGTTACATTTTGTTGGATGTAGCCAATAAAAGAATATACGAGCACCGTCTCAGGTCCGGGGACTAAAATACTATAATTTCCCTCGGTATCCGTCATAACACCTGTAACGGTACCCTGTATTACAATATTAACTCCCGGAAGTGATCCTTCAGTTTCAGATGTTACTTTACCAGTAACGGTTCTTTGCTGGGCACTAGCTATGCTTGTTGCACAGCCAAAGACAAGCAGAGAAAACATCAGTTTTCTAAATAAACAATACAAATTATTAAAAGTACGCATCGAAAGTTGATTTAGGTTAATTATGATTAGTTTTTAGAAGTATTTAAAAAATAAGAAACATAAACAGCTCTTTTTAAAATCAGGTTATCTAATTAATGATGCTATTTTAGTTTTGGTTTTATATTTACCAAATTTATTAAATAATATTTATAAATAATCTAAAAATTAAAATAAAATTAAAAAAAGATTAAAAAAAGATTAAAAATCCTGCCTAATTAGCACATATTAAGCAGGATAGAAATTCTAAATTTTCTAGTCTCGTTTGATCTGTATTAATGTTATAATATTTAGATTTTCATTTCACCCCATCCTTTTCTATATTCTCTTTTTACGAACCTGTTTGCCGGCTCAAAATTGGTAATTCTCATATTCTCTCCATCCCATTTAAAAGTTTTATATCTTCCGGGGAAGGTATAGCCTTCCATTTCACCATATACAGGATCATTTCTGATAATTTTATTCTGAATATTAAAGCTTCTCAGCAGAAGGTTTCCCATAAGGACTGTTTCTGTCAGAGGTCCGGCATATCCGGTAAAAGGAGAATCGACTTCAGCATTCCCGTATCCTTCAATACAGGCATCTATCCATTGCCACCAATGGCCATCCATATCTCCTTCAACACGCGGGTATTTTTTGGGGACATTTACCTCTTCATTTTTTGATAGTGGTAACAGTATTGGATTTCTTCCTCCCCAGCCACAGGCGGCTTTACCTTTAGTACCGATAAATAATGTTGCTCCTTCATAATCATTCAATCCGGGCCAGTCGCCAAGAATATCATTCATATTCTTATCCGGATCCAGCTCCAGGGGACGTTCAGGTGTTATACCTCCATCCATCCAGTATAGGTTCAGGTCATTTCCGTTTTTAAGTTTGTATTTAAACAGTATTGAACTTGAAACGGGTCCGCTTTCAGGATAAATTCCCTCTTCAAAAATTCCTTTATAAACAGTACTTGCACTTCCGGATACTTCTGTCGGATATCCGAGTTCCAGAAGTTTGAAAGGAGGTCCCATAATGTGACAGCCCATATCTCCCAGAGCACCTGTTCCGAATTGCCACCATCCACGCCAGTTAAAGGGTACCATGTTTTCAATATAGTTCGTCTCTTCTGCTGTCCCGAGCCAGAGATCCCATTTCAGCTCCTTAGGTATAGGAGCAGGGTTTTTGGGCCAGGGTATTCCCTGGGGCCAGACAGGTCTGTCAGTCCAGCAATAAACATCTGTGATCTGACCAAGCTGGTCTGCTTCGATCCATTCGCGTAAGGTTCGCATACCATCGCATGAGGCTCCCTGATCACCCATCTGTGTCACAATTTTATATTTATCTGCTGCCTGTGTAAGTATTCTTGCTTCATAGATATCGTGTGATAATGGTTTTTGCAGATAAAGGTGTTTTTTCATCTGCATAGCTGTCAATCCTATAATAGCATGATTATGATCTGGTGTTGCTACCGAAACCGCATCAAAATTTTTACTTTCTTTATCGAACAACTCCCTCCAGTCATAGTAAAAGGGAGCTTTTGGGAATTCTTTACGTACTGGAGCCGCTTGTCTGTCATCAACATCGCACAGAAATGCAACAACAGCATTTTTCTTTGGGGCTTCAGCATAATGGCGAATGTCATCCCTGCCTTCTCCTCCGCATCCAATAGCTGCAATATATAGTTTATCACTTGGAGCCACATGTCCCAGTCCGCTTACAGTATAACGAGGAAGAATCGAAAATGCAGCAGCACCTGATGCAGTCACCTTAACAAAATCCCTTCGTGAAATATCTGAGGATTTTCCTTTTTTTTTGTTACTCATTTTCATATGGTATGATTTTAATAAATTTATCTGAAATCAGGGCTTAACCAGTTGTCTTACGGCGATCTCTTTAAAGAATACCACATCCCTGTCATCATGGTTCTGTATGCCGAAATAGCCATACTCGGGTCTCGGTCCCCTGATAGGCTCAAAATCAAATTTTCGCTCAGGCACCGGATCGCCATCCTGGTAATCAGTAACTTTTACTCCATTGAGGCAGACAATAATTCTTTTTCCATCGAGAGTGATCTCTATAGTGTTCCATTCTGGTCCGGGCTTTCCTGTCTTTGCCAGTGGCTTAGAAAGTGAATAAACAGTACCAGTATAATGGTATTCATCTTCACCGGATAGTTCGGGTTCATTATCAATCTGGATCTCATAACCGTAATGTATAGGCATCCATTCCTCCCTCGGTTCAATGGGGATCCTTACAAATATTCCGGAATTACTGTTTTTATCACGCATTCTGTAAACCAGGCGAAATTGACAATTGCCGAATTTTTGACCTTCCCAGTAAAGAAGACCCATTCCGCCGTGTGATTTAATAAGGCCATTCTCAACATAATGATCTCCCGGTCCTGTCTGCTTCCATCCTGTCAGATCTTTACCATTAAATAAATACCTCCATTGAGTTGTATCAGTAACCTGAGCTTGCAGAGCTAAACCACTACAGATTAAAAATATTAATATAATGCTGAATATAAAAGATTTAGCTGTATTAGGAATATCCTGATTATACCAGGAGACAATAGACAATCTTTTTTTCATTGCTGATAGTTTTATTGTTTAATTTATTTTAAAGTTGGATATTTTTTGGAACATATGCAAACAGTAAAATGAACCTGTTTAAAACATTTAAAAGTTGTCCTTAAATAATATAATTGAAGTAATTAAGATGGTATTAAATCCCCTTTTCATTAGGCAAGGGTGTTGTTTATAATTTTCAATTATTTAAGATTCGAAAACTGTTACAAGAAATAACAGGCAATGATTAAAAGTTTGAAAATATAGTTAATTTTGATATTATTGCATATTCTATACTCATAATACAAATCTTTTTAAAAAAAATACAATGAATGTACCGGCAGAACTTTTGTACACCAAGGACCATGAATGGCTTCGTATCGAAGGAGATAGGGGTTATGTTGGAATAACCGACTTCGCCCAGGGCGAATTGGGGGATATTGTCTTTATTGAAATAGAGACCCTGGGAGAAACACTTCAGAAAGAGGAGGTCTTCGGAACCATTGAAGCAGTAAAGACAGTTTCAGATATGTTTATGCCGGTAGGAGGAGAGATACTTGAAGTTAATCCTTCTCTTGAAGAATCACCGGAGGTCGTGAACAAAGATCCCTATGGAAATGGCTGGATGATAAAGATAAAAATTACTGATCCGTCAGAAGCCGACAGTCTCCTCTCAGCAGAAAAATATAAAGCACTTTTATAGAGTTTTCTTTACCTCGATTTCCTGGTATCCTTCAATGATGTCACCTATCTTTATGTCATTGAAATTATGTATGTTTAGGCCGCATTCATAACCGCCAACAACCTCTTTGACATCATCCTTGAAGCGTTTGAGAGATCCCAGTTCGCCGGTATAAATAACAATTCCATCACGGATAATACGCACACGGGTATTTCTTGTTATCTTCCCCTCTTTGACATAGCATCCTGCTATTGTGCCGACTTTTGTAACTTTGAATATATCCCTGATCTCAAGAGTTGCAACGATTTCCTCTTTAACCTCGGGGGACAACATTCCTTCCATAGCTGATTTTATCTCCTCTATGGCGTTATAAATAATGGAATAGAGGCGGATATCAATCTCCTCCTTCTCTGCAAGTTTACGGGCTGCAAGAGACGGACGTACCTGGAATCCAACAATAATCGCATTGGATGCAGCAGCAAGCAATACATCAGATTCTGATATCTGGCCTACCGCCTTATGTATAATGTTCAGCTGTATCTCGGGAGTTGATAGTTTTATCAGCGAATCGCCGAGAGCCTCAACAGATCCGTCTACATCACCTTTAACTATGATATTAAGTTCCTGGAAATTACCAATGGCGATTCTCCTGCCTATCTCATCCAGGGTAATATGCTTCTGGGTACGAAGGCCCTGTTCTCTCTGTAGTTGAGCCCTCTTGTTAGCTATGTCTTTAGCCTCCCTGTCACTCTCCATTACATTGAACTTGTCACCTGCCTGGGGAGCACCGTTCAGTCCGAGTATCAGAGCCGGTGTGGCCGGGCCGACCTCACTGACTTTATGGCCTCTTTCGTTATACATGGCCTTCACATGACCGAAACAACTTCCCGCAATCATTATGTCACCAATCCTTAGTGTTCCGGCTTTCACGAGTACCGTTACAGTGAAGCCTCTTCCCTTATCGAGGGATGATTCAATTACTGTACCTAATGCAGGCTTCTCAGGATTGGCTTGAAGTTCGAGCATTTCAGCTTCAAGCAGTACTTTATCAAGCAGGAGGTCTATATTAAGTCCATTTTTAGCCGATATTTCCTGCGACTGAAACTTACCCCCCCATTCTTCAACCAGGTAATTCATGTTGGCAAGTGCCTCCTTTATTTTATCGGAATTTGCAGTTGGTTTGTCAATTTTGTTAATAGCAAATACTATAGGTACTCCCGCTGCTGAAGCATGATTTATTGCCTCAACTGTCTGGGGCATAACACCGTCATCAGCTGCAACAACGATTATAGCGATATCAGTGATCTGTGCTCCACGGGCTCTCATTGCTGTAAAAGCTTCATGTCCCGGTGTATCAAGGAATGTAATTTGTTTTCCGCCATCAAGTGTCACTCCATAGGCTCCTATATGCTGAGTAATACCTCCGGCTTCGCCGGCAATCACGTTGGTACTGCGGATATAGTCGAGCAGTTTTGTTTTTCCGTGATCAACATGTCCCATTACGGTAACAATGGGTGGACGAGGCTTAAGGTCTTCATCTTCATCATCAACTTCGCGAACCGCTTCCTGAAGTTCAGCGCTGACAAACTCTACCTTGAAACCGAATTCATCGGCCAGGAGAGCCATGGTCTCAGCATCAAGCCGCTGATTGATAGAAACAAAAAGGCCAAGATTCATACATGTGGAAATGATTTCGGTAACGGGAGTGTTCATCATTATTGCCAGTTCATTCACCGATACAAATTCAGTAACCTTCAGTATGTTTTTCTGTTGTTCAATGCGGTCTTCATCCTCACGATGTTTCTGACTTATTGCATCTCTTTTCTCTCTCCTGTATCTTGAACCCTTGGATTTACCTTTTGTTGTGAGCCTTGCAAGAGTCTCTTTTATCTGCTTTTGAACCTCTTCTTCATCAACCTCAACTCTTACAGGCCTTTTCTTAATAACTTTCTTACCCCCCTTTTCCTTCTTTTCACCGAGGTCTGGTTTCACAACCGAAACCTGATCTTTATCCTTGGTTATCCTTTTCCTTTTCTTCTTCCTTTTTGAATCTGTGTCACCATCTTTTTTCCCCTGCTGATGAGGCGCTGATTTTCTTTTTTCTTCGGCAGGCAGGTTTATTTTTCCGACAACTGTAGGTCCCGATAATTTCGTAATACCTGTTCTGTAGACTTCAATTACTTCTTCTTCCTCCTCAGGATAAACTTCCTCATCAAGTATCTCTACTGCCTTTTTACCATCGTCATCCTGTGATTTTGCAACCGGCTCTGTGGTTTTCTCTTCCTCTTTTTTGCCGGTTTTTTCCTCTGCTTCCCTGGCTTTATCTTTACTTTTTTCTTTTTTCGCAGCAGCTTCTTTTTTCAGTTTTTTATCTTCTTCTTCAGGCGGAATTTTTGTATCAGATTCTTTATCTTTAACAGTGGTGGCTGCTTCATCTTCAACTATTGTCTTTTGTTTTTCAGCTTTACCCGGCTCACCTGTTTTTGATGGTTCCTGTATTTCCTCTTTAACAGGTTCTTTCTTTACTGTTTTTTCAAGGTCGATTTTACCAACAAGCTTTATATCAGGTTTGCTGATAGCTGTCTTAATATCAACACTTTCCTGCATTCCAGAGGAATCTTTGACAATGATCTCTTCTTCACGTTCACCCTCTTCCGGCTGTGGCTTATCAGGAACATCTTCAATCGACAGAGTCTCTTTTTTCCTGTGAAGATCTTTAAGAATAAGCTTTTCAGATTCTTTTTTCACACTTATATCCGAACTGTATTCTTTCACAAGCAAAAGATAAGCCTCGTGGGGAATTTTTGTGTTGGGATTTGGCTCAAGATCAAATCCTTTCTTATGCAGGAAATCTATTATCGTGGAGATCCCTACATTGAATTCCCTGGCCGCTTTACTTAACCGTGTTGCCTTTATATCCTCTGTCATAAATATGCCTTGCCTTTTATATTGAATTTAAAATCAACCAGTATAAAAATCAAGGTTGTTATTCAAATTCTGCTTTCAATATGTTTACTACTTCCCTTATGGTTTCTTCTTCAAGATCAGTTCTCTTTACCAGGTCACTGATGGAAAGATTCAAAACACTTCTTGCAGTGTCACAGCCTATTGCTTTTAGTTCATCGATGATCCACCCTTCAATTTCATCGCTGAATTCCTCAAGATTTACATCCTCCTCATCTTCACCACCTGGTTCCCTGTATACATCAATCTCATAACCTGTAAGCTGGCTTGCGAGTTTAATATTGAGGCCGCCTTTACCGATTGCAAGAGAAACCTCGCTAGGTTTGAGATATATCTCTGCACTTTTTGTCTCTTCAACCAACTTGATGGAAGTTATTTTTGCCGGACTGAGGGCTCTCTGGATAAAGAGCTGATTATTTGATGTAAAATTGATCACATCAATATTCTCATTTCGAAGTTCCCTGACAATACCATGTATCCTCGATCCCTTCATTCCGACACATGCACCTACCGGGTCAATTCTTTCATCGTATGATTCTACGGCAACTTTAGCTCTTTCCCCCGGGACCCTGACGATCTTCTTTATGGTAATCAGCCCGTCGAAAATCTCGGGTACTTCAAGTTCAAACAGTCTTTCAAGAAATACAGGTGAAGTACGGCTGAGGATGATAAATGGGGTATTGTTTCTCATTTCAACCTTTATAACCACAGCCCTTATTGTATCACCCTTCCTGAAATGATCGGAAGGTATCTGTTCGCTTTTCGGAAGGATGAGCTCATTACCGTCATCATCAAGCACCAATATCTCTCTTTTCCAGACCTGGTAAACTTCACCGGTGACAACCTCGCCAATCCTGTCCTTGTATTTCATGTAGATATTGTTCTTCTCAAGGTCAAGAATACGTGCTGTAAGGTTTTGCCTGAGCGATAAAATAGCCCGTCTGCCAAAATCAAGGAACTTAACCTCATCAGAAACCTCTTCACCTACTTCATAATCATCATCAATCTTTTTGGCTTCCGATAATGGTATCTGGGTTATCGGATCGGTTAGTTCATCATCATCCACCACTACCCTGTTCCTCCATATTTCAAAGTCACCTTTATCGATATTGACAATAATATCGAAATTATCGGCTGTGCCGTACTTCTTGGCAAGCATGCCCCTGAATACATCTTCAAGAACGCTCATCATAGTAGGACGGTCAATATTCTTAAGCTCTTTAAATTCCGAAAAAGTGTCCGTCAAATTAACATTTTCCATCTGGTATTAACCTCTTATATTTATTTAATTGAAAATAATTCCTTCGTTGATTTTACCTGGTCAAAATTAAAAGAGATATCCTTCCTCTCTTTCGACTTTCCCTTGATTTTTACCTCTGTTTCGAGTTCAAAACCGCCATTAGTTACATTTTTCAGGCTGCCGGTAAAGCGGGAGCCTTCATTGTCAACAACCTCAACCTGTTTTCCTTCATTCTTATAGTATTGTTCAATAACCCCGAATGGTATATCTATCCCCGGTGATGAGATCTGAAGCTCATAATCTTCGATGTCGGGGTCGAGATTCTGCTCGATATGATGGTGCAAAGCCACACATTCGTCTATAATTATGCCTTTCATTGTATCAACAAATACCATGATCCTGTTCGAACTGCTTACTTTTACAGACACAAGGAAAATATCTTTTTCCTTAATGAGCTCATTTACAATCTTTTCTATTTTACTTTTTTCGATCATCATAAATTCAGATAACAAAATAGGGGACTCTGGTCCCCTAAGCTCAATTACCCCTCAAATCGGTTGCAAAGGTAAATAATGTTTTGGAATATGCAAATTTTGAGGCTGATATTAATATTTCTGCCATCTTTGGGATCAGACAAGAATGGAGAAGTTGAAGTCCTCTTCCGCTACATCCTTCGCTATCACTTTCGCTAAAGCTTCGGTGATCAAAGAAAGCTTCGGTGATCAAAGAAAGCTTCAGGGGATTAAAGGGGTTGAAAAAGAAACGAATAATGACGGAGGTCTATAATAAAGAAGAACAGGAACTTCTTTCCAGCTGTACCTTATGTCCACGCGAATGCAGAGTTAACAGGTTTCAGGAAGGCAGCGGCTATTGCGGCATGGATGCAGGTATGAACATAGCTTCAATCTGCATTCACAGGGGAGAGGAGCCTCCAATAAGCGGACCTGCAGGGATATGCAATATCTTCCTTTCCGGTTGCAATCTGCACTGTATTTATTGCCAGAACCATGATATAAGCCGTCCGGATGCAACATGCCGGCAAAGCAAAACAACACTGGAAGCAACACTTGACATTATAGAGAGTATTCTGTCAGATGACATCAAGGCAGTGGGATTTGTATCTCCCTCGCATGTTGTCCCCCAGGTCAAAGCTATTATACGGGGTCTGAATGAAAGAGGGCTGAAACCTGTAACGGTTTATAATACAAACAGCTATGATAAACCGGAAGTTATTGATGCTCTTGATGGAATAATCGATGTATATCTTCCCGATTACAAATATGTTACATCAGGCATTGCAGATGAATATTCTGATGCCCCTGATTATCCGGAGGTATCTCTGAAAGCGCTCAGGAGAATGTATTACCAGAAGGGATCGACACTTACCTGCGATGAAGCTGGCAGGGCAGAAGGGGGAATACTGATACGGCATCTGGTGCTCCCCGGTCATATTGATGAAAGTAAAAAAGTGCTCAGGAGCATTGCTGAAGAACTTTCACCCGGAATGCATATCTCGCTCATGTCTCAATATCATCCGGTCCCCTTTGTAAGAAGTCATAATAAACTGAATCGGACATTATATAAGGCTGAGTATGAATCGGTTGTGGAAGCCATGGAAAGTCTCGGTTTCCGGAACGTATGGGTGCAGGATATGGACAGCTACAAGAATTACAGACCTGACTTCAGAAAAGAGCATCCTTTTGAATAACTGCAATTGTTAGAAATAGCTGATTGGAGATCGGCGAAGAAAAGCCTTTTTATGAGGATCTTTGGGGTTTAGAAAATCGGACAAAAGTATAAAAAGTAATATTTGCTACATGAACTTCTCCCTTTTTTGCAGATTGAATAATGCTGCAAGAAGGAACAACAGGGTTCCTGTAATCAGGATTATCCTGTTTTTCATTGTGATGATTGCCCATGTAGTTTCACTTACGCCATAGGCCGGATCGAAGGGATTGAGAAAGACATTCCACTGGCTTTTACGTAAAGGATCCGACAGTATCAGAAAGAAAAGGCCGAAAACTATCATTACCACTGCTGTGCCATTTCCGTTTCGGATTACAGTAGATAACATGAAGGACATCATCCCCAGGAAAAGAACAGGCATCATCACCTGCGTTGTCATTATCACGATATTGAATTTCACTATCAACACAGAAGAGAGAAATGTAAAAACGAACATTATCAGGTATGCAATCACGAATATCAGGATGATCCTCAGGAGCCATACTTTATACCTGTAATTCGGTATGCCGAACAATATTTCGATTGTCCTTGCATCCTGGTCATTCTGGATACCAAAAACAGCAGGGTAAAATACCAATAATATTCCTGAGAATATAAATACTCCATACAGGTCCTCCATACGGGAAATATCACTCGAGAATACATAAATGACAGATAGACCAAGATAGAATACTACCGAACCGACCAGAAACCAAATAAATTTGTTGGCAAATATGATCCTCAGATTATAGAGAATCATCTTCTGAATTAAGTTAAAATAGTTATATAGTGTTTTGGGTTTCATTATTTTCCTTTTTACGTAACAGCCATAAATAGGCATCCTCCAGGTTGGGGATAGCATCAACAGCATTCTCCCATGGCATTGATTCGGAAATAACTCTGACTCTGACATTTTCGCCTTCCGACATGTGGTGTACTACAAGATGATCCTTTACGAATTTGCTGAATTCACCTGCCGGAACATGAAACTGCCATACATGTCCTTCTGCCTCTTTTGTCATATCAATAGGTTTGCCAAGATATCTTAATTTCCCCTTATTGAGAACAGCTACCTGGTTGCAGGAGCTCGATATATCCTCAATGATATGTGTTGAAAATATCACGATACGTTCCCGGCTCAGTTCGACAAGCAGGTTCCGGAACCTTATTCTTTCCCTGGGATCAAGACCGGCTGTAGGCTCATCAACAACAAGGATCCTTGGCAGGTGGAGAAGGATCTGTGCAATACCCATTCTCTGCTTCATCCCTCCTGAATAGGAGCCTATTTTTTCATGCCTGCGCTCCTCCATATGTACAGCTTTAAGAACATAGGTCACTCTTTCCTCCCTAACCTTTTTATCAATGATATTTTTCAACATTGCCTGATAATGCAGGTATTCATGAGCACTCATATTCTCATAGCTTCCAAATTCCTGTGGCAGATAGCCTATCAAACCCTGGAGCTCCTCGCGTTTTTCAAGTGTATCGAGACCATTTATCCAGACCTTGCCGTAGCTCTGTTCCAGGATACCGCAGATGATCCTCATAAGGGTTGTTTTCCCTGCTCCGTTTGGCCCCAGAAGTCCAAACATTCCGCTGCCGATGTTCAACGATAC
>Ga0315534_1001244_pt1 | contig 17673 bp, 16 predicted proteins | sample SalMarSW160240MG_FD_203094 | JGI IMG/M metagenome (GOLD analysis project Ga0315534, IMG submission 203094) | Salt marsh sediment microbial communities from the Plum Island Ecosystem LTER, Massachusetts, United States - Salt Marsh Sediment SW1602-40 ... | reverse complement strand
CTTTGTGCTTCTGAAGATAATCGGGGCTTTCCTGCCGTTGCGCGTAAGCCTTCAGCAGGAGATCGAAGGTCTCGACCTGAGCCAGCACGGCGAAGCGTTGCAATAGAGCATTTTCCGGCGAAGTGGGAACCGGTTCGCCGCAGAAAATGCGACCACTTAAGGACAATTAGAGCGAGTTCCGATTCCAACGGAACGGAATTCGCTCTTCCACCCAAGTCTAAGGTCGTGAGGCGGCCCGCTTAATCGCACCGACGGGGATTATCCCCGCGGTTCATCCGCGACCGGCTGCGGCTGGAACGGCCGGCTGAGATAGGACGAGCCCTTCAGCCCGAACCGCCACGGCTTCTCCGCGGCTTTGGTAATGCCGATGCGCGGGCCCACGGCGATTTCCTCGGGCTGCGTGGCCGCCCGCAACACGAAGGGCGGCGCATCGAGCGGCCAGCCGTTTTGCGCGTCCGTGATGGCGAGCGCCTGACACAGCCGGCCGGGTCCGGAGCACAGCAGCCGCTTTTCGTTCACACCGCGCCGCTTTCGCATGAGCGAAAGCCCTGCCGTGGGGGCGAGGGCGCGGATCAGCACGGCGCTGGCGCTTCCCTCCGCCTCGCAAACGAAGTTCACGCACCAGTGCACGCCGTAGGAGCGGTACACGTAAGCGTGCCCCGGGGGACCGAACATGACCGCATTGCGCGCCGTGCGTCCGACATAGCTGTGCGCGGCCGGATCGGTGTGATGATAGGCTTCGACTTCGACGATGGTCCCGCCGACCCCGTCGAACAGAAGTGTCGCCCCGATCAATTCGGGGGCGACCTCATGCACGCTGCGATCGAAAAAGTTGCGGCGGATCAGGGCGGCTTTGATCATTCCGTAACCGGATCGTCAACCGCGCCCGCGGTAGGGCGGCACGCCCTGATCCGGCGTCCACACCCCTGCCGGTCGCCGGCCGCTCTCAAAAAAAACGTCGATCGGCATGCCGCCGCGCGGATGGAAATATCCGCCAACCCGCAGCCAGCGGGGTTTGAGCAGCGCGACCAAGCGCTTGCCAACTGTGACCGTGCAATCCTCATGGAATGCAGCGTGATTGCGGAAGCTGTTGAGATAGAGCTTCAAGGATTTCGATTCGACGAGCCAGCGCCGCGGGGCGTAGTCGATGACGATGGTCGCAAAATCCGGCTGGCCGGTGACCGGGCACATCGCGGTGAATTCGGGGAAGGTGAACCGCGCAGCGTAGGGCGTGTCCGGATGCGGGTTCGGCACGCGGTCGAGCTGCGCCGCCTCGGGCGAGGCGGGGAGGGCGGCCGGGCGGCCGAGCAAAGGGGGCCGGGATTTGCGCGCCATGAATGACTCCGGTCGTCAATCTATCGCATGAATGCAGCGCGTCCATCCGCAGCGCTTGGAAGGTTCGCGGCGTCCTGTTAAGACACCGATCGCCAAACTCTCACACAATATTTCGGAGCGGGGTCCCAATGACCGCCATTGTTGATGTTATCGGCCGTGAAATTCTTGACAGCCGAGGAAACCCGACCGTTGAGGTCGATGTCATTCTGGAGGACGGGAGCGAGGGGCGCGCCGCGGTCCCCTCTGGGGCCTCGACCGGCGCACATGAAGCGGTCGAGCTGCGCGACGGCGACAAAAAGCGTTATTCCGGCAAGGGCGTGACCAAAGCGGTCGAGGCTGTCAACGGCGAAATTTACGACGCGATCAGCGGCCTTGATGCCGAGGAGCAGGCCAAAATCGACGAGACCATGATCAAGCTCGACGGCACGCCGAACAAAGGTCGCCTCGGCGCTAACGCCATTCTCGGCGTCTCGCTCGCGGTCGCCAAGGCGGCGGCCGCCTCTAAGGACTTGCCGCTCTACCGTTATGTCGGCGGCGTCTCGGCGCGCCTATTGCCCGTGCCGATGATGAATATTGTCAATGGCGGCGTGCACGCCGACAACCCAATCGACTTCCAGGAATTCATGATCATGCCGGCCGGCGCGCCGAGCTTCGCCGAAGGCTTGCGCATGGGCGTGGAGGTCTTCCACACCCTCAAGCAAGCGCTCAAGGATGCCGGCCACAACACCAATGTGGGCGACGAGGGCGGGTTTGCACCCAACCTGCCATCGGCCGACGCCGCGCTCGGTTTCGTCATGAAGGCGATCGAGAAAGCCGGCTACAAGCCCGGAGAGGATGTCTGCATCGCGCTCGACCCAGCGGCGAGCGAGTTTTTTAAGAACGGCGTCTACGACTATGAAGGCGAAGGTAAAAAGCGCTCGCCTTTGGAGCAGGCGAAGTATCTGGAGGAGCTTGTTTCGCGCTATCCTATCGTCTCCGTCGAGGACGGCATGGCGGAGGATGACTGGGAGGGATGGAAGGCGGTCACCGACCTTCTCGGCAAGAAATGCCAGCTCGTCGGCGACGACGTTTTCGTCACCAACGTCAAGCTGCTCGCCGAGGGTATTAAGAAAGGCATCGCCAACTCCATCCTGATCAAGGTCAACCAGATCGGCTCGCTCACCGAGACGCTGGCCGCGGTCGAGATGGCGCACAAAGCGGGCTACACCACCGTGATGTCGCATCGGTCCGGCGAGACCGAAGACGCAACCATCGCCGACCTCGCGGTCGCGACCAATTGCGGGCAGATCAAGACCGGATCACTCGCCCGCTCCGACCGTATCGCGAAGTACAACCAGCTCCTGCGGATCGAGGAGCAACTGGGCGAGCAGGCACAATATGCCGGGCGGGCGGTGCTTAAGGCGCTCGCCTAGCGTCCCTCACAAAAGCGGAATATGCGGATCGTCGCCCCATGCGGCGGTCCGCACCCGGTCGGCAGCCCGTACCGTCGGCGAGCGATCCAGCCGGCGCCTTCGCTTGTTCTTGCATGCGAAAAGGCATCGTCATTAATGCCCCCTTAATGGGGCAGCGGCAATGTGCGGCGCATGGTCTCGCGTCCCCGACTCCGGTCGTTCCTCACCGCGCTGTGCCTGCACCTCACGGCGGCGATCGTGATCGGCTATTTCGGCGTCCACGCCTATACCGGCGACCGCGGACTCAAGGCGCGCAAAAACCTCGATCAACAGATCGCCGAACTTACGGCCGAGCTCGCCGCCACGACGGCCGAGCGTGAAAAATGGCAACGGCGGGTTGCGCTCCTCAAGCCGGATCGCCTCGATCCCGACCTTCTAGACGAGCGGGCGCGGGAGCTACTGAACTACGTTCACCGTCGCGACCTCGTCATCGTTACCGGCACACGGTGATCGTCCGCCGCCCCGAGCGGCCCGCCGGCCCACCCTTGCGGGGGACGGCTCGGCGCTTCACATGAGATAAGCTCTAAGGCCAGTGGCCGTTCTTTCGCGGCCACGCAATTTGAGCTATTGGGGTAATCCCTTCGACCCTGACAGGATGACCATGGCCGTTCAGAAAAAAGCCGCGGAAGCCCCCGAAAGGGTACAGCTTGCGCGCTCATCCATCGTGCCCGTGGATGAAGGTCCGGTGCTCGAGCTCGGCAAGGAATTGGAGCTCAAGGCCTACGGCGAGATGCTGCTGGTCCGGCGCTTCGAGGAGAAGGCGGGCCAGCTTTACGGGATGGGACTGATCGGCGGCTTCTGCCACCTCTACATTGGTCAGGAAGCCGTGGTCGTCGGCATGCAGATGGCGATGCGCAAGGGCGACCAGGTCATCACCGGCTATCGCGACCACGGCCATATGCTCGCTTGCGGCATGGACCCGAAGGGCGTCATGGCAGAACTAACCGGGCGGCGCGGCGGCTATTCCAAAGGCAAAGGCGGCTCGATGCACATGTTCAGCCGCGAAAAAAATTTCTATGGCGGGCACGGCATCGTCGGCGCCCAGGTCTCGCTGGGCACGGGGATCGCGTTTGCCAACCGTTATCGCAAGAACGGTTCTGTCTGCCTCACTTATTTCGGCGACGGCGCGGCCAATCAGGGCCAAGTCTATGAAAGCTTCAACATGGCCGCGCTGTGGAGTCTGCCCGTGCTCTACATCATCGAGAACAACCGCTACGCCATGGGCACCTCGGTCGCCCGGTCGTCCGCGCAACCCGACCTTTCCAAGCGCGGCGCCTCGTTCAATATTCCGGGCGAGCTCGTTGACGGGATGGACGTGCGGACGGTCAAGGCGTCAGGCGAGCGAGCGATCGCCTGGTGTCGAGAAGGCAATGGCCCGTACATTCTCGAGATGAAAACCTACCGCTATCGCGGACACTCGATGTCGGATCCGGCGAAGTACCGCACGCGCGAGGAGGTGGAGAAGGTCAAGATCGAGAGCGATCCGATTGAACACGCACGCGCGCGCATCCTCGCCAACGGCTGGGCGACCGAGGATGAATTGAAGAAAATTGACGCCGACGTTCGTAAGCGCATTAACGATGCGGCCGAATTCGCCACCTACGATCCGGAGCCGGATCCCTCCGAGCTCTACACCGACGTGCTCCGCTGAAGGCGCCGTCGGAGGTCTTCCCCGCGCGGTGGTCGGTCGTTGCGCTCAGGGAATGCTGTGAACGAGAGCAAAAAGCTTCGGCGGCTCCGGTGAGCCGATGACGCGCAACCCAGGGGTCGGAAACGACGATGCCAGTTCAGGTGCTCATGCCCGCGCTGTCGCCCACCATGGAGAAGGGCAATCTCGTCAAATGGGTCAAGAACGAGGGCGACAAGGTCCAGGCCGGCGATGTGATCGCCGAGATCGAGACCGACAAGGCGACCATGGAAGTCGAGGCGGTCGACGACGGCACCATCGGCAAGATCTTGGTGCCGGCGGGAACCAATGACGTCGCCGTCAACACGCCAATCGCCATGATCCTCTCCGACGGCGAGGATGCCTCCGCCATAAAAGCCGGCGCGCCGGCTGTAGCAGCGAAAGCGGAAGCCCCTGCCGAACAGACGAAGGTTGCGGCAGAGCCGGCTTCAGCGGTGGCGACGCCGCCGAAGCCGCAGGCCGAACCCGAGTCCGAAGCGCTCGAAGAGGGCGTCGAACTCGTTGCGATGACCGTGCGCGAAGCCTTGCGCGACGCGATGGTCGAGGAGATGCGGCGCGACCCCGAAATTTTCGTCATGGGCGAGGAGGTGGCCGAGTATCAGGGCGCCTACAAGGTCACGCAGGGCATGCTTCAGGAGTTCGGTCCCGAACGGATCGTCGATACGCCGATCACCGAGCACGCTTTCGCCGGGCTTGGCGTAGGCGCGGCGCTCGCGGGACTGAAGCCGATCGTCGAATTCATGACCTTCAATTTCGCGATGCAGGCGATCGATCAGATCATCAATTCGGCGGCGAAGACGCTCTACATGTCCGGCGGACAGATGGGCTGCTCGATCGTTTTCCGCGGGCCGAATGGCGCGGCGGCGCGCGTCGCCGCCCAGCACAGCCAGGACTACGCGTCGTGGTATTCGCACGTTCCCGGGCTGAAGGTGATCGCGCCCTATTCGGCGGCCGACGCGAAGGGGCTGCTCAAATCGGCGATCCGCGATCCCAATCCGATCATCTTTCTCGAAAACGAAATCCTCTACGGCCATTCCTTCCAGGTGCCCAAGCTCGACGACTACCTCATACCGATCGGCAAGGCGCGGATCGCGCGGCCGGGAACGGACGTCACCATCGTTGCCTGGTCGATCGGCATGACCTATGCGCTGAAGGCGGCGGAGGAGCTGGCTAAGGCTGGCATCGAGGCGGAGGTCATCGACCTGCGCACGCTGCGACCGATGGACACCAAAACGGTCGTCGCCTCCGTGCAAAAGACCAACCGTTGCGTCGTGGTGGAGGAGGGCTGGCCGCAGTCGGGCGTGGCCGCCGAGGTTGCGATGCGCATCATGGAGAACGCCTTCGATTATCTCGATGCCCCAGTCGCGCGCGTCTCCGGAAAGGACGTGCCCATGCCCTATGCCGCCAATCTGGAAAAACGCGCGCTGCCCTCGGTCGACGACGTCGTCGCCGCCGCCCGCGCGGTCAGTTATCGGTAGCTCTCATGACCTCATCCGACAAACCAACCTACGATGCGCTCGCAATCCCCAACGAGGCGATCGCCAACGGCGGCGTGGAGATTCTCCGCGCCGGCATGATCGACGACGAGCTCTACGTGACCGCGCGCCACGCCTTCAAAGACCCGGCGCAATGGGGCGAGGTGCTCGCCGACATCACGCGGCGGCTTGCGCTGCTCTATTCGATGGAGACCGACCTCAGCGAAGCGGAGGCGCGTATCGAGATCGAAGAAGCTTACGCCGCCGAAATGGGCGCGGAGGTGGTTCCGGACCGGGCCGGCGCGCCGGCGGGTTCCGCCGAAGGCGCGCCGAGACCGAAGCGCAAAGCATCCGCCGCGCGGCCACGTCGCAAACGTGCTTCGCCGCCCCCCTCCGAGTCCGAGGGCTAACGTCCCCGCGGTCCTGCTTGCGCAGCGGAAAGCTCTCGCCATGCCGATCAATATCCTCATGCCAGCGCTGTCGCCCACAATGGAAAAGGGCAACCTCGCCAAATGGCTGAAGAAAGAGGGCGACGAGGTGCGGTCGGGCGACATCATCGCCGAGATCGAGACCGACAAGGCGACGATGGAATATGAGGCGGTCGACGAGGGCACGCTCGCTCGCATTCTGGTGCCGGAAGGAACGCATGACGTGCCGGTGAACCAACCGATCGCGGTGCTGGCGGTCGAAGGCGAACCGGTAGCGAAGGTCGCCGAGGCTGCGCAGAAGATGAGTTCCGCCGGCGCTCCCTCAGCCGCGGCTGCATCAGCAGCACCGACCTCTCCCCAGCGCAAAGAGGCTAAAGCTGCTTCTGCATCTCCCGCAGGAGCCGGAGCAGACGCACGTGGCGCGCCGGGGGAGGGGGTTCAACCGGGACCGGCCATGAAAGCGTTTGGAGGGCCAGGCCCAGCCGTCGCGAATGGGGGGACGCATCCGGCCGCTGGCGACGGCGGCGGGCGGGTCTTTTCCTCGCCGTTGGCGCGCCGGCTTGCACGCGAGGCCGGCATTGAATTGTCCCACGTCGAAGGTTCGGGCCCGCACGGGCGCATCATCGCGCGCGACATCGAGCAGGCAAAACAAGGCAAAGGACTGCGCGCGCCCGCGGCGGCCCCCGCGGCCGCTGCGCCGCCGCCTGTGCTTACGCCCTCGGACGAGGCGGTCCGCGCACTCTACGAGGCGGGCTCCTACGACTTCGTGCCGCACGACCAGATGCGCCGGATCATCGCGCAACGCCTGGTGCTGGCGAAGCAGACGATTCCGCATTTCTACCTCACCGTCACCTGCACCATCGACGCCCTGTTGCACGCGCGCGAAGAGATCAACGCCGCGGCGCCGAAGGACGAGGACGGCAAGCCCGCCTGGAAACTCTCGGTCAACGACTTCGTCATCAAGGCGCTGGCGCTGGCGCTCATGCGCGTGCCGGAGGCGAACGTCACCTGGATCGATGCCGGCATGCTCAAGCACAAGCATGCCGATGTCGGGGTCGCGGTCGCCATTCCCGGCGGGCTGATCACGCCGGTCGTGCGCCAAGCGGATACCAAGGGCCTCGCGGCGATCTCGGCCGAGATGAAGGATTACGCCGCGCGCGCCCGCGCGCGACGGATCAAGCCCGAGGACTACCAGGGCGGCGCGACCGTCGTCTCCAACCTCGGCATGTACGGGATCGAGGAATTCGCCGCCGTGATCAATCCGCCGCACGCGACCATTCTCGCGGTCGGCGCGGGCGAGGAGAGGGCGGTGGTGCGTAACGGCAAGATCGAGATCGCAACGCAGATGAAGGCGACGCTATCGACCGACCACCGCGCGGTCGATGGCGCGCTCGGCGCCGAACTGATCGGCGCGTTCAAGACGCTGATCGAGCATCCGGTGCTGATGGTGGTGTGAGTGCGCCGTCGCTATATAGGACTGGAAATAGCGACCTGGGACGGACCCTGAGGTTGCTCCGAAGAAAACGGCACGAGCGAAGACAGGCCTGAGCCGACCGACATGATCATGCCGATGCTGCGCGAGATGCGTGAAGAGACGCGCCAGGGCTTCGACGACATGCGCTCGCGGCTCGATGGATTGGACGAACGCCTGCGCGCGGTCGAAAGGCTGGTCAAGGTGCAGCGCGAGGCATTCGAAGGCGAAAGCGTCCTCGGCCGTTACGCCGCCAAGGAAGCCGAGGAGCGCCTCTCCGCGCTTGAGCGGAAGGTCGAGGCTTTGGAGTCGCGCGAGTAACCCGCAACGCGGATCAGCGGGGGATGGGAGCGGGTGGCGCCCGGTCGCCAAGTCGGAACGCTCCCGCAACATTTTCAAGGGTCATCAGTCCCGTCGCTATGACCTCGATTTCCACCCGCCGGACAACGTTCCGACAACCGCCGAGGCGATATGGCTGACACCTCCTTCGACATTCTCATCATCGGCTCGGGCCCGGGCGGCTATGTCACGGCCATCCGCGCGGCCCAACTCGGCTTCAAGACCGCGATCGTCGAAAAGAACCATCTCGGCGGCATCTGTCTGAACTGGGGCTGCATCCCGACCAAGGCGCTCCTGCGGTCGGCAGAGATTTACAATTATCTCAAGCATGCCAAAGAATTCGGCCTGTCGGTTGACAAGATAAGTTATGACCCGGGCGCTGTCGTGAAGCGCTCCCGCGCGGTGTCCAAGCGCCTCAATGACGGCGTCGGCTTCCTCATGAAGAAGAACAAGGTCGCCGTAATTTGGGGCGAAGCGGAGATCGACGGCCCCGGCAAAGTCATGGTCAAGCCGTCAAAAACAGATGCACCCAAGGGCGCGCTCGGTCCGGGCGCTTATCAGGCGAAGCATATCATCATCGCGACCGGAGCGCGGCCGCGCGTGCTGCCGGGCCTCGAGCCGGACCGCAAGCTGATTTGGACCTATTTCGAGGCGATGGTGCCGGAGGCGATGCCGAAGTCGCTGCTGGTGGTCGGCTCTGGGGCGATCGGCATCGAGTTCGCCTCGTTCTACCGCACCTTGGGCGCCGAGGTGACCGTGGTCGAGATCCTGCCGCAAATTCTGCCGGTGGAGGATGCGGAAATCGCAGCCTTCGCCCGCAAGCAGTTCGAAAAACAGGGCATCAAGATCATGACCGGCGCGAAGGTCACCAAGCTCGACAAGCAGGCAAACGGCGTCACCGCGACCATCGATGACGGCAAGGGCGGCACGCTGACGCTCAACGTCGATCGGGTTATTTCCGCCGTCGGCGTCGTCGGCAATATCGAAGGATTGGGCCTGGAAAAGCTCGGGGTGAAGACCGACCGCGGCACCATCGTGATCGACGGCCAATGCCGCACCAACGTGCCCGGCATCTACGCGATCGGCGACGTCGCCGGCCCACCCATGCTCGCGCACAAGGCCGAGCACGAGGGTGTCATCTGCGTCGAAGCCATCAAGGGGCTGAATCCGCACCCGCTGAACAAGTTGCTGATTCCGGGCTGCACCTATTGCTATCCGCAGATCGCCTCGGTCGGTCTCACCGAAGCGGCGGCGAAGGAGAACGGCTACGACATCCGCGTCGGGCGCTTTCCGTTCGCCGCCAATGGCAAGGCGATCGCGCTCGGCGAGGACCAGGGCATGGTCAAGGTCGTCTTTGACAAGAAGACCGGCCAGCTGCTCGGCGCGCACATGGTCGGCGCCGAAGTGACCGAATTGATCCAGGGCTATGTGGTGGCGATGAACCTCGAGACCACCGAGGAAGAGCTGATGCACACGATCTTCCCGCATCCGACGTTGTCGGAAATGATGAAGGAAGCCGTGCTCGGCGCCTATGGCCGGGTGTTGAACGCTTGAAGCCCGGACGGGACGCGGGGGCCCGCGCGTTCTCGAAGGTGGGCGCCCGCCCAGACCGACGCGCCAGCCAACCGGGCCTGCGTTGAGTTGAGGCGCTGGGCGCGTTTGGAGCGGCGCTTGGTCGATCCAGCGGTGCCGTCGACGCGCCCGGCATTAAAGATCATCGGCAAGCCATTGGATCACATCAGCAAATTCCCGCACACAGACCTCACGGGGAAATGTTCCATAATATCTCTTATGCGAATCATGGCAGCGCGGATGCGGATCGAGGGGCCGAGCTGCCGGCAACCTCGTCCCAAGCCGCGGGCAACCCTCGGTGCTTTGTGAAAAACCGGCGGTCGCCTGGACGCGGCGGGCATGCTTTATCTGCGGCGCGGATGACGACGGCGAGGTGAGGCGATCGATGCGAGACGTTTCTGTGGATTCCAGCCAGCCGGATTTTTCGGCGCCGGTCGAGGACCGCTATTTCGAGGACTACGTTCCCGGCTTCGAGCAGGTCTACGGGCCCGTGGCGGTCACGGAAGCCGAGATCCTCGAATTTGGCCGGAGGTTCGATCCGCAGGACATGCACGCCGACCCGGAGAAAGCCACGCGCGGGCCGTTCGGCGGATTGATCGCGAGCGGCTGGCATACGGCGGCGCTGCTGATGCGGCTCTACGCCACGCACTACCTCTCGCATGTCGCAGGCCTCGCGAGCCCCGGCCTCGACGAACTGCGCTGGCATAAGCCGGTGCGGCCCGGCGATGAGCTGCGCATCCGCGTGCACGTTCTCGCCGCCGAACGCTCGCGCTCCAAGCCGGACCGCGGCATGGTGTACACCAGGATCGAAGTGCTCAATCAGCGCGGGGAGGTGGTGATGAGTCTGCGGGCGATGAACCTGATGCGCTGCCGGGGAGCGGCATGACCCCTGCCCGCGATATCCATCGGCTGATCGAGATCATGACGGCGCTGCGGGCACCCGGCACCGGCTGCCCGTGGGACCTCGCCCAGGATTTTGCGAGCATCGCTCCATACACCATCGAGGAGGCCTACGAAGTCGCCGATGCGATCGGACGCGGCGATCTCCATGACCTCAAGGACGAATTGGGCGACCTCCTGCTCCAGGTCGTGTTCCATGCCCGCATGGCCGAGGAGCAGGGGGCATTCGATTTCGGCGACGTGGTCGAAAATATCACGCGCAAGCTCCTGCGCCGGCACCCGCATGTGTTCGGCGAGGCGCGCGGGCTCTCGCCCGCGGCGGTCGAGGACCTGTGGCATCGCATCAAGGAGGAGGAAAAGGCGGAGCGCGCGGCGGCGCACGGCGGCGCGCCCTCCGAGCGGACGGGCGCGCTTGCGGGCGTGCCGAGCGCCCTCCCCGCCCTCACCCGCGCCCTCAAGCTGCAGCAGAAGGCCGGCCGCGTCGGTTTCGATTGGAACGATCCTGCGGCCGTGCTCGACAAAATTCGCGAAGAGACCGAGGAGGTCGCGGAGGCGATCGCCGAGGGGGACACGGCGCACGCAATAACCGAAGTCGGCGATCTCTTTTTCGTCGTGGTCAATCTCGCGCGCCACCTCGGGGCCGACCCCGAGCGGGCGCTGCGCGAGACCAATCTGAAATTCGAGCGGCGCTTTGGCGCGATCGAGCGGGCGCTTGCCGCCAAGGGCAAGACGCCCGAACAGGCGACGCTCGCCGAGATGGACGCGCTGTGGAACGAGGCGAAGAAGCAAGAGCGCTCAGAGGCCGTTAGTCCGAGTGGCGGGCGGCGCTCGTGAATCAGGCAATTTGTCCAGGCCACAGTTTCGGTTCGTCCAACTCAGGCACCGTGCGCCGCCTTGATGGCGCCGCGGTCAGGCTCGGCGCGGATGCGCGCGCCGAATTTTCCGCGCACGATGCCCTCCTTTGTGGGGTCGATGCGGATGCGGACGGCCGTCCGGCCCTCCTCGGTCGTCGCCTGGTCAAGCACCTCGGCATGGCGATGCAGCCAGCTCAGCGCAGCGCCTTCGGCGGCATCGAGATCGACGGTGAGGGTGACGCGCGACTGCACGATGCGGGCTTCGATCGCCGCGATCAGCGCGTCGATCCCCTCCCCGGTCGCCGCCGACACCAGCATCGGCCGGCGCTCCGGCGGCTGCCGCTTGGCGAGGTTATCGAGGCGCTCGCGCTCCGCCACATCGAGGCGGTCGATCTTGTTCCACACCTCGATGATGCGGTTGTCCTCAGGCGCTATGCCAAGTTCGTTCAGCACCCGCTCGACGTCGAGCGACTGCGCCTGCGTGTCGCCGTGGGAGACGTCGCGCACATGCAGGATCAGGTCGGCTTCGATGACCTCTTCCAGCGTGGCGCGGAAGGCGGCGACGAGCATGGTCGGCAGATCGGAGATGAAGCCGACCGTATCGGACAGGATGACACGCGCGCCATGTGGCAGGTCGACGGCGCGCAGCGTCGGGTCGAGGGTCGCGAACAGCATGTCGGTCGAAAGGACCGCGGCCTTGGTCAGCCGGTTGAACAGCGTCGATTTTCCCGCATTGGTATAGCCCACCAGCGCGACGATCGGATAAGGCACGCGCTTGCGGCTCTTGCGATGCAGGCCGCGCGTGCGCTTGACGCCTGCGAGCTCGCGTTCGATCCGCGCGATGCGCTGCGCAATGATGCGGCGGTCCGCCTCGAGCTGGGTCTCGCCCGGCCCGCCGAGAAAGCCAAAGCCGCCGCGCTGGCGCTCGAGATGGGTCCACGACCGCACCAGGCGGCTGCGCTGATAGGTCAGATGGGCGAGTTCGACCTGCAACGCGCCTTCGCGCGTCGCCGCACGCCGGCCGAAGATCTCGAGAATTAGCCCGGTGCGGTCGATCACCTTGGCGTTCCACGCCTTCTCGAGGTTGCGCTGCTGCACCGGAGAGAGCGCGCAGTCCATCACGACGAGACCCGCCTCGAGGCTTTTCCCTAGGCCCGCGATCTCGTCGACCTTGCCCTTGCCGAGATAGGTCGCAGGTCGGACGGTCGCCAGCGTGACCACGCCGGCGTGCACGACCGAAAGATCGATGGCGCGCGCAAGGCCGACCGCCTCGTCGAGGCGTGCCTGCGGTGACCGCTGCGCCTGCTCGCCGCGGTTCGTCTCCGCCCCGGCTTGATGCGTGCGCGGATAGGGCCCGACCACAATCGCGCGTCCGGCGCCCGAGCCCGCTGGCGGGCTCAGCATTCCGTTACGCGTTTCGCGAGGACGGGGCTCCAATCAGACCTTTTCCGTTGCTTCTTCGGCACCCTCGAACAGCTGGATCGGGTGACCTGGCATGATGGTTGAGATCGCGTGCTTGTACACGAGCTGGGAGTGGCCGTCCCGCCGCAACAACACGCAGAAATTATCAAACCAGGTCACGACGCCCTGAAGCTTTACGCCGTTAACGAGGAAGATCGTGAGCGGCGTTTTGTTCTTGCGGACGTAATTGAGGAAGGTGTCTTGTAGATTTTGTGATCGATCGGCTGCCATGGCCGTTGTTTCCGTTTGCTCGCGGCCCCTATGCGAGTGGGATTTTATCGCGCCTCTCCGCACGCCTCCCGGCGACGTGCGAACAAGCGTGGGCAGGGGTTATTAGATGGCACCCGGCAGGAGAGCGCAAGCCCAAGCTGCGTGCAAGTTTTAGCCCTAATCCGTTCTTCCGACATTAGGAAAACTCCACGTGGCGGTGGAACACTTGCCGCAGCGCAGCGGACACTGGACCGGGCCTGCCATCGCCAATGACATGTCCGTCGATCCGAACGACCGGCATGACGAGCAGGCTGGCGGCGGTGATGAAGGCCTCGCGCGCGGCGTACGCTTCGCCCACGCGGAAGGGCCGTTCCTCGAAGGGGATGTGCGCCGCGGCGAGCGCGTCCCGCGCCACCTCGCGGGAAATCCCGCGCAGGATGTCTTGCGTGGCCGGATGGGTGACCGCCGTCCCGTCCGGGGTGATGATCCAGGCGTTCGAGGCCGCACCCTCGGTCACATAGCCGTCGCGATCGATGAACCAGGCTTCGCGGGCCCCCTGCTCCCGCGCCGCTTGCCGCGCCAGCACATTGGGAAGCAGGGCGATCGACTTGATGTCCACGCGCGCCCATCGCGTTTCCGGCAGGGTGATGACCGAAATGCCCGCCTGCGCCAGGCGCTCGCCTTGGCTGCGGTCGAGCCGGCGCGCCGACACGACGATCGACGGCGCCGTTGCGGGAGAGGGAAATGCGTGTTCGCGCCTGGCGACGCCGCGGGTGATCTGGAGATACACGATGCCGTCGCGGACCTTGTTTCGCCGCACGACCTCATGCAGCACGACGCTCAACGCGGACAGTGGCATCGGCAGGCGAATGTGCAGTTCGGAGAGGGAGCGCAGCAATCGCTGCATATGACGGCGCTCGTCGACGATGCGGCCACCGAACACCTCGCAGACCTCGTACACGCCGTCGCCGAACTGATAGCCGCGATCCTCGACATGCACCAAAGCGTCGCGGTGCGGCCGGTAGCGGCCGTTGACATACGCAACCCGGGACATCGGACCGGCTCAGTCCATCCCGAGCGCTTTGAGCTTGCGGTGCAGGGCCGAGCGCTCCATGCCAACGAACTCGGCGGTGCGCGAGATGTTGCCGCCGAACCGGCTGATCTGCGCGCGCAGATATTCCCGCTCGAAGGCTTCCCGCGCCTCGCGTAGCGGCATGCCCATCAGATGCTCGCCGCCATTGCCGCGCGGCATATTGGGCACCATCGAACCGACGTCGGGCGGCAACATGCTGGCGGTGATGATCGCGTCGGGATCCCCGCCGGCAAGAATCATCAGACGTTCGACATTGTTACGGAGCTGTCGCACATTTCCGGGCCAGTCGTGCGACTGCAGGACCGCGAGCGCGTCATCGCCAATGCGGCGCTTGGGCAGGCCGGTCGCCTGCGAAATCTGCTCCTGGAAATACTCGATTAGTTCGGGGATGTCCTCGCGCCGCTCGGCGAGCGGCGGCACGCGGATGGGAACGACGGAAAGCCGGTGAAACAGATCCTCGCGGAACTTGCCGGCGGCGATCTCCTCTTCGAGATTGCGCGCAGTCGAGGAGATGATGCGGACGTCAACCGCAACCTTGGTGCTGCCATTGACCCGCTGGAAGGTCTGCTCGACGAGAACGCGCAGAATCTTGCTCTGCGTCTCGCGCGGCATATCGGCGATCTCGTCGATGAACAAGGTCCCGGCATGCGCCTCCTCCAGCGCGCCGACCTTGGATTGTTGGCCACCGTTCGACTGTTCGATGCCGAACAGCTCGGTCTCCATGCGCTCCGGCGTGATCGCGGCGGCGTTGATGACGACGAACGGGCCGGTCGCCCGGTGGGAGAGAATGTGAATGGCGCGCGCAGCGAGTTCCTTGCCGGCTCCGGACGGGCCGACGATCAGGATGCGGCTGTTGGTTGGCGCGACTTTCTCGATCGTTTGACGCAGATGATTGAGCGCGACCGAATGACCGACCAGGCTGGTCGGCGAGGGCGAGAGTTGCTTGAGCTCCTTCACCTCGCGCCTGAGGCGCAGATTTTCGAGGGCGCGCTCGGCGACCAGAACGAGGCGGTCGGCCTTGAAAGGCTTCTCGATGAAGTCGTAGGCCCCCTGCTTGATGGCGGCCACCGCGGTTTCGATGTTGCCGTGACCGGAAATCATTACGACCGGAAGCTCAGGGTGCTCGCCCTTGATTGAGGACAACAACTGAAGACCGTCGAGCTTGCTTCCCTGCAGCCATATATCGAGAAAAACCAGGCTCGGACGGCGGGCGTTGATGACGTTCAAGGCTTCGTCGCTGTCGCGCGCGGTGCGCGTGCCGTAGCCCTCGTCTTCCAGAATCCCCGCGACCAGATCGCGGATGTCCGCCTCATCGTCGACGATCAAAATATCAGACACCACCATGTTCGCTGCCCGTGCTGCTAGTGAGAGCCGTTGCTTCCGTTAGTTCTTGCTGCGCCGCCGCAGCGGTGACCGGCCCGGCCGCGAAGCGCAGTTGGATCCAAGCCCCGCGGGCGTCCGGCGTCTTCTCCGCCGCGTCGTGGAGTTCGATCCTGCCGCCGTGCTCTTCGAGGATCTTGCCGACAATGGCAAGGCCGAGGCCCGTGCCTTTTTCCCGCGTAGTCACATAAGGCTCCAATAGCCGCCGGCGCTGTTCCTTGGGCAATCCAATGCCATTGTCCACGACATCGATGACGATATACCTGCCCTCGCGCGAGGCGCCGACGCAAATGCGGCCGCGTTCGATCTCGCCAGGCGGGACCGCCGAAATCGCCTCGATCGCATTCTTTATAATGTTGGTAAGCGCCTGAGAGATCAGCCGCCGATCGAAATTGGCGGGCATCGGATCTTCCGGCAGCTCCGTTTCGATGTCGACGTCGCCGTGGCCGACGCGCAACAGAAACACGACCTGGCGAACGGTGTCGGCGACGTCCTCAGCCGCCATGACCGGCTTGGGCATGCGAGCGAAGCGAGAGAATTCGTCGACCATGCGGCGGATGTCCTCGACCTGGCGCACGATGGTTTCGGTGCACTGCTCGAACACCGCGCGATCCGTGGTGAGGACGCGTCCGTATTTCCGCCGCAAGCGTTCCGCCGAGAGCTGGATCGGAGTAAGCGGGTTCTTGATCTCGTGGGCAATGCGCCGCGCGATGTCGGCCCATGCCGAGGTACGTTGCGCGGCCACCAGCTCGGTGATGTCGTCAAGCGTGAACACACAGCCGTGCTCGGGAGCGGCCGCCTGTTCGGTCGTGACCCGCACCGACACCGTGCGCTCGCGACCTCCGCGGTTTATCGCGACCTGCCCTTGAACGAGGCGCTGCGGCGAACTTCGCGCCGAGGCGAGCATGCCGGCCAGTTCTGGCACGACCTCGGCGAGCGGCTGACCCAGCAGTTCGGCCTCGCCCGATCCGATCAGCTGCTCGGCGGAGCGGTTGAGGATGCTGATGCGACCCTCGCCGTCGACGCCGATGACGCCGGCGCTTGCGCCCGCGAGCACCGCCTCCGTGAAGCGGCGGCGGCTGTCGATGAGATCGCGGGCGCGCACAATGTCATCGTGCTGCGTCCGTAGTTCATGCGTCATCTTGTTGAACGTCTCGCCAAGCTGAGCGAGATCGCCTTCCGATCGCTGCACTGGGACCTGCACTTTGAGGTTGCCGGTCGATACGAGATTTGCGGCGGCGATCAGACGCCGGATCGGCGCCACCAGGCGATTGGCGAAGTTGAACCCAATCCACACCGCCGACAGCAACACCGTCAGCGCAATCACGGTGTACATGAGGGCGAAGGCGATCTGCACCCCGAGCCGCCGCGCTTCCAGCGTTGCGTATTCGCTGACGCTTGTTTGCGTGTCGCGGAGCTGCGACAGAACGACCGGATTGAGCGGGCGCGCCACGTAGAGATAAGTGTCGTCGTAGTTGCGCAGTTTGATGACGGCGGACACGTAATTGCCGTCGGGATGCACCACGACCTGCGGTTCGACTTCCCCGACATTGGCGAGGTCGTTGGCCGATGGCAGGGAAGGGTTGCGATCAATCTTGATGTCGGCCTTTTCGACAATGCTCCCGTCGGGCCGGATCATCATCGTGACCGGCAGGCCGCGGAGCGACGCCTGACCGGTCAGGAACTGGCGAAAACGGTCGCGATCCTGATCGAATAGCGGGCGCGCGCGGGCGATGTCGAAGGCCATGGCCTGGATTTCCCCGCGCAATGTCTGGGCGTGCTCGCTCAGATAGGCTTCGGTGACGATCAGCGAATTGGCGATAACGGCGCGGGCGCGTTCGGAGAAAAAGCGGTCGAGCCCACGGTCGAGGGTGACGCTCGCAACCACCGCGACAAGGACGGCGGGTGCCGCCGCGATGACCGAAAATAGGCGCACGATGCGCACATGCAGTTGTGCGCCCGCGCGTCCGTGGCGGCGCGCCTGCACAATCTGCCAGACCTCGCGACCGATGATGCC
>Ga0315534_1001243_pt1 | contig 17680 bp, 15 predicted proteins | sample SalMarSW160240MG_FD_203094 | JGI IMG/M metagenome (GOLD analysis project Ga0315534, IMG submission 203094) | Salt marsh sediment microbial communities from the Plum Island Ecosystem LTER, Massachusetts, United States - Salt Marsh Sediment SW1602-40 ... | reverse complement strand
TCCTGCCAAGCGGCAGTGGCTCGTGTGGTGAGCTACTGCGAGCAGTCCGGTATTGGCTCTCCGACCAGCGATACCGGTGACTATTGTCGAGCAGGATCGAAACTCTCCGAAGCGGCGTTGCATGAACTGAGCTGCGAAGTGGCCAGTGAGCTGGAAGACTCGGCCGACGAAAGTTGGTTGTGGAAAGGCAAACACGCAAAGCTGATTGACGGCTTCACGTTTACGATGCCCGACACGCCAAAGAACCAGGCCGAGTATCCGCAACACAAAGCTCAAACAGCCGGCGTCGGGCTGCCCATCGCACGCGCGGTCGCGATCGTATCGTTGGCCACCGCTTGTGGACGGACCTCGCGATCGGTCCCTATGCTGGCAAAGAGACTGGTGAAACGGCGTTGCTGCGTTCGATGCTCACGAGCCTCGGTGCGGGAGACATCGCCGTCATGGATCGGTACTTCTGTTCGTTCATGATGATCGCACGGTTGCTTTCGCAAGGCACGCATCTGTGCGCGCGAAAACATCATCGTCGTCACTCCCATTTTCGCCGGGGAAGGCGACTGGGCAAGTACGACCACATCATTGTCTGGTCTCGCCCGCCACGGCCGACGTGGATGGACGAAGACACCTACGCGCGGATTCCCGAGACGCTCGAGCTCCGGAAGATCCGCTTCAATCTCGTCGAGCCAGGCCGAAGAACAAAAACCCTGGACGTTATCACCACACTCACTGACGTCGGCGAGTATACCAAGGAAGAGATTGCCGATCTTTACGGTTTTCGTTGGAGCTCTGAGTTAGATATCCGAAGTATCAAAGCGTCATTGAATCTCGCTCATGGACGAAGACACGGCTATCAGCTGATGCAAAAGCCAAAACACGTGCTGCGGCGCGAATGGCGTCGGACCTGCACATGAGTTTTGACACATGACTCGACGTGAGTGCGGCCACTCACGACAACATCTTTGATCAACGCTTATGCGTCGACTACGCGTTCAGCGATATAGGATCGCGGTGCCCGCTGACTCATCACAACCGACGCCACCGAAGCATGGTCATGTTAGCAGCGTGCTCTTTGCTCAACTCAACACTGCAAAAAATCACACGGCAACACTCTGTCGGAGCAACTTCAAATGTGTTATGACTTGCGGCGTCGACAGTGCCATTCGTTCCTGACACCTTTTATTCCGCTACACAGCCGGTGACTTCTGGCGAGCGTTGCTCGGTCTGGCAATGGTCACCGGCATGCGCCGCGGCGCCATGTTGCGGCTGCGGTGGGATGACGTGGACTTGGCGGCCGGCACGGCACTTTCCCGGGCCGAAGACAACAAAGGCAAGCGGGACCAGCGGCACACGATCGACGCGGTGGCCCATCTGCTCGGCGAGTTGCACCGACTACGCCGCCCCGGCGACGTGCGTGTATTCGGTTGGAACCGCAGCACACGGACCCTTAACCGCGAGCTGGCCCGAGTGTAGGAAGCGGCCGGGGTCCATCTGCCCTGCCGACCACGAGCACACGCGAACCTGCCACGTGTACACGTTCCATAGCTTCCGGTTCGGCATTGCCCAGCACAATTACGGGCGGATTACCAATGACCAGTTGTAGGAACAGACGGGCCACCGGTCGGGCACGACAACGGATCTGTACATCGACTACGGCCGTCGGATAGCCGCGGCCAAGCCCGATGTCTTCGTGCCGTCGGGACTGCGGGCCGTGGCGGAGGGTTGACGCGCGTGGAGGCTTTTTGGAGGCCTGGCTTGCTCGGATCGTCGTAAGTCCAAGCACCCCCTAGGGGAGTCGAACACCCCCGGATAACCACGGGAAAAACCGCAAATCGCCAAACCGGTGGTGCAACAGGTGGTGCAGTCGCTGACCAACACGCCCGTTCCGACCCCCAACTCCAATCCATCATCAGGGCCTGGCCCTCCTTGCCGCGTGCCGTGAGAGCAGGGATCGTGGCCCTGGTCCGATCGGCAGACGAGACGCCATGACCGCCAGTTCGTCGGGCCTAGCCCGTGGGCTCACCGGAGAGCCGCCGCCTCGCGCCGGCAAATTGGCGCGAGCCGCCACTGCGGTGGTGGTACTGAACCAGAACTGATCCGGGGATAGGCGACCCACCTGTTGGCGCTCCTCGTCACAGGCGGGCAGCTCCAGCCGGATCATGGAGTCGTTGGCCGCCCGCGTAGGGGCACGGATCTTTCAAAGGACGGCCTACGCAGGGTGTCCGGAGCCGTGGTCTAAGGCACGCCTGCAGGCGACGATGGGACCGTAGCCTGACATAGCGAACGGACATTAGACGCGCGCCGGGCAGAGGCATAAGTCCCTGGAACACCGTGGTACGAGGCAGACCGGCGGGGTGGCAGACGCGCGCATGGGACAGGATTCGCGCCCAGTCCAATGAACACGTAGAAAAGCGGAGATCCGGATCTGAGCTGCGCAGAATATGGCGCCATCGGCACGAGTGAATCGGATTTGGCCCAGCGTTGGGTGACCTTCTCGGAGCCTGGCCGGCGTTGTCTTACCCGGTCAAGGCAGACATCCAGGCGATGGTCCGTGCGGCCGGTACTGCGAATTGATTCGAGCCGAAAGCGCTCTCAATATTCTCAGAATTGAGGCCGGACCCCGCGGCCGAGGAGAGTTTTCGACGGGCTGCACACTTTGTCCCGGGCAGCTTCCTCGTGATACCCCGATCCAGTCCATCGCTCACGACATCCAGCGCATCATCGCCGCCTGGCCCTCCCGCGCTGTGAGGCCTGGGATCATGGTCCACTTCCGACCAGCAGATGAGACGCCGTGGCCACCGCTATGCTGGGCCCTGCCAGAGGGCTCGCGACAGGAGCAGCCCAACGGCGCGCCGACAAACCGTCGGCATCTCTCCGCTGGCCGCTCTGAACTCGTACGCATCGGGTAGTGCCCAAAACTCGGCGTGGCGCTCCGATTCACCGGCGAGGCGCACCGCAGTGATTACGGTTCGGGACGCTCCGGCGCCTATCGTCCGCGATATGAACGCTGCGATGCCCCGAGCGGGAGTGTACGGCACGATGGCCGACGACCGTGGAAGCCGTCATCCGCCACGGAAAGAGTGCACCGGTCGCGGGCTCTCCGTGTGTCGACAAGAATCCTGGCGTGCCGGTGCAGAAGCGACGTGTAGCCGCCCGAGCGCGTTCGGAAAGCACCATTCGGGCCGGCTTGCGTGAACCGCCGCGCGCTGGGGGTACGCATGGACATATTGGCAAACATGACCGACACGGGTTGTCGCCAGCGAGGTGAGCGCTGAGGGATGACCTCCGCATCAACACTGATCATGCAACCGCGGCCGAATTCAGCGACCACAGCGCAGATTGACCACAAATGTCACAGGACACGCCCTGTGTCGGGACGCCTCGTTTTTCCAACCTGCGTCGGCGTTTCACGCCGACGCTAGTTATCCGAACGTTCGTTTCTAACGGCGGTCGATGAAACCGCTGTGCTTAACAAAGGCAGAAATCTGGTGCCGACAGAAGGTTTGGCCGACGCCACCCCGAACGAATTGAATAAACGTGGCAGACCGGATACTGTACCAACAGAGTACGCGTTGCAAACCGAAGAAGGCATGCCGAAGGCCTCTGCGGCAAAACCATGTTATGCGACACGACGCTGGATCAGTCGTTGTTGTCGCGTGCTCGCCTCCAACTATTCATCGCGCCGCTCCATGTTCTCGTGAAGTTGCTTCACCTGCTGCTGAAGTTCGAGCATCATCGACGTTTGCGCATCGAATCGGGCCCGATTAATCTGCGGCGCAAACTTGAACACGTACAGTGCAACCAACCAGATGCCGGTGAGAGCCGCCGCCAGCACCGCAATGAGAAACGGCCAATAAATTAACCCTCTCACGAGCGCTGCGGTGGCGTTGGGGGCCGCGTCATGCCAGAGCACGACGAGGAAGTTACAGATAACCATCCCCGGTAGAAAGATGGCCAAGGCAGTCAAAATACGGCGGCGTGTCCTTTTCGATTTCTCTTCAAGCGATTCGATTGACTGGTTCAGTTGCATGCGAAAGTCCTCCAATTGAGTGTCGTTGATTTCTGGATCTTGGGCCAACAGTTTCTTGACCCGCAGCTGGCGTAAATCGCGCTCAGGCATGGTCTCGTTCCTCAGTGATGATGCGTCGCATCGCGAGTTTCGCGTAATGCAGGCGCGATTTTGCCGTGCCCTCGCTGCACTGTGTCACGCGGGCAATTTCCTTAACGTCCATCTCCTCCAAGAAGCGAAGCGTCATAATCTCGCGATGATTGACCGACAGTTTATTGAGTGCAAAGTGGACTAAGTCAGCGTTCTCCAGCAAGTCCAGTTCGCTCCAATGTTCGGTTTCGTTTGCGTCAAACGCAAGCAGCTCGCGGGCGTCTGAGTCTATTCTTTGCCGTCGTATGCATGTGACCGCTCGATCATGAGCGATCCGATACAACCAGGCTCGAAAAGCACTCGGTGACCGAAGCTTCCCGAGCGTACGAAACACATCGAGCCATACCTGCTGCAAAATATCGTGAGACTGATGCCAATCCTGTACCAATCGATGGACGTAGTACGTCAAACGTTCCTGGTAGAGTGTGACCAATTCATGAAATGCCGCGCGATCTCCTACTTGAGCCCGCAGCACCAAGACACGCTCGTGTAATGGTTGGCGATCGTCATGCAAATCGGTCAAGTCGATATCCGGCCTTTCCACGACGGCACGCTCGGCCATCGCATCCAAAAGAGAAGTCGCGCCGGCGTTGCTGGAGATTCAATGTTGAAGAAATAAGCTCTTGGGCGATTCGACAGGCGGCAATTGGCTAGGAAAGCGGACAATCCCACGATGTGCCTCAATTCTTGGGTGAAACCGTACAAAGACACTGAACGCCAGGAACATTTTTGCCCGCTGCTGAGATCACGTACGTTTGCCGACTAGCGGTGGCGTGCCTATTCTTCCGCCAGAAACGGGACTTCCGAATCCACATCGGCTTCATCGTTCGACGCGTCGAAGTTTCACATCGGCGCGAGCTAGGCAGGGGCAGTTTGTGCATTTGGTGGATACGACCAACGCTGATTAAGAGTCGCGACCTATCGCACATAACTCAGACATCGGCTATCGTGTGGCCTGAGAGTGTCGTGCTGACATTGACCAGGCAATGTTCAGCGACGTAGTGTGCCGTAAGCCATGTTTTCTATAAGGAGTCCAATTGCATGAACATTACAATCAACGTTGAGTGCACCCCCGAGGAAGCCCGGCGCTATATGGGGCTGCCCGACGTGGCACCAATGCAGGAGGCCATGCTGAAAGAGATGCAAGAGCGGATGATGGACAATATGAAGAGTATGCAACCCTCCGAAATGATGAAGGCCTGGCTCCCGATAGGCCTCAACGGTTGGCTCGATATGCAGAAGAAGTTGTGGACACAAATGACGTCGGTCGCGGCGGGGACAGGCGATGATCCAAACTAGTGGAATTGATCCGAGGCGTTTTCTCGAAGCCCATAAACAGTCTCTCTGAACCATGGGGGCGCATAAGTATAACGCGAGCGAAGCAAGAATTGCCAACTTGCGACTTCGCATCAACTGAGCACACCGAAGTATCAAAGCCTGCCCTGCGAACCTGCTTCGGCGTCATCGTCCGACGTTGCCGGGGAGTCTCACGCCCAAGCACTCTAGAGTTGCCAAAGCCCATGTTCAGCACCGCCTTGTATGAAGATGGCACACCTTCCATGGCCCGGAAGTTCCATCGGTGGAAGTGCAATCTCAGCACCCGCATCTGCCGCTTTGGAGACTGACGTTTCAATGGCTTCGACGAGAAAGTATGGGCGCACGATTGGTTCCTCTGTTTCTCGGAGCGGAGCACGAACCCCGAGCAAGCCGCCACTAGGTAGTTTGGCAGTGCGAGCGTTGCCGAGATTCGCATCCGGCTCGCCGAATGTCACATCATGCAATTGCTCATACGTTTTGCAGATAGCGTCAACATCAGGAGTTACTATTTCCAAGTATTGAATCTTCATCGCGGCTCCATTATCGGTCTCTTTCTTGTTTTCGGCGGGTGCGTTGTCGGTCACAGATTCCATGCTACCCGTTGTTCCGTCTTCGTTCGGCGTGCAGCCAACATCAAGGATGGCGAGCAACGGGAACGCAACTGAAGCGGCCCCGAAGCGGAGAATATCTCGCCGATTCGTTTTGGCCATTACTTGGTTCCAGTAACTGACACGGAAGGATATCGAATCTCCGCAATTCTAACAATGGTCCATATTGACCACCATCTGCCAGATGCGGTGTGCTCCGCTTCGTCGCCCCGAATGGTGCTTTGAGCCCTTGGACTCGACTGTTCGAATCTGCTTCGGTTTCATCGACCTACGCTGCTCAGGAGTTTGACGCCGACGCGCGCAGGCGAGTTGCGTTTCGAGACTGGGGAGGAACGAAACGTGTTACGGACATTGGATTGGCCGCGCGACTAGACGCCAACAGACCCTTGAATCTCCAAACTTGCCAACAAGGGACAAAATCACACCAACCAGTGCGAGTGCACCATCTTCCGCGAACAGCAACCGTCCACTCTGATCCGCTGGATGCGGTCCTCGGTGACACTTTGCGACTACTAACTAAAGGCCGCCATCGACGACAAATCTCTTGGCTGGGTTGTCCTTTCGCAGCGCCAAGTTGTGTTTGCGCACGTCTCCGTTGCTCATCCGGATCTCATACGGTACAAACCAGCCCGCAAAAGGCCAGGACTGAAATGGCTCACCCAGTTGGATCACCTTCAGCCCGCCGAGAGACTTCCGCGATGAAGCACTGAAGTCAATCGTCGTGAACTTGGCGACCTCTTCCCAGTCACTTCGACCACATGCCGCAAAGAACGCTTGGGCTGCTTCGGCCGGCGTCATCTTCTCGTACTTCTCGTTGTCCGGCAACCGCTGTGGCTCTCGATACCAGACCACGTTCTCTGGCATCTCCAGCTCAAACTCCAAGTCGTCCATGACCACATCGTACTTCAGTTCTACAATCTCCAACACAAGCACTTCCTTGCCATCCGTCTTGCAATAGTATTTCGCGCCTTCCAGTCGACCTGTATCTCGGTCAAATACATAGACACGACGTGTATCGCTCGTGCTGAGGAACTTGTTCTTCAGGTATGTGCCGACCTTCCGGCTGGTTTCGACTTCCACAACAGTCCGAAACTGCTCGACATCGTCACCACGAGTCTCGTGTGTAGTCTTGACGTCGTAGCCTGACGCCGCAATAGCTGTGAGTTCGCGTGTAAGCACCTCGTCGACTGCGGCCAGGCGGTGCAGCCAACCCGTATCGAAAGGCATTGCGGTAGGCTTGTCGAGCTTAGTGCCGATGCGACTGCCGATTAACATGACCGTTTGTTGGCCGTTCATCGCTGCCACTCGGCCCGGCTTTCGAATCTTCCATTTCAGGGTCGGGTCGTACTGCTTCCAAAGCTCTACATCAACGAAATCGTGATCGAGATCGAGATTGCTGAAGTTGTCCTGGGGCAGTGTCCGCATGCGACACTTCAGGTAAACAGTCTTCAGGTCCGATGCGGCCTCTACAGCCCTGGCGAGGATTTCCGCTGCTGATACTGTTTGCGACCCGTCTTGTCGCAGGGCCAGTGTCAAACCGACCAGCAGAGCTGCCGCGATTCCACTGAATCCAAATGTAAGAAGTCGCTTTCTCATTTTATGCCTCCTTATTTCAACGGCCTGCGTTCGCAGGATCTGGTCCATCACGGTTACGTCAAGACTCTTTTCGATTGAAACGTTTCCCGAAGCCAACAGCCGCTCGCGCAGTTGTTGAGTGGCCAGCCATTCGCTATGGCAGGTGGGGCAGTCGGCCAAATGTGCCTTGACCATTGCCGCTGCCGTATCATCGAGCAAGCACTCTTCGTAGGGCACTAATTGTTCGTTGCACTGTTGACACTTCATCGTCAAGCCTCGCTGCGTTGACCATCGGGCAAGGTTAGCGCCGCTCGCAGTAACCGATAAGCCCGAGAAAGACGTTTGGTGGCGGTGCCGAGAGGTACACAAAGTCGGTCGGCCGCTTCGGCGCAAGAAAGTCCACCGAAATATCGCAGCACGATGACCTCCCGGTAAATCGCCGGTAAACGAGAAACCGCCTCGGCAAGTTCGCTGTGGTCTTCCATACCCACATCGGTTGTAGGGGCGACAGGTGTGTCTGCACCCGACAGATTCTCCTCCCGTCGCTTTCGGCGAAACGTTTCGAGCATGACCCGCTGAGCAATGCCGATCATCCAGGAAGAGAACGAATCGCCCTTTTTCAATGTGTTGAGCCGAAAATAAGCCCGAACAAACGATTCCTGCGCCGCTTCGGCAGCGGCCTCCCTGTCACCCATGCGACTGACCAAATAGGACATAATCGGCCTCTCGTATCTGACCACGAGATGGCGGAACGCATCGGGGCGGCCATTCAGGCACTCTTCGATGCAGTGTTGGTCCGAGTGACACATGACAATCTCGAAGTTGCAGGGATCTCGATTCCTAATATGGTGTCGCGGTAGAGGCAATTTGCGACATCAAAACAAAGATTTTCGGAGAAAAATCCGTTGTCCGGCTGTGCCCTCGATTGCAAACATCTTCCCTGGGCCAGTGAAGTTAACCTGCGTCGGCTTCATCGTCCGACGCAGATTGAGAGCAATACGTTCGACGCTTCGGTCGCCCCCGAAGTGGGATTCCGCATGCAGCTTTGGGCGCACAGGACGAACCGACATGAGTGGCGAGCAAACAAACCATTTTCTGCCATCGGTGTACGCGACCGACCGTACATACTCCGGCGCGAATATGTGCGTATTTTCGTCGGGCACATCGATCGTCGCGGCAAATCCAGGGCCATGATCGTGACAAGGGCTTCCGGATTGACTACGCGGACCGTGCCTACTTCTCAGTCCCCAATCAGACTGTCCGAAGTCCCGCCCCTGTCCCTTCGCCATCGGCCGATCGGCCGCCCCGCCAACCTATTGCCAGCTACCCACTGGGCTCATGCCAGATAGACAACACACTCGGTAACCCAGTCCGCTGATGCCAACAGCGAGCGCTTTCCAGACGGAGCAGCAGCACTCGGAGGCCCAATCGCCACACTGGCAGGCCGAACGCACAGGATCGCCCGAAACGGCCCGCAGCCATGTGTGACAACATCTTGGTCACCGAACCAGAACCGGGCGTTAAATCGGCTCCGAGATGCCTCCGTTGCAGGGAGTCGCACGGTGTCGCAAGAGCGTCTTGCCAGAAATGTCCGGCAATGTGGCGGGAACCAGGTGGGCGAGTTTGGCCGGTTGCGAGGTTCTGCCCAGGAGCATCGAGCTCAGCGAGGCCCTGTTAGCCATCCATACAAAAAGGAGTACTGGGAACACTTGTAAGTTCGACGTGAAGCTGCCGAGGAAGTTGTCGCGAGCCAATGATGGGGGTTCGTGCAGTTTCGCCTAGTGGTCGACGTGCCGCCGCGCGATGTGACCAATGTCGGTTCGTCATTGGTCTCGAACCCAGGCCTTCGCAGGCCGCCAGAAGCCACCCCAGCGCCGTCAGTTAGACACTGGCGTGAACTGCAGTCGGTGAACTTACCGCTGCATCCAAGGACAACTCTTTGTAGCTGGCGGATGATGCAACCGCTGCAGCGAAGCTGATTGCGAAACTCGTAGCGGTCGCGATCACCTCTGACGTTTTTGATTGCCCCAAAACTTCAAATGTCGGTTCGTCATTGGTTGCGAACGCAGTCTTCCGTAGCCCATCTAGACCCGCCCCGGCGCCATCCAATGGACTACAGTATTTACTGGCCCGAGCTGCGGTCGGTGGATTCCCCCGCTGCGACTTGTGAAAGTTCCTTACTGCGGGCGGTCGATGCATCCGCAGTGACTTCGAGAATCGCCGAACTGCAGGCGGTGGCGTGACCGCTGTGGATGATCACCGCCGCTTTTGACGGAGGGCATGACGGGCTCATGGCATCTATTTGGCGATTGGCGGGCGTCAGTTTGACTGCGGGGTCCGCCGGACGGTTCACCTGCCCGGACGTCTAACCGAACGTGCAGTTCTCGCCTTCTCTTCGCGGACGAGCTAGACTTTTAGACGACGTAATCCATCATCCGCTCACAATTAACCGGGAAGCAACGATGAAACGCCGAACTGCACTATTTGTTGTCTTGTTAGGTCTCCTGACTTTCAACTCTGTGAGCGAGTCAATCGCCCAGATTCCGAAATCGATAACCACGCCGGACAAAGTCGAGTCGCCGATTGGCGAACTTAACTTCACTGACGGAGCGCCTTCCGTGGAAACGGCACAGCGGGTAAAGGACCACCTCGACCTCATCCGCGCGGTGAACGTCTACAACAATAGTTTCCGCGGCGCGTCGGCATTAGGGCTTGCCAAGGGATTCAAGAGCATCGGCGCCGATGATAACACGGTGATCATTTATTCGAAATTAATGGACTGCAATTCGCTGTTCCTGACTGCGAATTGCGACACGGTCTACTACATGTCGGTGGTCAATTTGACGGAAGGACCGATGGTCATCGAGCAACCGCCAGCGGGGCTTGGCACGATCAACGACATGTGGTTCTCCTGGATTATCGACATCGGCCGCCCCGGACCCGACCGTGGCGAAGGGGGCAAGTACTTGCTGGTGCCGCCGGGTTACGACGGACCGCTGCCCGACGGAGGATACTTCGTCGCACATTCCAAGACGAACCGCGTGTTGTATGCGGCCCGTTCATTTCTGGTGGATGGCGATCCTCAACCGGCGGTCGAGAACATCAAGAAGAACTTAAAAATCTATCCTTATACACCTGGAGGCTGCGGCACGAGCATCGCGACTGCACTAGAAGGGAAGGTCAAGCTCAGCCAGGATCCATCTGTCCCGGAAACGAAGTTTATTGAGGGGAGCGGCAAGTCATTCAATACCATTCCTCCCAGCGACTACGGCTTCTTTGAGATGATAAACGAAAACGTGCAGCAGGAACCGGCGACCAGTTACGACGTGGAACTTGCCGGTCAACTCGCAGCCATCGGCATCGTGCATGGTGAGCCGTTCAAGCCCGATGCCCGCATGAAGAAAATCCTTACTGATGCCGCCGCCATCGGCAATGCGACAGGTCGCTGTCTGAATTGGCGCTACAGCGTTTCCCACCCAGATTGGGCTTATTACCCGAATTCGCATTGGGGCAACATGCTGTTCGAAGGCGGAGCTTTTTTTGAAACGCCACCGCCGAAGTTTACCAAAGAGGGCATGTTCCAGCCTTATCCGCCAACGGGAGCGAGAACGCTCGATTCGCGCACGGCTTTCTACTACGCTTACACCCTGGATTCGCCAGGGATGATCATGCGTATCCCCGGCGTTGGCTCGCAGTATCTGATGGGTTTTTTGGATGCCGATGGCAATCCGTTCGATGGAGCCAAGACCTACAAGATGACGCTCCCCAAGGGCATTCCGGCCCAAGCCTTTTGGTCGTTGACCTTGTACGACAACCAGTCACGCTCGATGCTCGCTACGCCACAGCGTTTTCCCCGTGCCGGCAGCCAAGACTATCCGTCGCCCGCGGCGGAGTCGGAATCGGACGGCTCGACGGTTGTCTATTTCAGCCCCCAACAGCCCGACACCGTGAAGCGCGGCAACTGGATCCAAACGGATCCCAAGAAAGGCTGGTTCACTATTCTGCGGCTTTACAGCCCGCTGCCATCGTTCTTCGATAAGAGCTGGCAGCCCAGTGAAATTGAGCTGGTCGAGTAGCCGTCGCGGATTGAAGAGGAAGTGGATCAAAGGGCGGCCGACTACTTGCGCAGTGTGGAGGACTCCGATGCCAGCGAAGCCTTTTGGTTCATGCATCGCAATTGTCACGGGTATGTTCCTGCTGACATTTTCGGCTACTGCCAAGGATATAGAAACCGGCATGGTCAAATTGGCCGATGCCGAGATCGAGTATGTTGCTCGCGGCGAAGGTGAAGCAATCGTGCTTCTTCCCGGCGGAACGCTAACGGTCGATTATCTGGATGGATTGGCGGATGCACTTGCCAAATCCGGCTATCGGGTCATCGGCATCAACTTTCCCGGCTCCGGAAAAAGCACCGGTCCGAACAAGGGCGTTACTCTCAAAACGCTGGCAGATCAGGTTGCTGATGTGATTCGGTCGCTGAAAATCGGACCAGTTCATCTGGCCGGAAACGATTTCGGCAATCGGGTAGCACGCATGCTGGCGGCATCGAATCCAGACCTGGTGAAGAGCGTCATCTTGCTGGCCGCGGGCGGAAAATACCCGCCCAAGCCGGCCGCCGAAAATGCCCTGCTGGTCCTGTTTAACCCGGCTTCGACCGACGCGGAGGTGCTGAAGATCATGCCGTACTTTGTCTCCAACCCGGCCGACGCACAGAAGATCTGGCGTATGATGAAGCCATCCCGGGCGCCTGGGGCGGCTGCAATGGAAAAGGAGGCGGCGGAATCCACTCCGCTGGATGTGTGGTGGGCGCCCCCTGGGAATACTAGCTATCTGATACTCCAGGGCGCGGAGGACCAGATTGCCCCGCCAAAGAACGGAGAAGATCTCAAGCAAGAGCTCGGCGACCGGGCGACCCTGGTCAATGTTCCAGGCGCCGCCCATATGCTGCCGCTAGAACAGCCGGAAAGAGCCGCGTCGCACGTTGTCGACTTTATCAAAAGTCTTGAATAGCAAGTACAACATCGGGTTCTTAGTCGACGCGCAACTGTCCGCGGTGGACATCACCTCGCTCAGATTCGGTGCCGGGCAAGTCGCCGAAGTTGGACCACTCGACGCGACTAGGCGAGTCGGCGTAAGTGCAGAGGTCGCCTCCGAGATTTGACACCGCTGATTCTATGAAAGCGGCGGTCAAACGAGTTGGATAGTGTTCTTTAGGACCAAACTCTATCAACTTGAAAGGACCGCCACTCATGTTGTACTTGGGAATCGACCAACACCGCAATCAGTTGACCGTAGATCTGGGCAATGAACAGGGTGAGCTTGTGAAGCATCGCCAGGTTTCCACGGCGCCAATGCAGCTCGAGGCATTCCTTGGTTGGCTCCAAGAACTTTCGGAATCCGAGGGTGGCTTCGTTGCGATCCTCGAGGTCTGCGGCTTCAACGACTTCATCATGAGAATGCTGGATGACTATGGGTGCCGTGAGATTGTGCTAATTCAGCCTCAACAACGGAGTCGCAGGAAGACCGATCGTCGGGACGCGCGGGCCTTGCGCGATCTGTTATGGGTGAATCGAATCGCGCTGGTGAACGGTGATCGTCTCGCGGGGCTTCGCCTGAGAGCGATCACGGTAATCGATGCTGATTGAGTCGCGATAATCGATGGAGTTGTGCTCGGCGAGGTACAGGACAGTGAAGTGACAGAAGCAGGCATTGAACTGGCTCTGGCACTCTCCCACAAAGGCACCGTGTGCGCCTTCTCTTTCGCTCGGCCATCGCTCGCCAGAACAGGGCGAGCGAGCGACGGCCGGCTCCGGCGAAGGCACCCACTACCGCAGAGCCGTGGTCACCGGACGAAAGACGCGACCGTTCCGTTCCCCTTATATATAGGGAACGGGGAACGGTCCCTCTGGAGAGCTAGTCGACGCGTTGCCAGCCGGTCGCCGAGCGGCGTACCCGGGCGGTTCGTTCGAGCATCTGCAGCACATCGCCCAGACGCTCATTTTTGACCGAGAGGGTGTCGCGGAGCTTCGCCCGCGTCAGCACCACGCCGCCGGTAAGAAGCTCAAGCACTTGTTGCTCGAGACTGCGACGGTTGTGAGCCTCGAGCTCCCCCACGACCTCCAGATGGGTCGTGTCGGCGCTGGTCGCAACCAACTCGAGATACACCGGCGGTGGTGCTGCAGCGGCGCGATGCTCACTGGAGAGTACCAGGCGCTGGCTACTGCGTCTTAGATACAAGTTGGAATCGCCGAAGGCGTGCAGGTCGCTCGAGCCGCGCAGTCCCTCGCCGGCGGCCACCCCTCCCGCCGCGTTCTTGCGGGTATGGTGCACCAGCACGACCGAGAGATCCAGCCGCCGCTGTAGGGAACGGAAGTAGGCCAGCAGCCCGGCAACTTCGGTGGCGTTATTTTCGTCGACTGCGTGAAGCCGGACCAACGGATCGAGCAGCAACAGCCGCGGCCGGATCTGCTTGGCCGTCTCAAAAAGCCGCTGGCGGTGCGGTCCGCGGTCGAGCCGGAGAGTCCGAGCGGTGATCACGTGAATCTCGACAGCATCCAGATCGAGACCGCGGTGCTGCGCCATTCCCTGGACGCGCTCTCGCACGACCGGCAGGGCGTCCTCGGCCAAGTAGATCAGCACCGGGCCGGCGCAAGGCACCGCGTACACGCCCAAGCACTCCGTACCGGTGGCCACGCTGAGGGCCAAGTCCAAGCCCAACCAGGTTTTGGAACACTTCGGAGCGCCCCCGATCACGCCGACCGATGATTCCCCCCACAACTGTTCGACAAGCCAGCGCTGGGCATTCTCTTGGCCCGGGATGTCTCCCACTCGGACCGAGGGAAGCAGTCGCTCTTGGCTGACGGACATCTTCATACCCTGGCTTTCTTCCTGGGCGCGGATCGCGGTCGCGAAGGCTGAAACACCTCCAGGTAGAACTTCTCGTCGAGCTGCTCGACTTCGCGAGTCATCCCGTGAGCCAAGAGCTCACCCCCCATGGTCATCAGCAGCCGGTAGTTGCCGGCGGCATGGTCGACCAGCGTCTCCATCAGCTCGGCGGTCATCAAAGACGCGGCGCCCGCCTTCGAGAGCGCGTGGCTCAAGAGTTCGAGCAGCTCCTCGCGCGAGGCGGGTTCGGTCATGAGCCGCGCGCGGATCCGGGTGCCCAGCGGGACGAGGTCTTCGTGCCGCAACAGCTCGGGCAGCCGCCCATCGCCCGACAGGACCACAGTCAACAGGGACGTGGCGTCGAAGTCGGCGCTGGAGAGGATGCGCAGCTCGCTGAGCACCTCGGGATCCATCTCCTGGGCTTCGTCGATCAAGAGCACGGGTTTGATGCGCGAAGCGGCCACATGGGACCTCCATCGCTGGCGCAGCGCGCGAAACCCGCCCCAACGATTCGAGGGACTGAGCTTGACCGAGAAGATGTCACCCAGTTCGCGATAGAAGTCGGCGCTTTTCGACTGGGGCCTCTCCAGCACCCCCACCACAACATCACGCAGCGCCGAGAGGCGCAGGGCGAGTATTCGCAAGGCCACACTCTTGCCTGTGCCCGATTCACCCGAGATCAGCGCGAAGCCGCCCTCCTGGACAAGTTGTTCGACGCGCCAGGCAAAGTGGTCAATCTTGGCGGTCGCCAACAAGGCGTCGGGTGGGAGTTCCGGTGAAAACGGATTCCACTTCAGTCCCCACAGCGATAACAGCTTCTTGGAGTTCATGATGCTTCTCCTTCAATTCTGGGAATCTGGTTTTTGGGGAAGGTATGCCGGCGGCATTCCAGTCGCGGAGTAGTCTTCGAGGATCTGCTTCAAGAGCGGCGGCAACTCGATGTCGGCTGGTTGAGCGCTCCTCTGGTGGCGCTCGTCGGGCGTTTCGCCCTCATCGGGATCGAGCGCGCGGCGGCGGCCGTCGGCGTTCGAGGTGCGATCGAGCGGGTAGATGGGAGAGAGAATCACTCCGCTCTCGGGGTCGACCAGATCGACTCGCCGGAGGTCCCAGCGGGCGTACCGCACCACCACATCGCGGAAGTGACGATAGCGGGGAGGGATCTCAAAGCGCACGCCTTCCAGGGAGATCGTTCCGTCACTTCTCCGCTGACGCCGCGTCGTCTGCAGTCGAAACGCATCACGCAGGGCGTCCGAGGCAGGGCTCAGGCGGAGCACGTCGGGCGCCTTGGCAAACCGCTCGACCGGCGAGCTCTTGATCTCACGATGCTCGGCGCGGTTGTATTCGACCTCGGCCCACGCCTGCGTCGCTTCGTTGAGAAAGGCAAGCGTCAACTTGGGGATGCCCTCGAGCATCTCCATCAAGCGTCCCTCGAGTGTGGCCCAAAAAGCTTCTTGCTTACCATTCTGGTACGGACTGTAAGGAAGCGTCTTCTCGTGGACCACACTCAGCCTCCACAGACCTTCGACGAATTCTTCGGCAATCATTGCCGGACCGTTGTCGGTCATCAGGGCACGCGGCAGACCGCGTTTCTGAATGGCCTGCGCAAGCCCATGCACCAGGTCTTCGGTGGTCTCCGAAAAGTACCACTGAAGGTGGCAGCACAGGCGCGAGTGATCATCCAAAATGCCCAGCGCAATCGGGCGTTGCCACTGACCGCCCTCGGCCAGCACCTTGAGAGACGCATGATGGAAGTCGAGATGCCAGACAGACCCCACGTACTCAGCCTCGTAGCTGCGAACTTCTCGCCGTTGATGGTGTTGCCGCGTCGCACGACCCTTGGGCTTCGCCCGGCGCTTGCGAACCAGACCGTGGGCCTGCATGTAGCGCCTGACGGTCGAGTAGGATCGCAAGGGTCCCAGCGAATGATCCGTCTTCACCAGCGCTGCCAGATTGTCGTAGTGCAGCTGGTAGCTCCAATGCGGGTGCTGGCGGTACTGCCGCACGAGATGGTCGGCCAGTTCGGGAGCCAACGACGCTTGACCACGGTCTTTGCGTACCGCGCGCCTGAGCACGCCGAGCGGGTCCTGCTTCTCCTGTCGTGCTTGGTGGAACCAGCGCTCGATGGTCACGGCCGCAAAGCGGATCTCACGTCCATCGACCGGGTGGGTCCAGGTCTTCTCGGCCAGAGCTTCAATGGCCGCTTTGAGCCCTCCGCGCGCAGGGGGAGAGCTTAGAAGTGAGCCCACGACGGAGAATCGGAAGCGAGCCCACAAGTCAGAAGTCGATCGGTCGGGTGTGTGGTTCATCACAGCTCCTCACGTACGAGGTGAAAAGGACTGCGGGAACCATAGTGCCGGTGCTCAGGATGGTCGATTATGCATCTTCTGCGGGTGACCGGCCGGTCAAATCGAACCGGCGATCACAAGGCCTCCGGGGGTCGTGATCGGTGACAGAAACAACAACAGCTTCTTCCAGCCATCGCGGTCTTGCCCGCTGCGGACGAAGGCCTCCAGCAGTGCTCGAGGAAGAACGTCAACCTTGACGGTTGGCACCAGACGACCACGCGCGACTTTCCAGAACGTCGTCAACGGAAAGTACCCTTGCCAGAAGGCCCGCCAACGGTTGATCGTGCGACGGTTGGCATCGAAGAGCCCGGACAGTTCCCGGACTCGTCGTGGCGTGGGACCTTGCCTCATGGCCGCCACCAGAATGACGACAGCGCCGAGATAAACTCTCCGCCCAAGAAAGCGGACCGAAGGGGGCGTCATCCGCTTGCGGCAACCGTCACGCGCACAGCAGAAGCTGACCCGAGAAGAGTATGCGGCGGGCAGATCAGGGGGTCCGCCCCTCGGCTTCCGCGGGTAATTGGCCCGGTGCAGCCGGCCGCCACAGGGGCATGCCTGCCGCCGCGCCGCCTCGGCAAGATCGCGATCGACATCAGTAAGAAACGACCAGAACCTGGCATCGCGAAGCAAATCATGGTACATCGTGGAGTACTCCAAAGGTCGCGCAAAACCAATGGAGTACACCCCTCGAAGACCGAGATCCAGTGATCAGGCGCTTTGAGGGGATTTTTTTGAAAATATCAGAGATGTTGCTCAGAAATCGCGAAATTCGCCGCGATTATCGTGCTCACGCTCAC
>Ga0315534_1001242_pt1 | contig 17682 bp, 20 predicted proteins | sample SalMarSW160240MG_FD_203094 | JGI IMG/M metagenome (GOLD analysis project Ga0315534, IMG submission 203094) | Salt marsh sediment microbial communities from the Plum Island Ecosystem LTER, Massachusetts, United States - Salt Marsh Sediment SW1602-40 ... | reverse complement strand
CATTCCTTTTCATGAATTAAATTATATTTTGTTTGTAAATCTATTTCCTATACACTTCCTAGCAGAACTAGGAAGTGTTACCTATGTGGGTAAATGAAATTGTAACCTATGTGGGTAAGTACAACACCTAATGAATCAAGAACCAAGTAGCTCTATTAATAAAACAAAATTACAAGAATTTATTAATAAAGCTGTAAATGATATAGCTGCAAGCTCTACGGCTATGCTAGTTATTCTAGGAGAAAGACTCGGTTTATATAAAGCGATGGCTCAAGAAAACAAATATCTTAGTGTTCAAGAACTTGCTACCAAGACAGGAACTAATGCAAGATTGGTTAAAGAATGGTTAGGAAATCAAGTAGCGAGTGGATATATAGAATATAACCCTTCCACAGAAAAATATTTCTTACCTCCTGAACATGCTCTAGCCTTATCTAATTCTAATAGCCCTGTATACATACAAGGTGCATTTAAGGCAATAAAATCTTATTTTAAAGACGAGGAAGAATTTGTAAAAATGTTCAAAAATGAAAAAACCTTTTCATGGATGGAGCACCATCCTTGTATGGCTGAAGGATGGGCAGAATTCTTTAAAGCTGGATATATAGGTAGCTTATTAGATGTATGGATTCCATCAATAGATAATGGAAAAATTCTACAAAGACTTAAGGATGGAATAAATGTGGCAGACGTTGGATGTGGGTTTGGATTTAGTACTGTGTTTATGGCAAAAGCTTTTCCAAACTCCAATTTTATAGGATTTGATTTTGATAAAACATCAGTTGAAAAGGCAAATAATCTTGCAAAACGAGAGAACTTAAATAATGTTAAATTCCAAACAGCATCAGCAACAGAATTTCCAGGAACTAATTATGATTTTATAACATTCTTTGACTGTCTTCATGATATGGGAGATCCTCAAGGTGCTTTGACTCATGTATTAAATGTAATCAATAAAGAAGATGGTGTTTGCATGGTGGTTGAACCATATGCACAAAATAAGCTTGAAGAAAATATAAATCTAATTTCAAAGACATATTATGCTGCCTCAACATTAATATGTCTACCTAATTCGTTAGCATTTAATGGTATTGCTCTAGGTGCGCAAGCAGGGGAAGAAAAAATTAGAGACGTTGTAAAGAAAAGTGGTTTTACATATTTTAAAAGAGTTGTAGATACTCCTATAAATATCGTATACGAAATCAAACCATAACTCATTTTAACCATAACTACCAGAGTAGAATTTCTTGAGCTGTCAAGTACAAGTATAAAAATTTGTATATACTTTCTATTTTTTATTCTAGAGTTTATTTTTTAAGATGGTTTTATTTTATATTATTCAGGTACTGAATTTTGCATGAATTGAGCTCTGATTTTCTATTTATCAAATCTAAATCAAATTAATCAAATTATGATTATTAGATCATATATTCTATTTTTACTTAACCACCTGCCTATACTCCTTATTAAGAATGCTATCATGATATCAATAAACGTTACATTTATATAATGATATAATGATATCATGATATCATATTGTATGAATAATCAAATTCAAACAAAAAATATCTTTGCAATCTTAGAAAAAAACGGATTTGAAAAGATATCAGGCAAAATAGAAGAAATAGTAAATTTTGTAAAAAAATGGAAGGTGGAGAACACATAATCTTTCTCTGGGAAAATGAAGAAAGCAAGAATCGTATGATTTCAGAATTCTTCAATCAAAAGTATCGAGGAGAGACTAGTGGACTATTTTCATTGGAACCTACAGAAATGAAAGCAATCAAAAATATAACATATAAGAACTTTTATAATACATACAAATCTGTCTTTCTAGAAAAGGCTGTCGAAAAGGTCGTAAGAGCAATATCAGTTAAAAATACAGATAGAGTATAAGATATGCTTTTGAGGATGATACATGGTTGATGGAAAGAGGACTAAAAAAAGAAGTTCTTGATACAGAGAAAGCCCTAGGAAAGGAAGTTGATAAAAACTTGTCATTATTATGTATGGATCATAGGCATAATCTAAACGACGATGAGGAAACTATCGAAGAATTGATCAAAGCACATGGATATGTTTTGATAGATGAACCAATTGCTCTATATAAATGGAAAGGGATATCCTAAAATGGCTATAGTAGTGATAATTGCGAACATATTCAAATGAATTCGATTGTTGAAGAATAACAAGTTTTAAAAATCATTTGATGAGTTGACTAGAAAAACGAAAAAAAGAATCTACAGTCCAGAGGAGGGAAACATAAACCCTCATTTTGCGATTCACTAGATATTATAAAAAAAGGGCTCTGTTAATTTAAGATAATACTCACCTCCTTTTCTAACTCAAAATTACTTTTATTTGCTATAGTATCATTATACATAGATACAAAGAATTGTATCCAGTTATGTACATGAATTAGATTACATTCTTCTTCTTTAATACAAGGATAATAGTCATCAAAACTTTCTATTCTATCTTTCAGGTACTGATTTACTCTTTCCATCAAACTTTTCTCTATTGAAGAATGTATGTAGATAGTGTTTTACTCCAATTACGTTACATGCTTGATCATACCAGGTACCACCATCCGTATAGACAGTACGTTTTCCATATTTTGAAACTAATGATCTTATGAATTTTTCAGCTACAAGCATGTTTCTATCTTCAGAGATATAAATTCCAAGCACTGAAGAGTTAATTGGTTCTATACATATCCATAACCAAAAATGCTGGTTACCTACTGAATTATAGTTTCATCTACAATAAAAGCAGTTACTCTTTTTCTTTTGTAGATCTGACAGGAACTAAAGCGTTGAATCCAGTTCCAAACAGAAACATAACTTCTCTTTTCATCTCTAAATATAATCAATGCTTTAGATGTATTCCGCAGACTCAAACCAAGAAAATACAGATAAAGAGAATACATTACAATATAATTGGATGTTCTAGTTCTTTCAAATTTGATTTGATTCATATGATAAATAGAATGTTCTTATCTATAGCTGTTTCTGCTAAAGTTAACAGAGCCGAATATTGATTAATTAGACAAAAATATTAAAAGAATCTTAACATATTCGAGACATTAAAGTCTTAAAAATAGAAAAATTACTTCCATTCCCATATCTTTACAATGCCATTACCTGATTCGTCTACCTCCGTTTCAAATATTCCTATGGTGTTGTTTAGGAAAGCAAGTTTGCCATCTGAAGATGCTTTATAAAAATTTGATCCGCGAAAACTACTACCATGTTGCCCTTTCGACCTTCCTATTCCATATCCAGTAAAAGTTGCAGTTTCTCCTCCATTCTTAGTAGTTATTATATGTTGGCCTTCACCATAGACTACATCATCATCTACTGAAACAGTCCAAAAAGTTCCTAAAAATGTAGTATCAACGTCTTTGAATTTTCCCTCTGATGTAATAGTGTGTTCAATCTTGTTTTCTTTTGTATCTAATACTCGTGAATGTACAATCCTAGTTTCCCCTTCATATATTAAATCTCCTAACATTTCTGAATATCAACTACGATTAGTATTAAATAAATAGTATAGGTTCTAGAAAAATCAAATTATATTATCATATACATTTATAGTATTTGTTAATAGCTAAATTAATGTTATTAGAATAAGCATTTAAAAATATCAAACTTTATAATGTTTCGAACTATAAAACTCTAACAATGTGTCTAGTGTTTTAGTGAATAATTCTATAGTGCAAAATTGTTAATGCATGACAAACTTCTGAGAAGTTTTATCTGAAAGATTATTGTCAGGTTTGTTATTGGTAAAGTTAATTAAGCATTTTAGTATAGTTTTCATGTTTAAATTTGGCGGGATTTGAATAATTTTCAATTTGAGAAACACTACCAAGCCTATTAGGACTAACAGGTAAGCCAATTCCCTGTTCTCCTTGTGAAGTTACAAAATAAATTAAGTATAAATATAAATATTTAAGTTGTTTTATTCTCTAGACATAATCTTCTTTATATTATTTATGGAATGAAATATCAATAATAAAAACAATCCAAATTAATAGTCAGGATTAGGTCTAGTTATCCATTCAGAAAAAAAATACTTAAATTCAAAGGTGCAATAACAATATACACATTCTTTTAATAACCAGTAATCATTCAAAAATTCAATTTCATTTAATTTTCCACACTTAGGGCATCCTACAGCGTGCATTTTCAAGTATTGATTATTTTAAATAATAATTTTATGTTTACGCCATTTTATTCTCTTGTTTTTTTCTATATCTCTTTATCTATCTATAACTTTCACACCTTCTAACTTGATTTCGTTTGAAAGTACTATACATATATGGATCTATTTGTTAGAAATATCTAAAAGGTTTGTTCATACGTTATAGATATATTCTATATCATCTACTATTACAATGAATAGTACGATAAAAACTGATCCGTCTTTTGAAAAGCAGCGATATTGACAACAGCGACATAATCAATGACCATCCCTAAGTCATTTGCTCGATTTCTAATACTCAATTGTCAAAGATCAAAAAGAGGGGCCAGATGTAAGCATACAGAAAATATCTCAAAGATATCCATTCTATGTCTATCTATACAGTGAAAACAATATTATACGAGATGATACAATTTGGAAAGGTCAAACTACCGTGGTTGAATATTTCTACTATTAATTTAACTAATCATCTACTCAGATACAAAGACTTGTGAACTAATGATAGTGTTTTAGTTGTAAAATTAGAAGATAGCCCAGCAGATGAAGTATATGTAAGACCGTGATGTATGAAAGAGATATATGAGACAAAATTTGAATAATAACCTATCATTTAGAATCAAAAAAGAAGTGGAAATTAGAAAATGGTTTTATCTGTTAATATGTATGATAGAAGATTTTAGCTGATAATAATGTATAATCAACCTGATCATTCCTTGTTTTTAAAAATAAAATCACTTACGTAATGGTAAGTCGATGTATTTTAAATCACTTACTAATTTATATATACTTACTTTGTGATAGTTATAGTGGTTTGTGAACTAAAAATAGAAAACGATTTTGAAATCAAGAAAGAAAATAACAATACAACAAATGATAATTTACCTAATTTATTAGATGTTTTGCGTAATAAGCAACAAGGTAAAATTTTACATAATTTAATATGTTCCATTGTCAAAATTTACTTTAGATATAGAATAATTTTATTATTTTATATTTAGTTTTGTAATATTTTTATCCAGATCTAATTACGCAAAACATCTATTAACTTCGAATATAGATAGAGATAAACAAACAGCATGTGAAGATAAATACATATCTATAACCGATTTGCGACAGACTGATATAGATATATTAAATATTTTATCAGGGAATAAAGTTGAAAACACAACAACTATTTTGTCATTCAATGGTTTAAAGATTCGATTAAATTTACATCAAGAAAAGTTATCAAGATCCTTAAAAAGATTGAAACAATTAGAATTAATTGAGAAAACTCAAACTGGATATAAATCCACAATTACTGGTAAAAAAATTTTTTCACGATTATTTAAGACAAAGCAGCATACACCTAGAAAAAATATACAAATCCTTGAAATGTATCTTCCATTTAAAGTACTCAATAAAAAGGTAGTGGATACTATAGAAGGTAGATGGTTTGGAAATTTAAGGTGGATAGGAATGATTCAAAGTTTAACTGGTTATCAATTACAATGGAGAGATATAGAAAATTTTATTGAAATAACATTAAATATTTCTGATAATAATATAATAGTCGAAACAAATGATAATAATCCCTTACATATGTCCAAAGCATTTAGTTATTCTACAAAAATAATAGCTTGGATTAGTGATATAATAATGAGAAAAAAGTTATGGATAAATTCAATTAATGATATGAAATTTAACAGAATGCAAAATTAGTAAAGAAAATAAAAAATTGATCAAGAAAAATATTTAAGAATTGTTATAAAATATATCATCGATAGAGCAACTTAATTTCAATTCTAGAATAATAATAAACACGTCAAAATATTTTATCAATTTAAATACTAACAAACAGACGAAAAAAGAGTGCGAAGAATTTGTTTGATTCTAATGAAATTTTTTTGCAATACGAATCGATTAAAAAACAAAAATTAAAATATAATCTAAAGAAAAAAAGAAATGTAATATAAGCAATTATAGATATGTGATCACTTTATTCAATAAAATAGTATCTTTCACAAATTTTCAAGGATCCGTTCAAGAATATTTATTATTTGAATCAAGTAAAAATATTCTACATATATATTCTGAACAAATAGTAGCATAAACAAAAAATTTAAATAATTATATTAAAAAATGTTTCTAAAAGAAAATGATCAAGACCTAATCAACCTTATAAATTCAGTTATTCTATATTATTCCATTTTCTATTTTTTCCAGAAATGCAATTTCTGATAATGGTTTTCTCTCTCTTGGTAAATCAGCTTTCTCTTTAAATCTTTTAGGCAAGATTTCATGAGAATCTTGATATCCTATTGCTATCATTATCCCAACTTCATAATCATCAGGAACATCAAAGACTTTTCTTGCTTTCTCTCGATCAAAACCACCCATCTCATGCATGATTAAACCTTGATTAAATGATTCAAGAAACATATTTTCATTAGCAGCACCTAGATCATGGAAATGAAGTCTGTTATAAACTCCAGTATCAGTATATGTTTTTTTTGTTATTGCACAGATTAAAATTGGAGCTCTTTTTGCATAATCATTTATTTCTAATAAAACAGATCTTGCTTTATCCATCTCATTCCTATTTGCATCAGTAAAAATTATGTAACGCCACGGTTGTTCATTTCTTGATGATGGGGCCCATCTTGCCGCCTCTAAAATTGACAATAGTTTTGATTTTTCCACTGGTTTTGTTGAAAAAGCTCTTGCACTCCATCTTTTTGCTATTATTTCATGTATAGGGAAGTTTGTAAGTGCCTTTTTAGATATAAGGTTTTTTCTACTAGACAAACAAAATCACCGTTAATTTTGCCCTTGACTCTTTTTTATTGTTCTTCCTTCTTACTAATTTTATATCTCTTGTCCCATGACCCCGTTGATTGAAAAATATCATCTGATATTGGCATACGTCTCATGAGAAGAACAGAAGACAATCAAAATACATAGAAGGAGTAAGAGTTGGTCATGTTATCCGGTACATGCACCTCAAGCACAATCTATTCTCAGCACAATATATTATCAATTAGATCTATATCATTTAGTATTTTAGGAGCTGTTTTGTTCTCCCTCATTCCTCATGGATATGTTGTGAATTTGGATTCTATTTTCTTAAATTTGGTTTAATATGCTTTGTAGTCTATGCATAGCAGTATTAATGGTCGAACTTATATCTGAGAGAATGTGTTAACAAAATGGTATTTTCTTTGTGTTAGTATTCTATGTGCTGTTTTTATGACCTTGCCAGCTATAGAGAAATTTTATTTTCTTGTAATTAATTATTTTGCATCTGCCCTTGTGTGTAGTAATATATTGGCGATTTTAAATGTGCTGATGTTCAAGTCAATACCACATATACATGTGCCAGATCTCTTATCTCCTATACATTATGCTCTTCCCAACGTACCTAGAAGCTGTAAGCATAATATGTTACCATTAATATAAACTTTGATTTGATAACAGTAATTATAAGTTGCTACAATAGTTGTGTGTCTCTTATTGGTAACATGTATAACCTTCAATGTGATCAGCGATTTGCAATTAAAAGCCCTTAAGTTAGCTTTATCTATATACCAGTACTAAGATGCTATTTGAAAAGGGTTTAAAATAATGACTAGTTCTGGTACAGATTCAATATAATTGATAAAGAACAACAGATATATCAAAAGAATCCAACTGGACTCAATGAGCTTTTGAATGTTATAAAAGACTCATATAACAGTAAAAAATGCGGTATAACAACCCGCTGGTGTGTTATAGAGAGGTGACGAATCAATATATTTTTCATGAAATTTTTGTTGTATTACCTTGGTCTAAACATTTAGAATAATATGAATCTTGAACACTCACAGAGAATGAAAAAACAGGAAAATGTAAGTTTTAAGGTAGGACATAAACCTCCTGATCTTTCATTTTTTGCATAACCTCTGCAGCACATCAATAAACATCATCTTAAAAGGCACAGATAAAAGGGAAACAGAGAATGAAAAAACAGATGAAAAATAATAATAATGCAAATAATATAATAAATGGAATTCATCATGTTACAGCAATCTGCAGCGCTCCACAAAAAAATATTGATTTTTATACAAAATTATTAGGACTCAGATTAGTAAAGTTAACTGTAAATTTTGATGATCCTACGACATATCATCTATATTATGGAGATGAGACTGGGCATCCAGGTACTATACTAACCTTCTTTCCGTGGAAAGATACCCCTAAGGGTTATAGAGGAACTGGTCAAACCATAACTACATCTTTTCTAATACCAAAAGACTCTGTAGATTTTTGGAAGGCTCGTCTAAAAAAAAACGATATTTGTTTTGAAGGACCTATAAACAGGTTTGATAATGAGGAGCAAGTAATAAAACTATATGATCCAGATGGACTCGAGTTGGAACTTGTTGCTCATTCATCAGCTAAGGAAAATGATGAAAGATTTTGGAAAGATGGTCCAATTCTCTATGAAAACGGCATAAGAGGTTTTTATTCTGTAAGTTTATGTGAGGAAGGATATGAACGTACTTCAGAAATATTAAAAGAATTAGGATACAAAATGATTTTAAATGAGGGTAATCGATTTCGATTTCAACAATACAAATCACAAAATAGCACAGGTGCTGCCACAATAGATGTACTTTGTTTACCTGATATTGCTCATGGAAGAATTGGAATAGGAACAGTTCATCATATAGCTTTTAGGACACCAACAGATCAAAATCAATTATTAATTCGGAAAAATATTGCAAAGATTGGTCTAAATCCTACACCTGTGTTGGATAGAACCTATTTTCATTCAGTTTATTTTAGAGAACCTGGAGGAGTGTTATTCGAAATTGCTACCGACCCACCGGGCTTTACAGTGGATCAAACAGTAGAAGACCTAGGAAAAAGACTAATGTTACCTAAATGGCTTGAACCTTTACGAGAAAGGTTAGAAAAAGTATTGCAAAAAATAGAATTACCTCAATATGAGAATATAGATAAGGAAATAAAAAGATACAACAGCCTTGATTAAATCAAACAGTTTAGGTTTTCATCATATAGTTGTTAATTCTTCTCATGCTTCCAATAATAATTCCAATAACAAAGAAAAATCTCACCAAACAAATAGTAGATTAATACTTGTATTATTACATGGAACTGGTGGAAATGAAGATCTTCTTCTCCTAGGAAAGGAAATAGAACCTACAGCAGCAATATTAAGTCCGAGAGGTAAAGTTCTAGAAAATGGTATGCCTAGATTCTTTAGAAGACTATCAGAAGGAGTATTTGATATTAAAGATCTTGAATTTAGAACTTATGAGCTTGCAGAATTTATACAAAAAGCTTCTTTACATTATAAATTTGATTTAAACCAAACGATAGCAATAGGATTTTCCAATGGAGCCAATATTGCTGCTAGTTTACTCCTACTCCGCCCGAACATACTTCATGGTGCAATACTTTACAGAGCAATGATGCCCCTAATTCCAGATCCTTTGCCTAATCTTTCAGACAAAAAAATTCTATTATCGTCTGGTATAAACGATCCTATAGTTTCTAAAACTGAAACGGAACGTCTTTTTAAATTACTTTTAAAAACTAATGCAAATGTAATGTTAAAGTGGCAAAATTCAAGTCATAATTTAGTTCAAGAAGATATAGAGGCTGCAAATAAATGGATTTCAAATGATTTTGCTCTATAAATTAGATATAGGATATGTTAATAAATGTACAATAACATTATTTCCTTATATAACTTACTGATATTTGTTCAAACATTGGTTTTATTTTTTTGTACTAGAGAAAATATTGTATTTTTAGAATAATGATTTGTCACATCTTATCTATACTCCCAAAATGTTAAAATGAAAGTTCCTTTTATTTTTTGTCTCTTACTTTAAGCAGAAACAGATCTAGCTAAGAAAATTATATTTTTTTATAGGGATAAAATAAGATTTGGTAGATATCGAACATACTTTATATTGATGCATTCTCTTTATGTATATTTTCTTGGTTTGAGTTGTCGTAATACATCTAAAGCATTGATTATATTTAGAGATGATAAAAGGAGTTATGTTTCTGTTTGGAACTGGATTCAGAGATATGATTCATTACAGATTTACAAGAGAAATAGAGTAACTTCTTTTATTATCGAAGAATCTATCCATAATTAAGATAGGAAAGGAGCATTTTTAGTTATGGATATGTATTGAACCAGTTCAGAGATCTGTGCTTGGTATCCATATATCAAAAGACAGAAACATCTTTGCAGCAGAGAATTTTATGATCCCTTGTATCAAATTATTAAATACATATAGTTTACACTGTTGGTGGTAGGTGGTACCCTAAACAAGCATGTAATTTTCAGCATTTGAATCATAGTTTGCATTCTCCTTTGGGAAAAAATTTGATGAAAAACGTAATACTATATTAAGGATAGGAATGAATACTTTGATTATTATTTGTTTATCAACCAAAAGCAATATAGTTACCTATAATATATATACAATTAATTTGATTTAACTGTTTATATGTATAATACAAAGGTTCGAGATGGATTTCTATTCTATAATAGAGGTGAAATAGTCTTAACATGACATGTCAGATCTCTAATATTTAATTAACATATGTTAATTAAGTTACCATAATTTCCCTTTCTAGTTTATATAACACTGTATGTAAATAAAATCGAGGTAAAAATGTTAATTGAATAGACAAAATAAAAAAAGAAATGCACAATTGTACATAATCACTATAGCAATGATACTATTGACTCCATTGTCTGTTGCAAATTCTTTTATGACTAATGCAATAGCACAAGATCAGGATTTGCTGACAATGAAAAACCAAAATAATAATTTCATGAATCCTGAATCTGGAATTCTATCATCACTAAATGAAGGAAACTGGACTGGAACTGTTGAACTTTCTTCAATTGTATCTGATATAGTTGGAGTAGTTAAAGCAAATGCTAATATCTCTTTGACCGAAGCTGCTACAAATGTTGAAAATGAATTAGGTCAAGATTCTTCGGTTTTTGCAGGTAGTATTATACCAAAGAATGGATATCTAGTGTACATTATCTTTGCAACTGACCCAAGCAACAACATTCATGTAACATTAGTAGATTCTGGAAATGGACAAGTATTGGTAGACAAACAGATAGACTTGACAAAGATTGATAAAGATATGATGAGACATTTTAATTACAAATATTAAATGTAGAACAAATTGTTATAAAGTAAAATTAAATTATCAATCCCAAAAACTGATCTAACAAACTAACAATTTTTTATAATTCAAAAACGAAGTTTAAACGGTTCTATATATTCACTTTTCTCTTCAGTACTTATTTGTTTTTCATCATCTCTTGCAAAGTCTTTATATTTAATAGAAAACTTTATCATATCTTTTACGATCGGTAAAAGAGATCGACATTTTTCTGTAATCAAATATTCTATTCTGACAGGTATTCCTGGAACAATTTTTCTTTCAATCAAACCGTTTTCATACATTTCCCTCAATCTAAATGACAATGTTTTGTTATTGATATTTTCAATTGAATTTAGTAATTCATTAAAATGTTTTAGGTTCAATTCAATCATTTTTTTTAATATTACTATAGTATATTTTTTACAAAGTATAGAAAATACTATGTCAATCTCACAGAAATCATGAAAATCATGACTTAACTTTTTATTGACATCAATATCCATTTATTTGTACTCTTGTAATGATAACTAATATAACTTTAAATAATAATATTATTTATTAATCCAAATCTTTGACCTTTTCGAGGTTACCATCTTTTCCCTTGCTATTTTATATAATACTGTATTTAATTGATATATAGGTTAAAAAGTAATGCCAAAAGTAATACATTTTCAAATATTTGCAGATGATATAGAGAGAGCAAAAAAATTTTATACTAGCGTTTTCGATTGGAAAATGGAAAAAATTAGTTTAAATAATGTTGATCACTATTTTATTTTTTCGAAGGATTATGAGCAAGAATCGTTTGGACATATTACAAAAAGAGAACAAAAAATAAATTGTATTGTTGATTATATAGGAGTATCTTCAATAGAGGAATCTTTTAAAAAAATAGAGGAAAATAATGGAACAGTTATGATACCGAAAACAGCTGTTAATGGATATGGTTGGTATGCATTGTGTAGAGACAGTGAAGGAAATATTTTTGGATTATGGGAAGAAAAAAAAGTGATGACAGATATTCAAAAAAAGAGTCAGATAAATCCTCAATCTTAAATAAGAGGTTTTATTGACTAGATGTTACTAGATCTTGATACTTTACGAGATTTTAAATGCATGATAATTATGAATATTTTAGTAAAATTAAATTGATGTAAAAAAATTAATTGAACGTAATATATATTGAATCCAGAAATTGAAGAAATATGATGACCGATATATTGAATCCAGAAATTCAAGAGCTAAATAGGAAAGCAGAGCAATATTGCCAACTTCTTTCTAATGTACAGAATGAGATTAGCAAGGTAATTGTTGGTCAAGATAAAATCATTGTCAAATTGATATTGGCATTATTGTCAAAGGGTCATGTATTATTAGAGGGAGTTCCAGGTCTTGCCAAAACTTTATTGATAAAGACATTATCCGAATGCATCGACTCCAATTTTGTGAGATTACAATTTACTCCAGATTTATTACCAGCAGATATTATTGGAACCAAAATTTATGATCATAATTCCACTTCATTTAGAACAGTAAAAGGACCAATCTTTTCTCATTTCGTTTTAGCAGATGAAATAAACAGAGCTCCGCCAAAAGTCCAATCCGCATTATTAGAAGCAATGCAAGAAAAACAAGTAACCATACAAGGTAATACGTTTCCACTTAAGGAACCATTTTTTGTTATGGCTACCCAAAATCCCCTTGAATCAGAGGGTACCTACAAGCTACCTGAAGCACAAATTGATCGATTTATGTTTAAACTCTTGATTTCATATCCTCGAAGAGATGAAGAATCAGAAATTATTCATAGATTTACAGAAGGGATTGATGTTAAAATACAAAAAATAATCTCTACTGATCAATTAATGGAAATTCAAAAATTTAATCACCAAATCTATACCGATCAAAAAATTCGTGACTATGTTGCACAGATTGTTGATGCTACAAGACATCCAGAAGATTATGATCTTGACATAGACAACAATATAGAATATGGTGCATCACCTAGGGCTTCTCTCTGGCTAACAATGGGTGCGAAGTCCAATGCAATTCTTAATGGTAGGGGATACGTAATTCCACAAGATATTCAAGATATTGCCTATGATGTATTAAGACATAGAATTCTTCTGTCCTATGATGCAGAAGCAGAATATATTACTACCGATCAGATAATTAAAACTATACTAGAGAAAATACCTGTACCTTAGGTATTGTTATAATCTTCTGGAAGTGATCTTTTGCAACAAACACAGGAAATTCTAAAACAAATCAAAAAATTAGAAATTTCTACAAAATATCTAGTGAACCAATTAATTACTGGAAATTATCGATCTACATTTAAGGGACAAGGTATTGAATTTTCAGAACTTAGAGAATATAGAACTGGAGATGATATACGTTCTATAGATTGGAATGTTACTGCTAGATACAATCAACCTTACATTAAAGAATTTGTTGAAGAACGAGATCTGCAAGTATATTTTCTTTTAGATATGTCAAATTCTGGAAGTTTTGGAAATAAAATTCCTAAAAAAAGAAAAGCATTAGAAATTGTAGCAAGCTTGATGTTTGCAGCACTAAAGAATAATGATAATATCGGTATTTTTTTATTTACTGAGAAAGTTGAAAAATTTATTGCTGCTAGAAAAGGGAAAAAACATGTCATGCATATTCTAAGCTCAATCATTTCTTTCAAACCAAAATCAAAGACTACTAACTTGAAAACTACACTCGTTCAAGTCACACAAATTCTAAAAAAAAGATGTGTTTTGTTTATACTTTCGGATTTTTTTGATTCAAATGATTATATAAAACCGTTAAAAATACTGAGGAGAAAGCATGATGTCATTATCTTAAAAATATCTGATTTACGTGAGCAAGAAATTCCAAAAATTGGTTTAATAGAGCTTGAGGATGAAGAAACAGGAGAACAGCTTCTTGTTGATACATCCGATCCGGGTTTTCAAAAAAAATATACCGAGGATGTATCAAATAACGAGTCACAATTGATTTTAAATCTTACAAAATTGAAAATAGATTTCATAAAGATTTTATCTGATGAAAATTACGAGATTCCCTTAAGAAAATTCTTTAAAAAGAGAACTAGGAGATAACGATTTGGCTGGATTCGATTCTCAGATTGTTTTAATTGCACTTCTTGTTATTCCTGGATTGTATTTTCTTTATTATAAAATAATATCTAAAAAGAGAAAGGAAGCGATTAAATTCAGTAATTTAGAATTTGTAAAATCTGCAATAGGTAACAAAAGAAAATTTCGGAGGGATCTATGGATATTTTGTCTATCTTTGACAACAATTGGATTGATGATTATAGGATTTGCTAATCCACACATCCCTCTTGAACAAAGTAAAGAGGGAGTAAATGTAGTGCTTGTAATCGATGTTTCAGGTAGTATGCAAGCTACTGATTATGAACCTGACAGACTGGAGGCAGCAAAAAATTCTGCAAAAATTCTTGTAGAGTCATTACCTCCTAAAGATAATGCAGGAATTATAATATTTGGGACAGGTGCAACTACTGCAGCATATCTGAGTCCAGATAAGGACAAGGTCTTAGAAAAACTCTCTAATATTGCTCCAACAAACGGGGAAACGGCTATTGGTGATGGATTAAGTCTTGGAATTGATATGGCAACATCTATCCAAAATAAGAAAAAAGTTGTGATTTTACTCAGTGATGGAGTAAGTAATGCAGGAGTAATTTCTCCATCAGAAGCCGTATCTTTTGCTAAATCAAACAATATTCAAGTTTACACAATTGGACTTGGGTCTGAAGGAAAAACCATTCTTGGTTATGATTTTTTTGGGAGACCGCAATATGCGGAACTTGACGAAAATACACTCAAAGCAATTGCTGAGCAGACAGGTGGCAAATATTTCAAGTCTGTTGATATCAAAACATTAAATGAGATTTATCAAAATATAAGTACTGATATAAAACGAGAAAAAGAAGAAACTAACATTAAAGAGTGGTTTTTTGTCTTTGCACTTGGCTTTTTATTTTTACAGATATATTTGAGATATGGCAGGGGTAGGATAATACAATGAAAATAATTGTTATTATGTTCTTATTTATCCTTTTAGTTTCCCTTCAAGTTGTTGATGCACAAGATATTTTGTTCTCATCTGAACAAACTGAATATTATTTTAATATTGGCGAAGAGGCTATAATACCAATTGAAATAAACAATACTTATGGAAAACAGATTTCTGGCATCTTACAATATACTATGACACAACAAATCAACCAAGGAAATGTTCAATTCTCAAATTCTAATACAGAAGCAAAATCCCTTGTAATAAACGAAGAATCCCAAAAAATTTCTTTGGATTTAGGTACGTCTGATAATCCTTCTGATTTAATCATGAATCTAAATTTCAATTATAATGAAAACGGAGATCGAACTGTTCCACTAGGTCCTATAATAATTCACTTTGTATCAGATGATTCTCAAAAAAATAATCAACAAAATAAATTACAAAGCTCTTCTCAACCAAACACACAGTCTCAGCAACAAGATTTCTTTGCACAACAAGAACAACAAATGCAACAAAGGCTAGATGAACTACTTGCAAATCCAGAAGATTTCTTTGCACAACAAGAACAACAAATGCAACAAAGGCTAGATGAACTACTTGCAAATCAACAAAACCCTTTACAAAATCAGCAACAACGGCTTCAAAATAACCAGTTATCTCAAGATAGCAACGCATTAAAGCAACAGATACAGAAACAGTTACAGCAAGATGAACAAATAAAAAAAGAGTTCGAAAAGAAAGTATTATCTAATGATGATTTTCGTAATAGACATCAATATCTTTTAGAAAATGATTATAACGTAACTAATGGTAGTTTTAATCCTATCTCTAATGATACTGGCAGTTTTGATATAAGATACAACAATACCAATGGAAAATGGGCTACGTTACAAGGAAATATGAAAGATGGAACAATAACTGATCTCAAACAACAGACACAAGAACAACAAGAAAAGCTTTTGGAAAAATTAAAGCAAAATAAACAATTTCAACAATTCCATAATCAGTTAGTTACAGAAGGATTTTCTCAAAATGATGTTAATTTTCAATCTAATGAAAATGAAACTGATATAAGACTTCAATATGAGAATCAAAAACATGATAACGCAACAATTACAGCAAATTTTGAAAATGATGAGATTAAGAATGTTACATTAGAAGATAACAGTTCTAACACCTATGATCTAATTCTTTTATTAATATCTGTGATAGTTATTGTATCTGCAATTTCTATTTATTTTGTAATAAAAAAATTCAAGAAAAAAACATTTACTGTTATCAATGATTCATCTCCAATTCCAAAATTAAAATCCTATGAATATCTTACTGAATCAAAAAAACTAATATCGCAAGCTCAACAGTATCATGATAAAGGAGAGTACAAGGAAGCTTTTGGAATTGCAGGGAAAGCAATTAGATTATTTTTGAGTTACGATGCAGGTTTTAAAAGAGAAACAACCAGTGAGGAATTAATAAGATTAATACAAAAACATAATTACCCTATAGAGACTATTAGAGAATGCTTGAAAATTATTGATTTAGTAGAATTTGCTAAATCTAATACGACCGAGGATGATTTTAAAAAAATTATATCACTTTTTAACAAGTTATCAAATAAACAAAACATCAATAAAACTTAAAACTCGACTTTTCCAAGACAGTATCAAGATCATCATAAAATCAAAAAATGAGAATCCTCTAATAAAAAATTTGATCGGGTTTGGGTTGAACAACTTTTGTTTTCTTTGATTCTCAGCATTTGTCAGGACTTATTTTCTATCGATTTATCACTGTATCTTTAGATTTCATTTCAACTGTCTTTGATGGATAGCCTGCTTTTCCCTTAAATAGCAGCTGGATTCTAGAATATATCATACAAAGAATTGGCATCTTTTCATAATAATTAACTGATGAAAGTAAGCGGGATAGCATTTTGAATTTAGCTTTAAAGAAAGAGCTCGAAGTAAAAAACTACTATTTTATAGAATTTAGTTGGATACATTTTTTAAAGATTCTGGAAAATATCTTAACTAACTCGGCAATCTTTATTTAACAATAGAGACTAAACGGTCATACTTAAAATTTCAAATCATTACTTGTTGTACTTACCCACATAGGTTACAATTTCATTTACCCACATAGGTAACACTTCCTAGTTCTGCTAGGAAGTGTATAGGAAATAGATTTACAAACAAAATATAATTTAATTCATGAAAAGGAATG
>Ga0315534_1001241_pt1 | contig 17682 bp, 22 predicted proteins | sample SalMarSW160240MG_FD_203094 | JGI IMG/M metagenome (GOLD analysis project Ga0315534, IMG submission 203094) | Salt marsh sediment microbial communities from the Plum Island Ecosystem LTER, Massachusetts, United States - Salt Marsh Sediment SW1602-40 ... | reverse complement strand
AAGGCTAGGACAGTACTTCAGAACCAAACATTTCAATCTGAATATGAGGAATTATCTCACTAGGAATGTGTCAGGGGACTTATCTTAATTGGTCTAGGTTATGCTAACGAGCTGAATTCATGATGATTTATTCAGAATAGACAACTCTTCTCATCTAGGGTCAGATTCACTTTAAGTACTTCGCATTGCATATGGGGTTCGTGTCAAGTCACAGACTTGTTAGGAAAGATCATCTGGTCCTTATTGTTGTCATATCTACGCTTGTTATCGCAAGCACATCAATTAGTGGCTACGGTTATTTTGATACTACTAAAGTAGCCGTGTATGGTCAATCAGATCCAGACCAAATGAATTCTAATACTACGAATTCGGTGAATATACAAAGTATCCCCTTAGAAAAAGTCCGTGTGGGAGATATTGATATTGCATATAAAATGTTTGGCAAAGGTAACCCTATTTTACTTATTAGTCCTGCTCAGGCCGATATGAATGCATGGGAACCATCTATCTTAAGGGAGCTTTCCTCAAATCACACGGTAATTGTATTTGATAATCGTGGAGTCGGAAATACAACAACTGGTAACAGACCATTTTCTACTCAACAATTTGCAAATGATACTGCTGATTTATTAGACGCTCTTAAAATACAAAGAGCAGATGTTCTTGGATATTCTCTGGGTTCTTTCGTAGCTCAAGAGCTTGCAGTTGCACATCCAGACAGGGTTAACAGACTTATGCTTGTTGCTGCATCATGTGGTGGAAGAGAGAGTGTTCCTCATAGTCCTGAACTTCCAAAAATGGTTATTGATGTTGTAAACAAAATTGCAAATGATGTACCCGTCACTTCGCAGGAAGTAAAAGCACTTCTATCTCAGGGCTTGGGATCAGGATGGCTCAAACTGCATCCTAATTTCTTTGAAACCATTCCCATTCCAGAAGCAAAAGATCTGTTTCCTAGTATTACTCATAATAATAATTTGAAGCAACTCAAAGCAGGAGAAGACTGGATGGCAACTAATTGGAGTGGGGTTTGTGATGAGCTTACAAAAATATCAGTACCAACACTGATCATAACTGGAACCGATGATACGAATGTGCCAACACAAAATTCATTAATTATTGCTGAAAAAATTCCAGGAGCCTGGCTTATACAGATAAAAGACGCAGGTCATCAATTACCGGGACAGTATCCCGATAAAATGCATAAAATAATACAAACATTTCTATCGACTACAAACCAACGCTAACTTTTCTACCGACAAGAAGCCAAATTAGTGGAATCCCGTGTATTCTGAACCGTGGCCTTTATCCAGTTCATAGGTTGGACATCTTTTTGCCCATCCCAATGAGTGGACATCATCATTTGGACCGTATGTTCTACAGGATATGTTTGAATGGCTATCTTCTCCATCAAGACAGAAATAGTCTTCTCTTTTGTCGACTATAGCCATTAACGAGGTGGTATGTATAGATCAAATTAAAAAATGTTTCTATAAATTGAAACATTCTTTAGGTAGTAATCCGTCCGTATGGGTGATGAGCCTCTTTACCTCCGGGAATCTAACCCCCTTGGGCCAAAGTACGAGGTTAACTTCGTAACTTACAAGATTGCAGATTAGTCGATATACCATTCTAAACATTCAAATTGTTTATTCAATCTTAACCAAATATCATGTGAATCAGACTTATGGTAGGAGTCCGAAGACCTTAATCGTTCGTATCACAGTAAAGAAGAAAAAAGAGAAAGTAAGATATCATTTTTTAGTTAGTCAGATTTATTGTTATTTGTTCTGATTTTTAATGCGTTACCTTCAACATGGACCTCGTATATCTGTTGATCATAAGTCTTAATATAAGACATTAGTTCACCCGCATATTCTAGGTAATTTTGCCATGTTTTTGGTAGAGGTTCCATCTCCTGAGAAGGCATTAGAACAGGTTCCTTTACTTTCTTACCCGTAGTGGCATCAAATCTTGCACCGTGAAAAGGACAAGTCACAATACCCTCATTGGAAATATTGCCCATCGAAAGTCGTGCGTTCATATGGCCACATCTGTCATCCATCGCATAAAATTTTCCACCAACATTACAGATTACAATCTCTTTTCCTTGTACTTGTACGTGTTTCATCTTCCCAATAGAAATTTCATCTACCTTTCCGACTTCAAGGAATTGATCTTCCTCCATCATTATTCATTAATATATATGCACATGTTGTTTATAACCAATATACAAAGAATGATAGGTCCATAAGAATTAAGCAGATGCCATAGCATTATGTGAATGTAATGCCGCAACTGCTAACACAGATGCAGTCAATACTAACATCATAACAAACACTTTCTGGTTAATCATTGGTAAATAGAATACATACAAGCCCAATCGTAACAACCAAGAAAGATGATGTGACCGGCAACATTATAACAATTAATGTTTTATTTGTAGAACATTTGCTGTCCATCTTATAATGAGAGATATCGCCAGGATATTTATGTCTGTACATAAGCGCTATGTATAGACGTTAGTCTTTCACAAGCCAATCATAAATTTATTAGTGTTGAAAACTGCGGGCAAAATATACATAGTTAGTGTTACCTGGGTGCTGTCAATTACTCCATTTCTCCAAATGGCATAACGTTTGAGAATGTCATATTGACGGTCAGGTTGCCAAGAATTCTGATGAAATTCTAAGGCTCTGTGGTTTTAATAAATACTCAGCGAAGAAATCTAGGTTGCCAAGTCTCGTAATATGCAACCTCATAACACCAAGACGAGATCCACATGGTTATGATAAATCCCGCATAGATACTAAACCTTTCGCTCAAACAATTAGAGTCGGAATCAAAAAGATGGCTTCTGATATCCAGACTCTTAGAGGAGCTGGTTACATAATGCGTTCAAAAGACGATGATTACAAAAGTGCTAGGAAAAAAAGGTCAACAGAAAGGTATCTGCGAAAGATCTCTTGAGACAGTTTCTTGTTAACGAAAGGGGGCTGCCGAATGTCTAAATTACAAAAATGGACTCAGAGTACAGTATGGTATTTATTCCAACCCATTATGGAAAAATTCGGGTATAATTATAGCTTGGATCGATAAACCGTACTGGTCAGCTATTTTATAAACAATCATCAATTATTCTGATCACAGGAGCTGATGCAACTATGGATATGTGGAATCCGCTATTGTTAGAGCAGCTAGCCTCAGCAAACTATAGAGTAATTATTTTTGAAAATAGAGGATGGATCAACTGTCCAAGCACAGGAGGAAGGTAGGAGGATGATTCAACTGTAGGGACGAAAGTTTTTCTCAATCAATCAGTGCGCAAACGATACACTTGGCCAGCTAGACACCTTAGGAATAAGTAAAGCCGACGTTTTACCCCCCTTTTTACCCCCCCTTTTTTTCCCTTTTAATGGCAATTTAGAGGATGCCTGCACACACTGGCAGAGCCTAACTCCTGAACAGTAAGCAGCCACTTTAAAAACAATCTCAGATGTACTGCTGACCCCAGTAGGAGTTGATGAGGAGACCGTTGCACAACTAATAGACTGATTGTAAAGAGTCTTTGGTCTACAACACAGACGGCCATCCAAGTCCTTTATCAACTGCACTACAAAAGAGAACTCTTAAAACTATGGTCCATTTATATGGATACTAAATGGCTCAGACGTTCGAAAATTACTTTGAATGTATGATGATGGTTTTACTGATAGGCATTATGATATCAGTATCCAGCAGCGATTTTACCGCCGTTATACCTCAAGCTAGTGCACAAGCGCCTAGTACTGGAAACATGACTACTCCAATGTTGGAATCAGTAAAAATTCATTTAAAGGCTGCAGATGAGTTAATTACGAAAGGAGATACAATAGCAGCACTTAGTCAAATAAACCTAGCAGAGATACAGCTATCATTATTAAATATGGGCCATCAGGGTACACCAATGAATTCAAGTCAAGCAATAGAATTTGTCACAGGAGGCTCTTTATCAAGCGCGAGAATGGGGGCAAACTGTATAATTGATAATCAGGCAATGGCTCTTTGTATGCGGTGAACTATGGCTGAACTTTCATCTTTAGTCCTATTTTATGTTCTAAATATTGAACTCTACGTGTACTACTTAATAATTCTGCATTGGAGAAGATCTGTTACTGCATTTCTATCAAATTTGAGTTTTATACGAGCTGTCCACAATGCAAGGCTCGGGTGCCTGTGGCAAATCCTAGAAATTACGGGCGAAATGACCCTGATGTTTTTAAAAAATGAATTGCATTAATTAGTCAAATTATAGATCAGCTTCATCAGCTGGCGGAGTATTAGGGGATACGTCTGATTCGCTTGCATCTTGTATATGTTCATGTTGTTTGTTATTATTCTTAGTATCAAAAGATCTTTCATCGGCGGCTCCCTCTGACAAGCAATCATCGCATATCCATGAATCGTTGGTACGTTTACCAAATTTTACTCTTCCGTGATTTTCAATTTCTATTTCTATGGAATCGGTGACTGGTGAATTACATCGATCACACTGGGTTAGTGACTCTGTCATTAAAATGATAATCAACTTTAGTTTGTCATATTGTCTAAGAAAATTATACTGTGATCGTAAATGGCAAATTATCTATGGATTGTAGGTCATGCATAGAAATTCGTACATTAGCAGCTTAACCGAAGACCAGGTATTATCTTACATACTCAAATCTATTTCTGAGGGAAGAATTGAAGACGAAATTGTTGAAAGATTTGATGGAGACACAATACTTGTAAAAAAATGGGTCGATGTTTTGGAGCAAACAAATTTTGTAACTGCAAACTATTTTGACGAGTTAGTCATAACGCCGCATGGCAAGAACTATCTCGAAAAATATGATTCCCATCTATAAATATTAGCGACAGATAACCATGGTCCGCAACGCTTTATAACACATATATAATAATAATGAAGAACAAAAAAGTCGCGAGGAAATTATGGAACATGTTAAATTCAACATAGAATATGATTTATTACTAAAAAAATCAAAAATCTCATCTGATTTTAAACACCATGAAAGAGAAAATAATATTGTTTTGTATCCTACCGAGCATATTTATTTTGTAATATGTAATTCGTGCTATTGGTGCGCATCTTATTTTAGTATTGATGACCTGGAATCTTCATCACAAGTTCTGCGCTGTCATCAATGTAATTCACATAATACAGAGCTAATACCCATCTCATCAAATGAATCATTCAGAATAGATTATAATGTGACTCGAGGCATGGAGATGGAATTCTATAGAAGCAATCAAATTGTAGATAGACAAGAATCTCCGGAACAACAGAAAATACCACCAGATTAGATTAGATTTGAGTCGATTTATGAGTATAAGTTTCTGTCTGTGTCTGTTCTGATTTTATCATCGACTTGAGTCGATTTATCAATTTATGCTGCGTTAATAATAATGACATAATTAAAGACTCTGATGGAAATGGATGCAACTGTGCATGATTATTTATTGCTACTGAATATTTGTGGCAATCATTGAGCAGCTTTGTGAATATAGCTTTATCTTCATCCGATGGAAGTTTAACTATGAAGCCTCTCCAACTCTCTATCTCTTTGGTAAGAACGTTTTCATCTGGAAATAAACTCATTGAGTTACACTAACTTGGAATTCTAAATCTCGGCTGCAATTTCTATGGCTTGTGTTTTGTCATCATCATTATCAACATTAGCTTTCAAATTGTCTAGATGTCCCAAAACACATTCTAGGGTTTCGATTTCATTTACAAGAATTTCTTTTTCTCTAGGGATGTCTGAATCTTTCAACTCTGTCTGCAGCTCTTGTATTTTATCATGCACCATATCTTCGAATTTTTTAGTGTCTTCTAGCTCAGAATGCATCTCTTTTACTCCAGGCAGCTGCCGCTGTATGTCAATCGCTCGATCTAATGCCCATTTGATAATTCTTGTCACCCATTGTAAAGATACCATCTCATCTTTAAGATCTGTCAGGGACAGTCTTGCATTATTTGCTATTTCGACCTCTTCTATTAGCGAACCAATTCTCTCCTCGATAATCTTATTCAACTCCAGCAGTTTGTGTTTATACATGAACCAATGAGTGGTCAGTTTGTGATATAACCAGTGCAATACGAACAACACGGGGAGCGTCAATGAGTTCAAGTTACAATTGCTAGATTTGCTCACGTATTTTTGAAATCGCTATAAAGTCTTGCCAATACTACTATCTGTTACTGATTAGGGCTGTTCTTGCTACAGACTGATTTTAACTCTTATTTTGAATTGTATTATATCATGGATATACCAGAGTTGCCATGCTGTTGGTTGTGCATTTTCCGCTTTGAATCTTGGAGAACTCGTATGACTAATAGCCCTCAATAGCACAACTACGAATATTGAATATTAAATGGAAAATAGTAGAACAAGATTTTGCTAATTTTGAGCTGAGCAATACTCAACTAAGACTAGCGATTGGAGATGCTGGTGACGATTATCTATGTGGAAATTGCGAGTATCTGCTCGCCGAAAAGATTCCAAGAGACATAAAAAACCGGTTGGGAATACATACAGTGAGGAGTCCAAACTGTAATAAAGTCAATAAAGTTGAATGGTATTTTGCAGCATCACGCTGAGATAATGATAGTCATTAAATCAATCGACCTATTTTGACAGTGTTAGTTTGTATTGTATTATACTAGAGGTCAACCTAGAGAGTCTGACAGCAGCTGATTATTGAGTTATTAGACAGACATCTTTATTTTGTATCATCTCACTCTTTGGACAACCATGAAAAGAGAGAGAATAGATTGAGTATATCACATTTTGGCGTAGGGCAGGAATCAGAACCCTACGATTTATTCGTGTTTGCGATTAATGCTGAACAGACTAGACAAAAGTACATCACCAGGATGAAGAAGTTCCTGGGAATAATTGGAATTGATCAAGAAACTGACCCTCCAAGAGAGGTGCAAGTTATTTGCCAAGAAGGCAAGGTCAGAGAACGGAAGGCTAGCGAACGTAATTATCCAGTTCCTCCAATACCAGAAGGATAGAGTTGATCGGAAAGAAATAACAGGTTCAACCCTTCGTAACTACGTAAAAGTCATAAAACTATTCTGCGAAATGAATGACCTTATCGTTCCTTGGAAGAAACTCGAGGGGACTTCCTAAGGCCAAGAACTATGCAGACGACAGAGTACCTAGACTGGACGAGCTTCAGAAAATAATGGCCTACCCAGATTGGAGAATGAAAGCAATCGTCTGTACAATGGCTTCTTTAGGTCTGCTCTTTTTGTAAAAGCAGATTAGACTATCTCAAAGAAGGGATAGATAATACTATTTGGAGGTGCAATGAATGTATGGCGTATTACGATACTAATACTCAGGACACGCCACTGCGAGACATAAGTGGAGTCAAGGCATATTCGGAATTCCAGTATTATAAAGTGTTAGATGAGAATGACCCAGACATGATATTCATACAGGGAATAAACCCAGACGAGCAAGGCTTACCTAAAAATATAGAAATATTGAAAGATGACGGCATCAGAGAGAAGCATGTCAGAGGTAGTCCAGTCGAGGTAATGGCAGCTCTGAATGAACTAGATAATAATAGATAATAGTAAAAAATGACTGAGATACGAACTATAATGGGAAAACAGCAGCTTGCTGTTTAACTCCAGCTTCACGGTTGGCAGCTAGTACCAGAAGAAGAAGAAGATTACTATAACACTAGCTCGATAGAGCCCGCGGCTATCAGCTCTGAGCGGCGCTAAGTAAATATTCATTATTTCTTTTTGTTTCATTTCAAATGCATATAAACAAGTTGAACATGAATGGATAAGGTGCTACATAGCTGTAATAAACTATTCCAGCTACAATTTCTTTTTATAATGACGCTAGAATATTTGTTTCTACGGTATTCGTAATATTAGCACTAGGAGGCCTCATTTGTGATGAGGAGCACCCGGGGATAGGCGGACAAATTATAGAAAACATATGCGAGGCTATTACAGGGCAAGATCTCGCTTGAGAGTATCGAAGCCGCTCGCACAAGAGATCCCGTTCTTTCAGTAGAAAATACTGCCAGCTATGCCTTTTTCGCTCTGCTATCAATTGCCACGAGTTATGACTGACCATGCTACAGGCTGATTTTATTTGCTATTTTGTGATCTATTTAGTAATGTGTATATGCCATTGATCTCGGTAGCCTGCCAGTTGAGTGTCCAGCGGATGTGTTTTCGTTCTTTGTTGGAGTACAGCAGCAGGCGAGCGCAAACTGTCTAAATGATCTCAACTCTGCAAGATAGTGACGGAGCAGCGATAAGCTCAACACCATTCAATGCAGCTCCTAGTCAGGCATTAGATCTAGAATTGGAATTTGGAGATGAGGAAGATGGGACAATGCCTATCGATACCGATGGAGATGACGTTTCTGACGACACAGATAACTGTCTTGAAATACCTAACCTAAGGCAAACAGATACCGATGGTAACGGTGTGGGAAATGCATGTTATAACTGTCCAGATACATCTAATCCAGACCAAACCGATGCCAATGAGAATGGAGTAGGAGATGCGTGTGAAACAGAACCAACGCCAACCTGTGAAGAGTGCTTCGACCCACTTCTAGATTTTCCAGGCTTAGCGAGCTCAGTTGTGGGTGAACCGACTGACATGGAAGGGATAGAGCGCATATCTGCTTATGCTCACACGCGCGAATATGCTCATTACTATTTGCATTATATCTACATTGCAATACCATCCGATTCAATTGACTAAAATATAATGATGTTTAAATTTCGCTATTTTTACATTGAAACTGTAGGGTTCTAATGATTCACCTTTATACCATCTTGTTGTTACCATGAAATTATCAAAACTTGCGAGTAAACTACTCACCATTGGAATCGTAATTACGGCATTGGGAATAATATTTACACTCCAGAGTGAATCTGCCGTTGGACCAACTTCTTCAATCATGTACAGCAATCCCTCATGGACTATAAATGGCTACATTATAATCTCAATTGGGCTAGGTGTCATTATTGTAAGCGCAGTTGTGAGATACCACTATTCGTCAAAAGATTGACATGATTGATTTCTAATTATACTGGGTGACAGAGTGAATTGTCATGCTAAATTTTGTGTTTGTTAGCCTATCTTACGATAGGGTTCCAGATAGTTAACTAACCCTCACTGATAAAAAAGAAAAAATGTGGGCTATGGAACGGGTATTCCAGCAGAAGAAAGTGCTCCATAAACTCTATTTCTTATTTGTTCCAGAAGCGGATTGGTCTGATCAAAATCATCTTCATCTTCGCTAGATGAGTCACTGTCGTCGCTATCACCGTCGTCGTTGCCTGATCCAGACGAGTTAGAAGATTCATCGTTGCTATCATTGTTATTATTGTTGTCGTCGCCAGATGAATCATCATCATCACCGCCAGAAGGTTGGGGAGCCGGCGTAATTGGTGCACTGTTCTGGGTCGGTGTTGACGTGCTGTTCTGTGCAAAGACAGAGCTTTGGCTTATACCAATCGTAACTAGCATGACCGTTGAGAGCATTAGAAATGCTGTTAGTGCGCTGAATCTGATACTGTGTACGTCTACCATTATCTTCTTCAAATTTGCTATTTGGTTATGATTACAAATCTTATCTTGGTTGATCCTGATTTATGTTATATCTTTTCGATAACTAACTGAAGAGAAAATGCTGCCGCAAATTGTAATAATGACAATCAACTAGTACAACCATTCTTCATTCGCTAACAATATCACCTACTGCCACAATTTCGCCGTTTATGATTTATAATATAGAATGTAGCTGTATGATAGCGCTATGTATAGATTGTAGCCCAGGGCTCATAACTACCATTAAATATTTCTATGGAAATGGCGGGACATAACTTTTACTGGATTTATCTTCTTCTTGCTACTGTGCAGATGCGACAGAAACATTATTTTCATTGCCCTGTGCCTGTGAAGCATAATACATCTAATGGAAACCGATAGTTGCCGCATTCATTTGTCTGTACTGTGGTTTTGCTTTTTTCATATTCAGGTGCATATACGCTGTTTATACCCACATGTGATACCGCGGATAAGAAGATGAATACTGTAACAGGATATACTCTAGTGTTCACACTCATCCGAGATGTAATCTCTCGTTGACTGCATATGTCAGTTAAGAAAAAATAATAGGATACAGAAATCGTATATTTACACTATAGAAAAAATCTTTCACAAACTGACTACAAAATAATAAAAAAGGGATGTTGTGGCTATTTACCAGCCCATGCCGCCCTTTCTATCTTTGTGATCTCTGTCGTGTCCGTTGTCTAATTCAACTTCTGAGAATGTCTGCTGTGCTGTTTGTGCTACTCCATTCTCATCCCCTTGAATTTGAGAATCTGTGTTCTGACATCCAACATTTATCGACATTTCTCCGTTTCCACAAGCGTTAGCTTGTGATGATGCTTGACTGTACTCTCTCTTCTTGCCTGCAAATGCATTGTCTGCTGTCGCAATTCCAGTCGCCCCGACCAGCACCGCTGCTATAGCTGCAACGATTACGAAATATTTGGTATTCATATTGGTGTCTAGGATGATTGTTTGGTTTATCTGCATTAAACTGAATTTGACCTCCATTTATATCTGATATCTCTTCTATTAGATGCCTAATACAGATAGTATTCATGTGTAGTACTGTAAACTAAATTGCAATACAAATCTTCTCTTCTATAAAACAATAATATAAATCAGATTGAACTGACTCAACCCAATTAAATATGAATGCAAGAACTTCTAGTGAATCATGAAGAAGAACAACAAAACACTACCAATGGTAATGATGGTAACAGTTGCAATGGCAGCTTTGTTTGCTAGTGCAACCATAGCATCATACAACACCAACGATGTATTTGCAAAAAAGAAATACGGTGATAGCAATGCCCAAACATCAGCTGCAAATAATGACTGTCCCGCAGAGTTGCTTTCGCTCATTATTGGAATACAGCAGCAGGCGAGTGCAAACTGTTTGAATGACATCAACATGGTGCAGGATAGTGATGGTGCAGCAATAGCCTCAACACCAACTAACGCAGCTCCAAATCAGGAATTAGATCTAGAACTTGAATTTGGAGATGAAATCGGCGGTTCGGATCTCCTCGAAATGCGGAGCGGCTTAAGCGACATCCTACCTGAGATACCTACCCTACCGTAGCTAGCTTAACAAATCCGTTCGATTCATCCACTACTATTTTTTGTTCTCAAAGCTACTGCTTAACTTAGACACTGTGTAGCATTCCCATTGCTGAAGGTCATAATCAATTTACTAGCTACAAATGGTAACAGACATTTCATTAACTGCTATCATGTCTTCGTCTGATACAAGACTTGGTTGATAAGCTGGCTTCTGTGGATCTCCTATTCTATCTATTCGCAGTTCCTTTAATTGTCAACCTGATACTACTAAAGTAGGATAATGATAAACAACTTAATGCAGGGAACAGAGGACTACCCATGTGACTGTGTTCACAATAATGTAGCTAATGGTTCCTTTTCGAAAGTCATATCCGACCTAAAATCCGCAGACCTGATCACCTGTGGTAAATGCAACTTCAAGTGGTATTCGAACAAAGGAGGTATTTTTGGTCATGGTCCCTGCCCTAGGTGCAAGAGCAAAAGTCCTATAATGGCAGAACTAAATCAGAATCGACTAGCACAATGAGCAAATTCCAGTAAGCAACAAAAAATTAAGGAATTGAAAAGAGTAATTAATTTGAAGTGGAAAATCGGGGCCGAACCAGCCTATGGTCCAATACGTGAAAGCAACAGGAAATAATATTCCCCATATTATTCAGTATAACATTCATAAGTAGGGAGCCATACGTAAGGTTTCCACGTACGTAAGTTCCTGCGCACTATGCTAACCCAATTAGACAAAATTGTAAGGGACCAACCGTAGCTAACTAAAAAAAGATATGAACCCAATGAACAATAACAAACCAGAAGAAATCATAGTCTTAAGTACTAGACAAGGGACTGAGAACAAGAAGCCATTCACAAGGCTCTAACAAACATTCGAATATTCTGTATATAGTTCCTATTACTAACAAAGAGTAAAGATATCATATGCCAAGTAGATTTAAACCAGCGACAAAACCAAGACTGTTAAACCCGAAACAACCTGAACACCTGCAGAGGAAAATTCGAGCATATAACACAATACTTCAAGTATATGTCCCAGACCGTATGGGGGACCGTCAAGAGTTGGAACTTGCTTGTATGAACAAAAATATCCAGATAACGTTATAAAAAAATTGAGAGACCTCGATCTCTGTACCCTAAAACAAATGGTAGAGCCTCGTAATACGAATCTCGAAGGTCTAGGGAGAAGAGGATATTCAGGACATACTCTCTCAGATAAGCATGTCTCTAATTGGTGCGTTATTTGGTGATCAGTCAAAACGCAGCACATAAAATGATCAGCTGAGTTTTCAGAAGAATTATCCAGACTATCCTGTTATGGTTCGGTGAAGAAGTCAATGTTTTTCAGATCATTCTAAAGCATTGATCTTTTGATTTAATTGTCGATCTAAATTCGATATAATCTGTCTCTTTTGTGCGATGTCTTTTGACATTGCTTCTGACACGCCTTCGGTTGAAATATATTTGAGCGTAAGGCTGCCACTTCATTTCCTAATTGTTTCTTTGCAAATTGCAATTCTACAGCATCGCTACCAAGCTTATGGCATCTATACTCTAAAGCTGGCAGGTCCTCGTCAGCATATTTGATAAACCTCAAGATCTTTTTCTCATCTAGCATCTTATTCCGCTCTAACAGTCTGTATAGTTTAACAAATGGTGTAAGATCATTTTTAATCTCCATAAACAAGGAGCTAGTCCAGGAACCATCACGACCACAGACCCCTACCCTGAATGTATTCAAAGAGGTTAGATGTCCAGATGGTTTTGCCTGTCCATCACCATCTGAGTTTACTATTAACTTAGCTGGTAATAATCCCGATCCCAGCTCATTTCCGGGCTCATCTACGGGTACACCTGTGTCTCTTGGACTAGGAACGTATGAGGTCACTGAGATAGCACCGGAAACGCCAACAGGTTTGATAGCTCTACCTCCGGTATTCTCCCCAGACTGCAGCGGAGATATACAAGCTGGACAAGAGCTCTCTTGCACTATCTTCACTGTAGTCTGTTTCACTCTGTCGAGTACCTGTTTACCAGCATTGAACAAATACCGGCTACATATCAGCAGTGTTCCATAAAATGAAACACTTTTTAATTCGCATATTTCTGTTAATGGTGTTGAGCCCCTTTACCTACGGTAATCTAACCCCATTGGGCCCAGTGTAATATTACTTCTCAAATAGGATTCTCTGACCAGAAAATGGAGAGAGGAAAATAGTGAAACTACGTGAGGATCTATCTACTCACCAATAGAAATATCGTCTATAACTTAAAACTATGATATTCTTATCCTATACTATGTTGATGATAGATCACGAATGCGTAATAATGCAATCTGCTAATATCTATCAGAAAGCAGATACACCATTATGTTTTATGAACCTTCTAATAATGACAGCCAACAATTGGCAATCGTTAGCGAACAAGATAATGTTATAGGATCAGCGGTACCCGAAAAAATATACTATCAAGGTTTACTCCATCGATTTGCCTCAATTTTTATTCTGGACAATCAATCTAGGCTTCTGTTACAAAAGAGAGCATTCAACAAAAACCGACATGCAGGTCTTTTTTCTGAATCAGTCAGTGCTCAAGTAGCATATAGTGAAAAGTACATTGATGCTGCTCTAAGGAGGGTTAATGAGGAACTAGGACTCATTCTTGATGTGCATGAATATGATGCTTCTAGTGGTACTCGATTAACACAGGTATGCAAAATGAACATAGATACAAAGGATGAAGACTATAATTACGGATTCACTGGCAGCATTGTTAGCAATTCCTGGAGGAAAAATGCATTTGTTACAATATATGAATGCATATTAGACCATGATATGATTGATCGTCTGTCAATAAATCCATATGAGATATCAAATGTTTATTTCTTGTCTCTAGATAAGGTACTTGAGTTTTATAACGCAAGTCCCAGCCTGTTCGTACCTGGCTTTGGATTTACTTTGAAAGCATACCTCGAGTACTATCATAATAAAATGTAATTGAAAAGATATTTGGTTACTTAGTTTCATTGCCTATCGCAGAATCAATAAGCATCAATATGTATTCTTTTGGAGTAATTTCCATACCTTGCTTAGCTTTGTAATTGCTGCAGATTTCCAATATCCCCTGATTATCCATCTTATGATGAGAGAGATCTTCAGAATATTTATGTCTGTATATTATCGCTATGTATAGACGAGTAACCAATGCAACGTAATCAATCGAGTTCAATAATTGCTATTAACTCTAATCATTAGCTACAGACAGAGCTAAAGCTAGCAGCTATGTCATTCATAGCTAAACTCATGCAGTAGGCGTTCTATATAACTCGGTATCTACTACCAATAGGCAACTATGAACGCATAATGTAAAGATCAGTAAAATCAAAGTAACTAAAGGCAAAGAGTGCCATTTTTGCGCGCAAAAATTGTTTATGCAACCCTAACCAAATGTCATTTCTATCTGAAACAAATTAAATACGCGAATGCGGCCACTTTTATATGTTAAAGATTCTTAATGGAAGTCCAGAATTTGAAAGGTGGCCAAAAAAATATACCTCAAATTTGGAAAGTCTGCCTATATAGTACCAGTCATGCTTGATATAGCCAGCAATAGCCTAAATAATGGCTCAGGGAAGACCTGGAATAAGGCAAATGTTGGTAGTTGTGATGACGATTACAAAGTTCGTGCGGCTGAAATATCATCGGATTCTTTTCATCTTTGATTCTTCTAGAATCAAATAAAGATCATTTCATTGGCTAGATCTAACCGAAGTAGAATTTCGAGCTTATGCATAATAAATCATTATCACCAATATTTCTATGACTGGAGTCAATCTATTACGAGAACAGAGATGTTTAATACATGAGTTATTCAGTTATCTTGCAGGCGATATTACGCATGATGAAGATCATTATCTTGATTTTGGCTGGAGAACAACATTTTCAAAGCTGTGCAATAGAGTCTTGAAGATTCGGCGGACAATTTCTGCTTCAAAGACAGGTTCAAAGATAGTAATACAATCTACAAGCGAGAGTGAAAAAATTGATGACTTGGTGAGCCTTGATGGTGACGTTATTTAGTATGACTGTAGTGCTTCTAGTGTCAAATTATTGAATATAATCTATGAATAACTTCTTTCATCTTTCGATGATAGTGATGCTGAGCAACACTGTGTGCTAAAGAAAGTGCAAACCTGAGTCTCTCCTGCTTGTATACTTCCACTACCTTGATTAGGTTCTGGTCCAGGGTTACAGTCGCCACTGACACTAACCATTAGTCCGACTTGTGTAACCACATAGTCGCCTGGACCTATGGTAATGTCCTGACAATCGCCTGGAACAAGTGATATTTCATCAGGCATTGGATTATTACCGCTAATATCATAAGTAGCAATTATTGTGGAATCCGGGTCATTGCAAACCCGTAATGTTGCAGTCATTGGAGTAGGCTCAGGAGTAGGCTTTTCCTGCACTAACTTTACTCCTGGAAATGTTTGTTGTGCTGTTAGTGCTTCTGCGTTCTCATCGCCTTGGATTTGTGAGTTAGTATTTTGACATCCTATGTTAATAGGCATGAATTCGTTGCCGCAAGCGCTTGTTTGTGATGTTGCTTGCTTTTTCTCGTATGCAGATGCACTTTCAAGTGTTAACGTTGAGAGTGCAGATATTACAAGTAATGCCATCGTCGTCACAATCGCAAGTTTTTGGGATTGCATTTAATATTCTGGGCTATTCTTACTTAGTTTATGTGGATTGGGAGAAAAAAGACTGCCAAACAAATCTTACAAATCTTCTTATCCCATTATTTCACTCCCCTTCCGAATGCAAGCGTAAAAGCGATATCCTAAATGCGGTCGTTGGATGCAGGATCGGAGGAGTGAATATTGCGCTGATAACGACAAGGATAACATCTATTTTAAAATAAAGCCAATTTTAACACCCAAATCTAATTACCCAATCTTCATTGGCGAACTCGCTAACCTCGCAGAAGTCTTCGTACACGACTGCCTTATTTGCTTGCAGCAGCACTTCGTTTAATGATGTATCATTTCCATTGCAATAGATAACGCCAATCAGCCGCCCAAAACTTCCTCCTTTCTGACCATCATCTTCATCCACCAGTGCTTCACTTCCCACCGGGCATTCAGATTCTGTAGTATCTGTTGCATCCTCGTATCCTGTTTCACCCCTTTCTGGTGTATTTACCATTGACAAGCGAATTCGGATATTATCAACATCAAGTGTATCGCCATCTACAATCTCAGTTACCGTTCCTCTGAAACAATCTGCTGAACCCTTGCATTCTGTGGATATGGATAGTGGAGTTTGACTACTCAGTAGTTCAGTTTCATCACTATTGCCAGTTTCAGCCTTGTCATCATTTCCTTCCTCTACTGTTCTTGCATTGTCGTTGTCATCCTTGTCATCTTCTGTGTTAGAATCAATATTACTACTACCGTCGTTCCCAGAAGAGACTCGTTCACAGTCTCCATCTGGGCTTCGATGGAACCCATCAGGACATCTAGGCAATCCACCACTGTGAGTAACTTTCTCACAATCGCCGCTAGGACTCTTATGGTAACCATTCGGACACCGAGCCTCTACAGAAAGTGGGTGTAGAGGCGTCAGAACTAGAGAAAAAAGAAGTGTACTGATACAGAATAGTAACAGGCAAGCCTGATCCCCGCGATGATTCAATTTTCTCAGCCGGCTATAATATGCCAATATTGGTTTATTAATAAGATTTTTCAACTTCATTTACTTACTCCGAGTCATTCTTTTGGTTAGTTCCCATATATTACCACTTCTCATCAATATTACGTTACATCAATAATGATGGCGTTAGATTTTGTTTTTCCTATGAAATTGTATGGCAATGATGATGGAACCCCAATGAGTTATTGCAGCAGGTGTGAAACCGTAACCTCATAATCCAATGCAATTGTCAGGACCCAACCTGTAACAAATTTATCTTTAGTAAAAACCGTTACTGCAACTCAGTCTTTTTCGCTCTTTAGGTGCCGGTTTCGGGACCGGACTGGCCCCCAGGGTCTATAACTAAAACGGCCTGCCCAAACTCTCCAGGCAACTCCATTGATGTTGCATCATCAGCCATAATTGTGTATGTTAATGTATTTGTATTCGTATCATAGACAGGACTGAATGATTCTATAACATAGGTTTCCAAGTTACCAGTCTGAGTCTCTTCTACTATTAGAGCATCATTTGGTGCATCCGATGAAAAACTATTAGGTCCAGTGGTCCAATTACCAACAAAATCAGCCGTACTAACTGATGTCACTATCCGTTCTGGCCTATCTGAAAATAGTATAGTATTATCAGATACGTTATTCAATTCTAGTGTATAGGCAGTTTCATTGATTTGAGATACTGATCCCGATTGTGCACTTTGAATAGATAGGATAGGTCATTTCAAATGACCAGTCATTTCAAATGGATTGACC
>Ga0315534_1001240_pt1 | contig 17713 bp, 15 predicted proteins | sample SalMarSW160240MG_FD_203094 | JGI IMG/M metagenome (GOLD analysis project Ga0315534, IMG submission 203094) | Salt marsh sediment microbial communities from the Plum Island Ecosystem LTER, Massachusetts, United States - Salt Marsh Sediment SW1602-40 ... | reverse complement strand
CGCGCTGTTGCTCCATGAACCGGAGAATGTGGTCGGTCACAATATCCGGGCCGTAATCGTCCTTGTCGAACTGGCGGTTCTCGCCGTCAATATACAGCAGGGGATTCCAGTAACGGTTCCCCAGTTTGTCGACCTGCCAAAGGCAACAACCGTCGAAGCCCATCTCGTGGGGCCAACTTCCTTTTCCGCGGAACCGTTTGCTGTAGTGTTCGGCCCCCAGCAACTGCCACTTGCCGCCGACAAACGTGTCGTAGCCTGCGTCCTGCAGAATATGACCGAACGTACGCTGGTCGCGACGGATCACTGAAAATGCCGAGTAGTTTCGCGCGTTGGACAGACCGGTCATGATCTTCACGCGGCTGGGCGTACACAGCGGCTGCGAATAACAATGGCGGAACCGCATGCCACGTGAGGCCAGGCGGTCGATGTTCGGCGTATCATATTGCCGACTGCCGTAACAGCCGAAACATTCATAACCGACATCATCCGCCATGATGAGAATGATGTTCGGCCTTTCGGCGCGAACCGCAACGGGGCTGAGAAAAACAACGACTAAAGCGACAAAGTTGAACGCGCGAATGATCATGACATCATTGTCCCGAAATGGTGTCTGTTTTCAACCCCGCCGCCAAGTCCAAAAGGGCCTCGAACAGCTTGTCCGATGCTTCCGGCTCCACGCGGTTCGTGCCGAGCCACATTCTTTCAGCAGGCGTCCAGATCGCGGTATTGATCGCAAAATATTTGTTCACAAACGGCGGCTTTCGGCGACTGGCATACCACATCCGGTACGAACCGTTGGGCAGCCGCATTACCGACTGGCTTGTGACGTAGTGAGACTCCCACGCGCGCTCGGGGTCGGGTCGGAAAATCGGGTTTGCGGGATGCTTGTACCATTTCAGTCCGTTGAGACTGACGGCGAAACCCAGCGCGGTCGAGTTATCGCGGGCGCTCCAGTAACTGCCGTACCACATTGCGTAGACCTCACCGATTTTCAATACTGTCGGATAAAACAAACGGCTGCGTTCCCACCGTTGATCGATGACCAGGCAGGGCTCCCGCGAGACGCACCACCGCCGGCCATCGTCGCTCGTCGCGTGGCGGATGATCCACGGCTGATGTTCGACATCGGCGTACCACATCCGATATTGGCGACCATCGCGAATGATCGTCGGGGCGTAGACATGCTGCATGAGCGGCGGAGAAGGCGGCGACCACGTGACGCCGTTGTCGCTGGTCGCTTCGTGAAGCGTGTGCAATCCGGATTCATCCTGAAACGCCGTGCCACTGAACCACAGGCGCAGCTGGCCATGTTCGCGCAAGACACGGCCATCAGCAAGTCGGAGCAGTGCGGGCGTCAACACCGAGTGCCGGCCATCCGGGAAACCGAACACCGGTGCCTCGGTATGTCTCGTGAAATCGCGCCCATTCCCGCTGGATGCCAGCCCCAACCGAAATACGCGATCCTTCACCTCGCCCCGCGAGCCGCAATACCACATCAGGTAGCGGCCATTTTCACGAATGACGGCCGGAGCAAAAATATGCCTGTCGTCAAACCGCCCCGGTTCGCCCAGCGAAAGTATGGGACCGCGGGTATCGCGCTGCCATGTCTGCGGACCCAACCATGAGCGGAGTTGTTCCGGTGGCTCGTTGCCCAACAGGGGAGCGTCGATGAGACACGACAGGAAAACCACGAGTGCTCGCGATAAGTTCTGAATCATGGGAAACACACTGTCGACGGGGCCGTCGCCCGCTCCGCGGGGCCGGTGCCGCCGCTCAACGTAGCTGCACGAAGAACACGTCGTTCTGGATGATCTCACCCTTCTGGCGATAGCGAGAGAGCCCTTCCAAGTAAAGCAGCGGGGGACGTTTGCCGGCGGCGACGCCGTTGAATCCCGTGGGGCGCTCCAGCGTGGGAAGCAGCGTGCCCTGGTCGGGGTCGTGCTGGATGATGTCTCTGGAGGTGAATGTCCGTCCGCCGTCGCGAGATTCGAGCCACGCCAGTTGCTGAGTGTTTGGGTAATCGCGCAGCCAGAAGGCCGGGCGACCATGAATGCCGGGACTCCAGTTCGCGTCGGGATGTTCCCGGGGAGCGAGCGTCAGCATCAGGCACAGGATATCATCGCGGGTCATCGACACGGCGCAGCCAATAACGGCCCGCCCCGGCCACCGCCGCTCCACGGCCTGCGACAGCGGTCGCCGCTCCCAGCGACCCGCGCCGTCGGTCGTGACGAGGAAGATGCGTCCCGGCTCGGGCGTGTGACGGATATAGATGACCAAGGGACGGTTCTTCGAATCGACAGCGATGCCGCAGTGACGGATGCCCGGCTTCGGCTGGTCGGTTGCGCCGGGATCGCGCCGGCCCTCATCAATCAAGTCGATGGTATCGGTGGTGGCGGGCAGCGCGATCGGCGTGCCGTCGGCTCGCGTCCAGGTCTTTCCAAAGTCGCCACTGCGCATGTAGCCGACGGCCTGGTGCAGTCCGCGCAGTTTTCGGCTGCCGTCGCCGCGCAGACCCATAAAAAATCCCGTCGACATGTGCAACGTTTTGTGATGCGGCCCCCAGGCCAGCGCGTTGTGATAAGCCGCGTAGAATTCGTAGCGCTTCTGTTTGGCAACCAGCAGTCCGCGATGCTGCCATTTTTCGCCCGGCGGTTTAATGTAAAAATCCATGCCCTTCCAGCCGGAATCATGCCGGCCGGCAAGGTAGAGCGTGTCGTCGGGACCGCAGATCATTAACGGGTATGTCGTTTTGCCGAACGCTTCGGTTTCCGTCCACCGCGAAGCATCCCCGGGACGCAGGCTGCGACGGTACTGCAGGCCCGTGTGATGTCCGCCGATGATGACGTGCAGGTACCCCTTGCTGTCGACCGTGATGGTCGGTCGCGCGTGATTGTCGCGGCCCTCGCCGAGCGTGTACGTCGTCGACCAGCGGCCCGTCGTGTGATTCAGTGTCCGCACTCGAGCAAAGTATCCATCCTGGTCGGCGTCCTGCCACACGACATGGGTTTGGCCATCGACGGTGACGATCTTGTTGCCGTTGCCCGATGTGGCCCGCTCGCTGCCGATGGCAGAGATCCGTTCGCGGTGGATCTTCGGTGCGTCGCCGGCGACGACTGCGTCGTCGACGCCCGATCCCGCCCGATGGTTGGATGTTTCAGCAATGGCCGGTCGCCGGACTTCCTCGCTGACGCCAATGGAAGGTTGTTTCCCGAAAGCCGTTGAACCGGCAGCGAAAACGACAATCATCAATAGAGCGGATCTCATGGTTGCCATCGCCACATGGGAGGTTATTCCGCAGTGCCCTCAACCCCACGGCCTGCAGTATTCAAACTGGTGCAGAAGCTGATTAGCGCGGTCGTCGTCCACGCAAATCTCCTTCTGCGGATCCCAGCCCGATGATTCCCAGCGTAAAACGTTCGCTGGGCACCGTGGAACCGGAATTGCCAAAGGAGGTTGCCAGGATGATCGCGGGCGCGGCACTGGTTTCCAAAAACCGCCGCCGGCTGATGCGGGTGCGTGACGGAGTCAACGAGACCCCCTGCCGCGGAAAGGCCGGCGAAACCGTGGTCGCCGAGGAATCGAGTACCGGCGCCGAGCTGCCCGGCAAACCGACTGGATGCGGACCCGGACGTCATCTGGCTCGCGCATGGTTTTCTCTCACTTTGCCGGCCTTGATTCCTTGTGCAATCAAAAGAACACTGTAATTGCCGCCGCTGGACTGCCATACGTTCCGACCGTCCTAGATTTCTTGCCCGCGCCAGAGCACCGACCATTCGGGTGTGGCCACCCACTGCGGCACGGGCGGGGCCTGACGGCAAATTTCGCCGCCGTAGTTGCCCAACACGCCAAAGGAGACGACGATTCCTACGGTAAATGATATCCATAACCTTTTTGTATTGCAGGAAGTTTTGCAGTAACCTGCGGATGCGTCCGTTGCTCAACGCGGGCCGGTCCGGCACGACGTGCGGTGCATACGGAAGATCGATCGATGGCTCCCTTCGAAGCAGGATTGAACAACCCATGTGGGGAGTCAACAATAAGGCGGAATCTCGAACAGGCGACGGGGCACCAAGGCAAACAGGATGCCGTTGCAGATTGAAGACTATGCACTGATCGGAGATTGCCAGACGGCGGCCCTCGTGGGACGTGACGGTTCGATGGATTGGCTGTGCTTTCCGCGTTTTGATTCCCCCGCTTGCTTTGCCGCTCTTCTCGGGACGCCCGACCACGGCCGGTGGCAGCTTGCCCCATCGGGCGAGATCCGCGCCGTGCGCCGCCGGTACCGGGGTGACACGCTGGTGCTGGAGACGGAATTCGAAACGGAATCAGGAAAGGTGGCGCTGATCGATTTCATGCCGCCCCGCACGGAAGCTCCCGACCTGGTACGCATCATTGAAGGGCGCAGCGGCCGCGTGCCGATGCGATTGGAATTGACCATCCGATTCGACTATGGATCCATCGTCCCCTGGGTGCGTCACGTCGAAAAGGGCATTCGCGCGACGGCCGGCCCGGATACGCTCTATTGCCGTTCGCCGGTCGAGCTTCGCGGCCAAGACATGCACACAGTGGCTGATTTTACCGTATCCGAAGGTCAACCACTGGCCTTTGAGATGACGTGGGCGCCGACTCATGCCGCGGAACCCGTGGAAAAGGACCCCCACCGGGCGCTGCGCGACACCGAACAGTGGTGGCGGGAATGGTCCGGTAGCTGCCGGTACCAGGGCCCGTGGCGCGAAGCCGTCATGCGCTCCCTGATTACGCTCAAGGCGCTGACATACGGCCCCACGGGCGGGCTGGTCGCCGCCGCGACCACGTCGCTGCCCGAATGCCTGGGTGGTGTTCGCAATTGGGATTACCGGTATTGTTGGCTGCGCGACGCCACGTTTGCTCTGTATGCCCTGATGACCGGTGGCTATGTGCAGGAGGCTCGGGCTTGGCGCGACTGGTTGGTCAACGCCGTGGCGGGTACTCCCTCGCAAATCCAGATCATGTATGGGTTGGCGGGCGAACGCCGCTTGACCGAACTGGAACTGGAATGGCTTCCCGGCTACGAAGCATCCGCGCCGGTGCGCATCGGCAATGCGGCAGCCAACCAGCATCAGCTGGATGTGTATGGCGAAGTCATGGACGCCCTGCATTTTGCTCGCCGAGCCGGGCTGGAACCGAGCGAAAATGCCTGGCGCGTGCAGCGCGCGTTGCTCGAGTTTTTGGAAACGGAGTGGCAACATCCCGATGAAGGCATCTGGGAGGTACGAGGGCCGCGGCGGCACTTCGTGCATTCCAAAGTCATGGCGTGGGTGGCCATGGACCGTGGCGTCAAGGCCGTCGAACACTTCGGGCTGCCCGGCGAGATGAAAAAATGGCGGCGGATTCGGGACGAAATCCATCGGCAGGTTTGCCGCGACGGTTTTGATCGGCAAATGAATGCGTTCGTTCAGTACTATGGCTGCCAGCGACTGGACGCCAGCGTGCTGATGCTCCCGCTGGTCGGATTCCTGCCCGCCACCGATCCGAAGATGCTGGGCACGGTCGACGCGGTCCAGCGGCACCTGTCGCGCGACGGATTTATCGACCGCTATGCCGCGTTTCCCGACGTGGACGGGTTGCCGGCCGGTGAAGGAACTTTTTTACTATGTACTTTCTGGTTGGCGGATAATCTGGCCCTGCAGGGACGGCACGACGAGGCGCGGGACATCTTCGAGCGGCTGTTGGATTTGAGAAATGACGTGGGACTGCTCTCCGAAGAATACGACCCGGAAAGCCGCCGCCTGGTGGGAAACTTTCCACAGGCATTTTCGCATTTGGGGTTGATCAACACGGCACGGAATTTGACCGCTGCGGGGGGGCCAGCCGAAGATCGCCAGGATGCCGACGAAGGCGCACCATCCTCGATGGCGGAATGATGCCGGCCCCGTCGCGTATCAACGCGGCGCGGCGATGCGGCGGTTAGCCACGACCGGCGGCCCTGCATGGCGGGACGGTCGGGGATAGCGCCGGGGGTGAAATAAGAGGTTCATTCGTGGAAGCACCGCTGTTTGCCGCGACCGAACATGCCAGCCCCGCATGGGTGATGGTTCTTTTCGGCGTCATCATGCTGCTGACCTATGTGGGGGTCGCCTACGAGCGCTTCCACAAGACGGTAGCCGCACTGTGTGGCGCGGCCGTGTTGACAGCGCTGGCCCTCGGTCTGGGTGTATTTGACGAATACCGCTCGATCCACGAACACCTGGCGCGGGACCTGAATATCTTCGGCGTGATCATCGGTACGGGAATCCTGGTCGACGTAACGGGCAAATCGGGCCTGTTCCACTTTCTCAGCATGTTGATCGTCCGCGGTACCGGGGGACGGGCGGCGCGTCTGTACCTGGCGATTTGCGGTCTGACCTTCGTTTTCGTGGCCCTGTTGACCATCGTGCCGGCGATGCTGATTCTCAGTTCGCTGGTGCTCGTGATCTGCCGATCACTCGACTACAGCCCCAAACCGTATCTGTTGTCCGTCGCACTGTGCGCCAACAGCGGTGCGATTGTTACCTTTGCCAGCGGCTTGCCGAATATCATGATCGGGACGGCGGCCGGCATCCCCTACATGCACTTTTTGCGGGTCAGCGCCCCGTATGCCCTGATCAGCCTCTTGATAGCGCTAGTAACACTGCGAATTTCGTTCCGCAGGGACTTGCCGTGGCGGCAATCACGCGAGGCCGTGGATGCTCTGCGGGCACGGATCCAGGAATTCGATCCCTGGGCGTTGGTCCAAAGCGGCGCGGTGCTCGTCCGCAGCGCCGTGATTCTCGGTCTGACCGTGATCGGTTTTGCCCTGGCTCAGCCGCTGGGCGTGGGCATGGACTTCGTCGCCATGGTGGGGGGCACCGCTGCACTGTTGTTCGCCGGCCACGGCGTCGAAGACACGATTGCCAAGGTGAATTGGACCGTGATTTTGTTTTTCACCGGATTGTTTGTGATCATCGCATGCGTGGAAGCTACCGGGGCGTTGGAGGTCCTGGCCGAAGTCGTGATTTCGCTTTCGGGCGAACGCCCGGTAATGCTCGTGCCGATCCTGACAATGTTTTCGGCAGTCGCCAGCGCGATTGTGGACAATATACCCGTGGCTGCCACATTGATTCCCATCGTGCGGCACATCGGCGAACCGTTTGAACCATTGTGGTGGTCGCTCGTGTTGGGATGCAATCTGGGTGGAAATGCCACGCCGATCGGTTCGATTTCATGCGTGATCGCCATTCATACGCTGCACAAGGAGGCCCATATCCATGTGGGGTGGGGCGAATTTTTGAAGCTGGGCGGCATGACGATGCTGATTCAAGTCGCCGGCGCCATCGTTTATCTGTTGCTGTTGTACGCACTGAAACTCTACCCGCAGCTGTAGACGGGCACCAACGTCGATCGGAGCTTGTGATGTTCGAGCCTACGGAACGTGAAGTGGATTCCGTTGTCCGCCGGTCAATGGAAATGTTCGAACGGGCGAAGGTGGGCGAAGTTGCCCCCGTCGATCCGCGAGTCCCCCAGAAAGTGCTTGTCGTGCTCGACGGTTCGTCACAGGATCCCATGAGTATTTCTCTGGCCGACGCATTCCGGCGCCGGTTCGCTTGCGGGCTCGCGTTGCTGGACGGGCGCGAAGGAGTGCATGACAACGACCTCGCGCGAGAGGCGGCCGAATCGCTGCAGGCCCAGCCGCTGGATAAGCTGGAGGGCGAAAGCTACGAGCAGATTCTCGCCGCCGTGGAACTCTCGGAATGCGACCTGGTTGTCGTGCCTTCTCCCTTTCAGCGGGAGCTGGACAAGATCGGCAGCGACAGTACGGGCACGGTGATCGATGTTCTTCTGGCTCGGGCTGCGACGCCGCTGCTGATTGTTCGGCGGCCGTACTCGTTGGAGAGCCAGCCCTTCGAGCGCGTTGTGATGTTGCTGATCGGTGAAAACGAAGCAGCGCCGGCGGCGGCGTGTTGGACGGCCGGTATGGTCTCGCCCGGCGGTCGAATCGGGCTGTTGCTGGTGCTCGAGGACGAGGTCCTTGAAAATGTGCAAAGCCTGATGCGTTCCCTCGATCCCGATGCAGAGATTACAGCGGAAAACTTGGGCCAGGCGATGCAGCAATCCCACGTGCGGTTGCACCGGGCGCTGCAAAAGGCGGCCGACCGGCGGGGCGTGGGCTATCAATTGGACGTCTGGCACGAATCCGACGCGCGACTGGCGGAACTGTCCGCCGGCACGCAGCATCCTCTGTTGGTGCTCGCTCACGAGCGGGCCGATCATGGCTCACAGGGACATGTTCACGACCGCATCCGCCATTCTCCCCATCCGGTGTTTGTCGTCTCCATGGACTGAGACACGCAGGTGCCACAACCCGTGATGCAGGCACGGCAAAGTGTCGTGCTCGCGCCGGGGATCTCCATACCGGATGCTTCATGAAACACCATACTGGGTGTTCCTACCGTTCGCGAATTTGTGCAACGGCGATTTCGCGGCTGCGATCACAGGCGATGCCGCGGGTCCTTTCCATGTGAGCCGCTTTGGCGGCGAGATCTACATCCTTATTCGATACCGCGATCTGGGCGGCAGGACACCTCGCGCAAGTCGTCGGCGATGAGGCGGTCGATCAGTTCAGTCACACCGGCCCCGCGCTGCCCGTGCAGCCGGATATCGGCGATCTCTTTCACGGCCGGCAAGGCGTTGGCGACCGCTGCCGACGTTCTGCAGAGGGTGAGCATGGATTCATCGTTCTCGGCGACCAGGCATTGAAACAGGGCAAGTTTCGGAAACGCCTCCAGCAAGCTCTCCAAACGCCGGCCCGTGACGAGCACGAGCTTTCTTCCCGAGTCGCGCAGGCGTTTCAAGGCATCGATCGTCCGATCGTCGACCGCGCCGGCGTGTGCGAGTGTGCCGTCGTAGTCGATGGCCAGTACGTGATGAATCATGGTGAGGCCTCACAGCGGCAAACAAATCGTGATGGCCACGCTGGCGACTTCGACGGCGTCTAATGACTCCGGCTGCCCGCCGGGCAAGTTGCCACTGTGCTCCTGACGTACGGCAGTACCAACCGCATGCCCCGGGAAACGGGTCCATCCAGGTCGGTCCACTGCCCGGCGTCCAGGCACGCCCTCGATTCGACTTCTGCCAGCGTCGTGACGCTTTCGCAAACCTTTTGCAGGCCATCCGACGTCAGGCAGGCCACGCCGCTGCCGCGCATCAAATCGCGCATGTTTTCTAGCGCATCGGCAGTCAGTCCCAGCGTCTCCAGCGGACGAATGATCTGCTCGCGCCGCAACAGCTTCAATGCGACGGCTTCTCCGTTGACAACAGGTGTCGTCGCGGCTTCCTGGCTGATCTTCAGCTCACGTGCCAAGAACTTCACCAGGTCCGTAGTCCGATTTTCGGAGACGGAAGGCGACCAGACAGGAGATCACATCGGCGCGCCATCGAGGCAGGATTGCCGTGATGAGCAGCGCTTCCGCGTTGGCAAGGGCAACGCCCAGCATCGCCACGCGGAGGGGCCACACCGACCAGTCGAGGAACAGGGCTACTGCCGCCACGACCATCAACAGCCATGCCGTTTTCGCGGTCCGCGTGTGATAGTTCGGCAGTCGGCGAAACTTCCAAAGGGCCGCGCAGCACGACGCGGCAAACGGCAGCAGGGCCACGGCGATCCAGATCCACTCGGCCTGCAACACCCGGCCCTTCAACCAAACGCCGGCGAACAGCAGGGCCGCATACATCGTTGCGTCCGCGTAACTGTCCAGACGGGCGCCGAAGGTCGAACGTTGGTCCAGCCAAATGGCAAGCTTCCCGTCGATCCAATCCGTTGCGCTTAAGATCAAAAACAGGCCGAGGATCCACTCCGGCTGCGCGGTCAGAGCCAATGGAACCAACGCCAGCGAGCCGATCAGGCGCACGGTACAAAGAATGTTGGGAATCGTCATGAGGCGGCGGTCCATCGCCTCCGCCGAAGATGTCGCCGAACGTAGCTCGATCGAATTGTGATTCATCAACGGGCTCGTCATGCAGCAAAAAGTACGAAGTAGTAAAACACCGGCGCGGAGAATGTCAGACTGTCGACACGATCGAGGACTCCGCCTTGGCCGGGAAGAAAGTGGCTGCTGTCCTTGACACCGGCATCACGCTTGATGGCCGATAGGTTAATGTCTCCAGAAAAACCGGCCACGGCAATCAGCGCGCCGGCCGCGGCGGCGTAAAAATAATCTAACGGCGTCAACCACGGAGCCAACACGGCGGCCAGCACCGTCGTCGTCGCGATACCTCCCAAGAATCCTTCCCAGCTCTTTTTCGGCGAAACGCTCGGCGTGATCCTCCATTTTCCGATACTCCGTCCGATGAGGGCTTGAACAATGTCATTTCCTTCGGTCAGAAGGAGTAGAAACAGGAACCAGCCGGAGGCACCGGCGACCGGATTGCTTGCAGGCGGCAGGTCCCATAGCAGTACAGCATGGGCCAGAAGATACCCGCTGAGCAGGATGCCGAAAGTCGCGCAGCCGACCTGGCGCACAAATCCCTCGATCCGGCCAAATGTCACGGACAGAATGCTCGCTAGCATCAGCGCGGCTAGAGGAAGAAACGCGACGAACACATCCGGACGACCGATCCAGATCCAGAAATAACTCAGCGGGATCAATGCATATACCGCTAACGACAGCCGCCGGTCCGTTGTAATGCCCGGTGCCAAGTGCAGAAACTCGCGCATCGACATCACACTGATCACAGCAAACAAAAGCGTCGTCGTGGTATGCCCCAGCAGCGCCGCTGCGAAAATCACGACCGCGACTAGCCACCAGGTTTTCAAACTGTCAATCCGCGTTCTGGCCACATCCTGGGCCGCGCCGCGGAGCATCGCCAGGCGAACGACCGTACCGGTTGCCAGCGCGCCAAACGTTGCCGCCGCGATCCACAGGACATTCGGGCTGGGAAAGACGATGCTCACGACGTCATACCGTTGTTCGTCCGGGAAATCGCCCGCTTGCCGCGTTTCGCGAACGTCATGCTTCCGGATGTTTGCCAACGACGGGCCGCGACAGGGACGAGTGCAATGAGAGACAGCCCGACGAGCAACGGTACATTCACGAGACTCCAAGGTCCTTGTTCGGTCAATTGCTCCAGTGTGGGGAGCTGCGACCCCGCCAGAACAAAGGCGATATTGCCCGGCAGCAAGCCCAATTGTGTCGTCCACCAGAAGGTTCGGGCCCGCACGGCCGTCGCGCCCGCCGCGTAGTTTGTCAACGAGTACGGCGCGTGCAGCAGACGCAGCGTCACAAGGTAGATTGGTCCGTCCCGACGCAGCGCGTCGTTGACGCGCTGGATCCAAACCGATAGCTTTCTATGGACAAAGTCATGGAAAACGTGACGCACCGCGAGAAACGCGATCAGTGCCGCCAGTGTGAGCGCGATATTTACGATCAGCAGGGCCATCCAAAAACCAAACAACCATCCGTAGACGATCGATTTTCCCGATGTGCCGGGAACCAGTGACGCCGCAAAATAGAGGAAGAAGCCGACCGCCAAGGACGAAACGGGCACGTCGTGTACCAGTTGTCGTAAGGCACCTTCACGTCGAACCAGCCGGTCCAACGTGACCTCTTGCCCAAATACCCAGCAAGCCACTCCCACGGCCAGGGCGAAGAGCAGAAATATCCACACCTTTCGCTTCATCGGACCTTCCCTAGATAAGGATGCTCACGGGGGAAAGCGATGGGAAGCGTCGGTCGTGCTTTTCGTCTTGCTTCAACGGCGGCACGTCCGCTTGGTACCGCGCCGGTGGCCGGTCCAGTTCGGTGGCCCGCTGGCAGCGGATGCATTTGATGGCGTACGGCAGGGCCTGGAGCCGGCTCACCGCAATGTTCTTGCCACACGCGTCGCAGACGCCATAACGGCCTTCACGCATCTGTTCCAGGGCGCGCTCGATCTGTTCCAACTCGCAGCTTTCATTTTCGGCGAGCTGCGAGTTGATGAAGCCATAGTCCGTGTCGGCGGCCATGTCCGCATCATCTCCCACGGAGCGATCGTCCGACATGTTGAACCGGCCCAGTTCACCCCCCAGCGACTGCCCGATCGCCTCCCGGCGACGAAGCAAGATCGCCTTCATTCGGTGTAGTAGTTGTTTACGAGTCATGATGTCTCTCCTTGTGCGTGCTGACGTTGGCACTCCTCCGTGATGCGCACCTCCACCACAGCGGGTAAAACAGGTGCAATTGCTGTGCCATACGGCGTGCGGCCCGACAGAAAACCTCGCATTCAGATCCCGCCAGACGGGGCCCGCCACCAGGGACGATCAGGCGGCTGTTTGGCCGTCCGGCGCTTCGGATCGGAAGGCGGCGGAATGGGGCCCGCGGACGACGCGGACGGCCGCCGGCACGACTTCAAACGTGGCGTCGATCGTGCGGGTGGGCTCACCATCGACGCTGAACGGCAATTCCGGTTCGGAATGAATTCGGACGCGGGTCGATGAATAGGTTTGCACGCCTTCGTCCCCTTCCTCACGGCGCAGCGCGAAGTTCAAGCCCGCGGCAAGCAACTCCATGGCGGGCAGCACGGGGATGGCTGTCACGTGCAGCAAACCGTCGTTCAACAGCGCCGAAGGTGCCATGGGAAATCCGCCGCCGACGTAGCAACCGTTGAAAACGCCCAGTCCGTAAGCCGTAAGCGCCAGTGTCTGAGCGTCCAATTCAATGTTGGTCTGGTATTCGCACAAGTCCGCGAACTCCGACGCCGCGGTCATCCAGTAGGCGAACGGTCCCCAGCGGCGCTTGTCTTCGGTAGCCACGTCCACGGCCACCTTGCCTCCGAAACCGCCGGTGGCCGCATTCACGAAAAACGACGTTTCGCGGCTGCGGATGCGACCGACGTCCATCGGCGTGCCGATGCCTTCGATAGCAATCCGCCAGGCGTCGTCCACCGCGCCGATAGGGATACCCAGCGACCGGGCCAGATCGTTTCCCGTCCCGGCCGGAATGATGGCCAGTTCGACGTCCAACAGGCTGGGCCCCACGGCGTTGAACAGCCGCGAGATCGTTCCATCTCCGCCGACCGCGATCAGCCGTTCGCATCCACGGCGCTGAACATCGCGGACCAGATCATCCAACCGCTGGCTGCGGTCCAAGACGACGAACTCCGACCCGTGCTCGCGGGCCAACACTTCCAAGCGCGACTGCATCCGGGGGGCGACCCCGGAATCGCTGTTGAGGAGCGTACAGGTTTTCATGGTCGGGTGGTACGCGATATGCTCTCCAGTGGGTCTGTGTCGCGGCGCGACCAGCACGCCCGACTGGCAAACTACCGCTCGAACCACTTTACAGCAACTCGCGTACCAAAGCCATGATTCGCTTGCTTCACGTTTCCGACCTCCATTTTGGGCCGCCCTACGTGCCTCATATCGGCGAGGCGCTGTTGGACCGCGCGCCGCAGTTGGAGCCGCACGCAATCGTTGTCAGCGGCGATTTAACGCAACGGGCAAAGCGCGAACAATTCGCGGCGGCCCGCGAATTCCTGGATCGCTTACCTGCCGTGCCGAAAGTGATCGTGCCCGGCAATCACGATGTGCCACTGTTCCGATTGGTCGAGCGGTGGACGCGACCTCACGATTTGTACCGCCGGTGCGTGTCGCAGCCACTGAATACGGTGCTCACGCTGGACGACGCCGTGATCGTCGGTTTGGATTCGACGGCTCCGCGCAGCGCGATTACCAATGGCCGGCTGCACGCGGGCCAGCTGGACTTTTGCCGCCAGGCATTCATCGACGCGCCGCCGTCCGCCGCGCGCATCGTCGTCGCGCATCACCACTTTGCGCCCGCGCCGGACTATCTGCGCGACCAAACGATGCCCAAAGCCCGCCGTGCGATCAACTGTTTCGTGGACCTCGGTGTCGAACTGATTCTGGGCGGCCACTTGCACCGCGCCTATATCGGAAATTCGTTGGATTTCTATCCAGGCAACCATCGCGATCGAGGGATCGTCTTCGTGCAATGCGGTACGACGACTTCCCGTCGCGGCCGAGGCCGCGAGCGGGAAAAGAATTCATTCAATCTGATCGACATCGACAATGAGATGATCCAGGTCGCGCACTTCATGTACGTCGACGAAGATGGCAAATTCGCTCCGTTGAGCCGTTATCTCTTCCCGCGACCCGGGCGGCGGTTTGTGGAACCGCTCCGCACGCCGGAACGGGGGGCCACTACCCGGTCCGCCCAGGAAACTACCTCGACGGCATCGCGGAACCCAACGGAACGCTGATCAGCAAACCAAACTGCCGGTTCGTCCGCAAATTCGCGTTTCAGCCGTGCGTCTGAGATATTTGTTAAACACTATCGGTGTAAACGGCGTGCATATGCGAGTCGCTGATGTGCAGATGGGTCAAGGCTCCGGACCACTGGACCTCGAAATAGCAGATGATGCTCACACATGCCGGTGAAAGGAATATCACGCCCCGGCACCCGTTCGTCGTAGGCTTCGGGAAACGTGACTTGCAAATGACGAGCGTGGTCGTGGCGCAAAGCTGATGCCCACTTGAGGTCCAAACTTGTGTTGTCCCACCCGGATGCGATAGATTGGCGTCGGGTGATGACAAGAGCCGGTGGGGCACTTCCGGCTGTCGGCAACGTGCCGGAACGGCGATGGCACGGTCTTCCGCGACGGAGTGATTCCAGCGCCCGCGCATTTCCGAGATTGCTGTAGGCTTGGATACGCGAGATGTTCGCCATGCACAATTTATTCCTCGGTGTAACCATTTGCTGTGTGCCGGCGGAACTTCCCGACGTTCGCGTGACGGATGTGCATCGCGTATTTCATAACGGAGAACACAACGCCTTTACCGATCTCTGTACATTCCAGGGGCGGTACTTCTTGACATTCCGAAGCTGCCCGGACGGCCATGGCGTCCATCCCAGTTCGTCTATTTTCGTGCTGGTCAGCGACGATCTGCGGAAGTGGGAGCCGGCCTACCGGTTTTCGGTAGACAAACGCGACCCGCGCGACCCGCATTTTCTTGTGTTCCGCGGGCGACTGTTCGTCTACACCGGTGCCTGGTATTGCGGAGACCGTTCACCTCGCAACTACGAAATGAACAAGCATCTAGGGTTCGCCGTTTGGAGCGACGACGGCACTACCTGGAGCCAGCCCCAAATGCTCGAAGGAACGTACGGTCATTACGTGTGGAGGGCCGCATGTTTCGGAGACAAGGCGTATCTTTGCGGTCGACGCAAGCAACGGTTCGCGGAAACCGGCTCACGGGCCGAGCGCGATCCACTGGTGGAGTCGGCGATGCTCGAAAGCGACGACGGATTGGTGTGGAACACCGTCGGTCTGTTCCAGCGGCGCTACGGCGACGAAACCGCATTCTTGTTCGAACCCGACGGCGGAGTGCTGGCAGTGGCCCGCAGCGGCGGTGGCCGAAACGCGCAGCTCTGTCGCTCAAAACCTCCATACCGTAACTGGCAGCGCGAGGACCTGGACCGTTATATTGGCGGTCCGATGTTGGCACGCTGGGGCTCGCGCTACGTCGTGGGTGGCCGCAAGACGGTGGATGGCCCCGCGCGGACATCGCTCTACTGGCTTCACGAGGATCAGTTACACGAGTTTGCGGAGTTGCCCAGCGGCGGAGACAATTCGTATCCGGGTCTGCTGGAGTTGAGCCCCACGCAAGCGGTCGTGTCCTGGTATTCCACTCACGAGAAGGACGCGCAAGGCCGTGCCATCACGGCAATCTACCTGGCACAACTGCACCTCCAGGCCACCCCGCCGTAAATGCACAACGCACTCAGATTGCGTGCCTGTCCCTTCGGCTGATGAATCATCCAGGTTAGTTCCGCGGACATGGTGCATCATATGATTGAGTAACCATCTCTTTTTGACTTCAAGAAAGAAGGATTTCTGTTTTACCGGCTATCAGGCCCGTGGTACATTGATCAGAACCGTCGTGTCGGATGCGTGGGCGCAAATCCCCGAAACCAGGCAGACACCATGGGCGGACGTGCGCAGCAGCCTCGTCGTGATCGGCTCAATGGAGCGTGTGCCAGGCAGCGTTCGTTACGGTTGGAGGCGTTGGAAGACCGGCGGCTGCTTGCCCTGACGGGTGACATGGACTTGGACCGGGACGTCGATTTCGACGATATCGACGAGCTGGTCCTGGGGCTCAATAACCCGGCGGAATATCAGAATCGTTTCGGCGTGTCACCACATGTCGCCGGGGACACATCCGGCGACGGCCGGCTCGATCCGGGAGACATTCCGCGATTTGTTGAGATTCTGTTCGCGCGGCGCACCGTCTTCTTCGCTGGACTTGCCAACGACACGGCTCCCGCTAGCAGGATTGACGATGACGGCTTGACGTCGGACGCCACGTTGTTTGGTGTCGTCGTCCACGGGTTCGCTCACGTTGCATCCCTGGAAGCCCGGATCGATGCGGAGTCAGTGCTCAACGTTGAACTGAGCGACACGGGGGGAGCGCTGTTCGATCCTGGTTTGCTCCTAGATGGCACGGCCGATGGCCCCCACAACGTTCGGTTTGTCTTGACCGATATCGATGGTCAGGTTTCGACCATTTTCGACGTTCCCTTCACGCTGGACACCACGCCGCCCTCGGCACCGAGCTTGGACCTGGATCCGGCGTTCGACTCCGACCCGGTAGGCGACCAACGGACGACGCTGGACGAAGTGACCCTGGTCGGCGCCACCGACGACGCGGTCGTGGTCCAGCTCGCCGAAACGGGCGTCGAGACCGAGTCGGATGCGAATGGCGTGTTCGAATTCTCCGGTGTCTTGTTGGATGTCGGCGCCAATCCGTTTACCGTCCGGGCCATGGATGCGGCGGGCAACGAGACGGCGGCCAGCCAGTCGATTCGCAGGCTGCTGCTGGGCGACGATGTTGAGCCGCCCACGATTCAGGCCGGGCTGCTCAACGACACGGGCCGAGATTCCGCCGATGGGATCACCTCCGACGCAACGATTTCGGGGACGGTTGTCGACGACGAGTCAATCGGTCTCGTCGAACTTACGGTCCCGGAGCTTGGCTCCGCACCATGGGACATCACTGGGATGGTCGATCCGGACACCGACACATTGTCGCTCTCTCAGGACATCGTGGAATTCTTGCTGGGAAGTCCGCTACCGGATGGCAGTTACACGTACTGGATTCAGGTTGAGGATTCTTCGGGGAACGCTTCTGCTCCATTCCATGTGCGGTTTACGCTGGACCGGACGCCTCCCCATCCGCCCATGTTACCCGACCTGGCGGCACGATCTGACACGGGGAGCAGCGACAGCGACGACGTCACCCGGGACACGCTCGTCACGATTCGCGTGGATGCCGAAACGGGGAGTCTGGTTACGCTGTCCGTGGACGACGACGAGGTGGGCCAAGCCGAAGCGAACAGTCAGGCGGCGTTTACTACCGGGCCACTCGACGACGGCGTGCATTCGATCACTGCGGTAGGCATCGACTTGGCGGGCAACGCGAGCGAGATGTCGCAGGCTTTGGCCATTACCGTCGACACCGTGCCGCCGGCACCCGTGCTGGACGCTCCCACGGCTGGGGAAACGGTCAACCGCAGTTCGCGGCTTTCCGGCAGTGTGGATGGAACCGGTTCATCCGCCGACATGCTGTCGTACCAGTTTGGCGGCCAGGTCCCGATACCGGTGGCTACCGATCAGCGCGGCCGGTTTGACCGCGAATTGCAACTGGCCGGCGTGGCCGATGGAT
>Ga0315534_1001236_pt1 | contig 17735 bp, 16 predicted proteins | sample SalMarSW160240MG_FD_203094 | JGI IMG/M metagenome (GOLD analysis project Ga0315534, IMG submission 203094) | Salt marsh sediment microbial communities from the Plum Island Ecosystem LTER, Massachusetts, United States - Salt Marsh Sediment SW1602-40 ... | reverse complement strand
CATCTCAAAGCCGCGCTGGCCGGCGCTGATCTGGCGAAAGACATAATCCTGGTCGTCGAGCCGGGTCCAGAAGCGCATGCGGGGCATCGATCCTTTTTGAAAGTGCAGCGGGCTGTGAAGGAGAAAGATACGGCTCTTGTCGGGCAGGTGCACCACCGGGTAGACGAGGTCGGTCGGGTATTCATCGAGCTTGCGCGGCGAAAGGGTGCGGTAGCGCGCACCGTCGAGCATCTCCAGATGCGCCTTCTGGTTGAACAAGCCTTTGAGCAGTACGGTGCCCAACTCGGGAGCGTAGTACTCTTCGCGAAAGAGGGGAAAGCTCGTCTGGAGCTCAAAGCTGATCCGGGTGTGTTCGGGCACGTACGTCAGGCGCTCGAGGGACATGGCCAACTCCTGAAAGTATGATACAATAGGATCGAGCACTGTTCACGTGAAACCATTGTACACCCAGGCGTGTAGGCGGTCAACAGCCTATGGACCTGCAGCGCGAGGTCATTGCGTACATCCAGCGGGAAGGGCTGCTGCAACCCGGCGACAAGGTAGTCGTTGGCGTGTCCGGCGGGCCGGACTCGCTGTGCCTGCTGCACCTCCTGTGGGCCAACCAGGACGCACTGCGGATCGAGATCCACGTCGCGCACCTGAACCACCAGTTGCGCGGCGCAGAGGCCGACGAGGATGCGCGCTTTGTGGCGGCGACGGCGGCAGCGTGGAGGCTGCCGTGCACGGTGGAGGCATGCGACGTGGGCACCCTGGCTCGCGAGCACAAGATGGCGATCGAGGAGGCGGCGCGACGGGCGCGCTATGCGTTCCTGTGGCGCGTCGCCAGCCACGCTGGCGCAAGCCGAATCGCCGTGGCGCACAATGCCGATGACCAGAGCGAGACGGTGGTCATGCACTGGCTGCGCGGCTCGGGCCTGGCCGGACTGCGCGGTATGCTGCCGGCGGTGCAGCTGTCGGCGCTGCGCCTGATCGAGCGGCCAGACGGTGCAGTACCGGCGTGGTTGATCCGCCCGCTGCTCGAGATGCCGCGCGCCGCAATCGAGGCCTACGACGCAGCACACGGGCTGGCGCCCAGGTTCGACCGCTCGAACCTCGACACGACGCTCTATCGCAACAAGCTGCGCCACGAGCTGATCCCATACCTGGAGCGCGCTTACAAGCCCAACTTCCCCGAGATCGTGCGGCGCAGCGCGCGCGTGATCCGCGACGACTATGACCTCTTGTGCACGCTGCGTGACCAGGCGTGGGAGGAAACGGTGCGTAGTGCGACGAGTGCAGCGGTGGTCTTTGAGCGAGAAGCGTGGCAGGCGCTGCACCCATCCCTGCAGCGCGGGACGATCCGCAAGGCGGTGCAGCAACTGCGCCGGAGCCTACGAGACGTCGGTTTCGTGCACGTCGAGGCCGCCACGCGGGTGGCCGTCGAGGGCGACGCCGGCGCACAGGCCACGCTACCGGATGGGCTCGCTTTGATCGTCGGCTACGATACGATTGCCGTAGCCGAGGCCGGCTACCGGCCGACGCCCGAATGGCCGACACTGGCCGTGGAGCGAGTCGAACTGCACGTGCCGGGTACGACGATACTGCCAGGAGGCGGAGAGGCCACGATCGAGCTGCTGCCACGCGGGCGGTTGCCTGCAGGCTGGGCGCGCAACCCCGACCCCTGGCGGGCGTACCTCGACGCGGACGTGACGGGCACCGAACTGGCGCTGCGGCGCAGGGAGGAGGGCGATCGCTTCTGTCCTCTAGGCATGGGTGGCAGGCACAAGCTGGTCAGCGAACTGCTGGTGAACGAGAAGGTGCCGGCGTATTGGCGAGACGAGATCCCGCTGTTGGTGCGTGTGGATGGCGAGATCATGTGGGTGTGCGGGCAGCGGATCGACGAACGAGCCAAGATCCGCGCGGGCACGTCGCAGGTGATCGCGATCGAACTGCGCACGCCAGACAAAGGGCTACTGGATGTCTGAAGAACAGATCGAGGAGCTGAGCGAGCGCGAGCTCGAGATCATCGAGCTCGTGGCAGAGGGCATGAGCAACCGGGAGATCGCTCGCGAGCTCTACATCAGTCCCAACACAGTCAAGGTCCACCTGCGCAATATCTATAGCAAGATGCAGGTCAGCTCGCGCACAGAGGCGACGATGGTCGCCCTGCGCATGGGCTGGGTGCAGATCGAGCCAGAAGAGGCCACCAGCGATCGGGCGGACGACACAGACCATGGGAACGGCGGAGAGCAAGCGGCCGCCACAGAACAGGTGGGCGACGAGATCCAGCCCAAGGCGGTGCCCCCCCTGCCACGCTGGAAAGAGGCCTACCTGCTTCTGGCCGTCGTGCTGATCGGGCTGGGGATGTGGTTGACCTGGCCGCGAACGGCAGAACGCGCGCAGCCGTTCAGCGACCGTTCCTCTTCCGCAGTGACCTGGGCACCGGGTCAGGCGTCGCGCTGGCAGTCGCTGGCCCAGATCCCGAACCCGCGCAGCCGCCTCGCGGTGACCGCATACGACGGGCAGATCTATGCCATCGGCGGAGAGACGGCAGAAGGAGTGAGCGATGCGGTGGCGGTCTATCTGACCCAGAGCGACGAGTGGGTACGCGGCCCAGACAAGCCGACCGCAGCAGCAAACATCAGTGCTGTCGCGGCGGGGGGTATGGTCTATGTGCCGGGCGGCAGCGGTGCGGACGGGGAGATGAGCGACCGGTTGGAGGTGCTCGACGTGGCGGCCGGGACGTGGAGCGAGCGCAGCCCCTTGCCCAGCAAAGTGTGTGCGTACGCTCTGGCTCAAGTGGGCGGGGCGATCTACCTGTTCGGCGGCTGGGATGGCAGAGTGTACCTGGCACAGGCGCTGCGCTACGATCCCGCGGACGAGGCGTGGCAGACGTTGCCCGACATGCCGACCCCGCGCGCTTTTTCCGGTGCGGGCGTGATCGGCGGCAGGATCTATGTGGTTGGCGGGTACGATGGGGTGAGCGAGCTGGACACGTGCGAGGTCTACGATCCAGAGCGTGCAGCGTGGGCTAACTGCCCGCCGATGAACGCGCCGCGCGGCGGGGTCGGGGCGGCGACGATCGGGGACGCGTTGTACGTCATCGGCGGTGGCTGGGACAGCTACCTGGTCGAGAATGAGTATTTCACCCCCGATGTTGTGGATCCGACGCAGGGCACGTGGGAGACGTTTCCCTCGCCGCGCCTGCAAGAATGGCGCAACCTGGGTGTGGCCAGCAGCGAGATGATGCTCTACGCCATTGGCGGGTGGGATGGAGCCTATCTGAGCGCCAACCAGGCCTACCGGGCCGTCTATCGCCTCTACCTGCCGAGCGCGATGGGGCAGCGGGGAGAGTAACCTTGACCTTGCGAGGGGCGCGCGTTCTGGTACACCGCGCATCAGAACGCGTGCCCCTCACAAGGTTGGTACAGGGGTCGAGTTGTGGTACAATCGACCTCACTTGTCTCAAGCAGCACCCAGCGGAGGAAAGATGGAGATTGGCATCGTCGGCGCGGGCGTGGCAGGGCTGACCGCCGCATACGAGCTGAGCAAGCGGGGACACCACGTGACCGTGTACGAGGCCGCCTCCATCGCGGGCGGGCTGTCCTCGGGCTTTGCCGTGCCCGAATGGGAGTGGACGCTCGATCGCTTTTACCGGCACATCTTTGCCGGCGACCGGGCGATCATTGCCCTCGCACAGGAACTCGGCACCACGCTGCACTTTAGCCGGCCCACGACCTCGGTATGGGTAAACGGGCATCCCTACCCCTACGACAGCCCGGTGGCGGCGGCGCTCTACCCCAAGCTTGCGCTGCCGCTCAACCTCCGGGCAGGGGCGGTGATCGCCTACCTCAAGTACGTGATACGCGATGGCACATCGCTGGAACATACGACCGCCGACGCGTGGCTCCGCCGGACGATGGGCGAGCGCGCGTACGGGGAGCTGTGGGAGCCGATGCTGCGCGGCAAGTTCAAAGATGACTATGACCAGGTGAATATGGCCTGGTTCTGGGCGCGCATTGCGGCACGGACACCGCGTCTGGGCTATTTTGAGGGCGGCTTTCAGGTCTGGATCGATCGCCTGGTAGACGAGGTGCGTACACGCGGCGGCGAGGTCCACCTCGACACGAGCGTGCGCGAGATCTCGCAGCAGGAGGGGCAGGTGACGCTGGCCCTGGGAGAGGGCACGGAACACACTTTCGACCGCGCGCTGACCACGACCTCACCGCAAGCGCTGCGGCAGATGGTTGCCGGCCTGCCGGAGGCCTATGCGCGCGACCTGGTCGCGCTCAAGTCTATGGGCGCGGTGATCCTGATCCTGGCCCTGCGCCACTCGGTGCTCACCGATGGGACATATTGGCTCAACCTGCCAGAGGGGGAATTCCCGTGCCTGGCGATGGTAGAGCATACCAACTATCAGGACCGGGCGCACTATGGCGGCGACCACATCGTGTACCTGGGCGATTACCTGCCCATAGACGCACCCCAGATGGCAATGGACGCACAAGAGCTCTATGCCACGTACCGCGAGGCGCTGGTCAAGGTGCAGCCGGCGTTCGAGGAAGGATGGGTGCGAGAGATGTGGGCGTTTCGCGAGACCTATGCCCAGCCCGTGCCGCTGGTGAACCACTCGCGCCTGGTCCCGCGGCTGGAAGAGCCGGTGCTGCCTCACCTGTACTGGGCGTCGATGCACCACGTCTATCCGTGGGATCGGGGAACCAACTTTGCCGTCGAGCTGGGGCAGCGCATCGTAGAGACGATAGACGCCACACGCTGATCGCGCCGAATGGAGGTAACCATTGCAGAAACGGATCTGTGTCGTCGGAACCGGATACGCTGGACTGGCCAACAGCGCATGCCTGGCGGACCTGGGCAACGGCGTGATCGGCCTGGACGTGGACGAGATCAAGATCGGGCAGCTCAACGAGGGCCTGCTGCCGATCTATGAACCAGGGCTGTCAGAGATCGTGCAGCGCAACCTCTCCGCCGGGCGGCTGGTGTTCTCGAACTCTTACGATGAAGGGATGGAGGACGCAGAGCTCGTCTTTTTGTGCGTCGGTACGCCCTCGGGTATGGAGGGAGAGACCGACCTGGCCTACGTCGAACGAGCAGTGACCTCGATCGCCGAGCGCATCCACCAGCCGGTGACGATCGTCAACCGCAGCACCGTGCCGATCGGGACCGGCGACTGGATCTCGGACATGGTCGAGGAGCATCTCCAACGGCGCGACGTTCCCTTTCAGGTGGTCAGCAACCCCGAGTTTCTACGCGAGGGATCGGCGGTGCACGACTGGATGCACCCGGACCGTATCGTGCTGGGGACGATGGACCGCGAGGCAGCCAGGAAGGTCTCGCACCTCTACCGGGCGCTGGATGCAGAGGTGATCGTCACCGATCCGCGCACCGCCGAGATGATCAAATACGCGACCAACGCGTTCCTGGCTTCCAAAATCTCGTTCATCAACGAGATCGCAAACATCTGCGAAGCGCTGGGCGCTGACGTGCACACGGTGGCACACGGCATGGGCACCGATCGGCGGATCTCGCCCCACTTTCTCGAGGCGGGCATCGGCTGGGGCGGATCGTGCTTTCCGAAGGACGTACGCGCGCTGGCGTACATCGCGGCAGTACACGGGCAGCACCCGCAGATGTTGCGCGCGGTCATGGAGATCAATACCGATCAGCGCAAGCGCGCGGTGACCAAGGTACGCGAGATCCTGGGCGGCTTTCGTGGCAAGGTGATCGCTGTCTGGGGCCTGACCTTCAAGCCCAACACAGACGACCTGCGCGACGCGCCTGCGATCAGCATCATCCGCATGCTGGAGAACGAAGGGGCCGAGGTGCGGGTCTATGACCCGGTGGCGATGGAGCGCGCAAAGGAGAGCCTGCCTCACATCGTGTACTGCGACAGTCCCTACGCTGCAGCGGAAGAGGCGGATGCAGTATTCCTGGTGACCGAGTGGAACGAGTTCAAGCAACTGGACATGGACCGCGTCCGCGACCTGATGCAGCAGCCGATCCTGCTCGACGGGCGAAACGTGTATGACCCGCAAGAGATGCGGGAGAGGGGCTTTATCTATCGTGGCATGGGCCGGGGCTACAGCGGCGAGATGCTGCGATGAACGCTATCCCGCTGGCCGTAGGCGTGGACATGGTCGAGATTCCCCGTATCGCGCGCGCAGTGACGCGGTGGGGTGATCGTTTCCTGGAACGCGTATACACGCTGGACGAGATCCGGCACTGCCGGGGGCGCGTCCCCGAGCTAGCGGCACGGTTTGCCGCCAAAGAGGCCGTCTCGAAAGCGTTGGGCGTGGGGATCTGGTGGCGCGGCGGCATCGCGTGGGACGAGGCCGAGGTGCGAGCCAACCGGCTGGGCAAGCCAGAGATCCGGCTTTATGGGCGAGCCGCCGAGTATGCGCGGCAGCAGGGGTTGGACGAGTGGGCAGTCAGCCTTTCGCATACCAACGAACATGCCATTGCCATGGTCGTGGCGATGCAGAGCAGGTGAGCCCGGGCGCGAGAGACGGCGGTTCGGGTTCTCCCAGAGGGAGCAGTGCGTGCCCGATTATGTGGTACGACAGGCGGCGCACGATGACGTCCAGGCACTGGCAGAGATGCTCACAGAGGCCGAGCGGGTAGCCTGGCATTCGGAGGTGCGGAATGCCAAGCGGCTGGTCGAGGAGCAGCACATTTTCCTCGTAGAAGATGGCCGGCGGCTCGTAGGCGCATGCGGGATCACCATCGGGCTACCGAGCGTGGCGCGGATCCAGGTCTGTGCTTCACGAGAGCGCAGCCGCTCCAGGGAAGTGATGCGTGCAGCGCTCGAGGCGGCGCGACCCATCCTAGCGGGACAAGGCGTAGATACGCTGGCCTTTATCGGGCCTGAGGAATGGGTGCTCACTGGGCTCGCGGCACAGGGATTCGAGCGGGCCAACACGATCCTCACGCTGCACAAGCGCACGCTCCGTGTGCCAGACCATGGGAGCCCAGGCGTGGCCGTACGCCCCGTGTGCCCCGACGACTTGGCCAGACTCGTGGCGATCGACGCAGCAGCCTTTGCCCCGCTGTGGCGCAACACAGAGGAGACATTCGAGGAATACAGGGCACAGTGCAGCGAGCTTTGCGTGGCCGAGCTCGATGGCCTCGTCGTTGGGTACTATTGCCTGAACGTGGTCGGGCGCCACGGACACATCACGCGGATCGCCGTACACCCTCGATACCAGGGCCGGCGCATCGGCGTGAGACTGCTGGCAGAGGCGATCGCGACCCTGGCGCAGGACGGTGCATTCGGAATCACGCTCAACACCCAGCAAGACAACGAGCGCGCGCTCCGCCTCTACAAGTGGTTTGGTTTTCGGACGCTCGGACAAGAGGCCGAGGTCTGGATGCTCTCGCTCTTGCCTCTTCTCTGAACGCAAGTATAATGGAATCATGTTCTGCATCCAGCTCACCAGAGAGGAGTTCATCGTTGGCAAGGCAAAGAGCGAGCGGCCTGTTAGCCTTTGATTTCTTTATCCGCGGGTACCGCGTCTCTGGTCACGTCTCGACTCACACTCGAAGCGTGGCGGATATGCTCGACGACGCGCTCCACTCCTACCTCGAACTGCAGGACGTGTACATCTCGCGGATCAGCCAGCCAGCCGACATCATCGCCACCTACTCACACGCAAAACTGCGCAAGGATACGCTGCTCTTTGCGATCGTCCCGATCCGGGAAAGCCTGGCCAAGGCCGTGCGATCGGTGAGCTACTTTGGCAAGGAGCGAGTTCCCGTCTGGCTGACACTGCCGATGTTCGAGATCGAGGGTGAAGTGCAGGCGACAGGGATGTCTTTCGATCTGGAGGCCTTCCTGGCTGAACGAAGCGGGCAGTATGTGGCGATCACCGACGGCGTAGCCCGGCCTACCAGCGCACCCGACACGAGCTTTAGCGGCGAGGCCCTGCTGGTCAACCAGCGCTGTATCGACCTCTTTTGCACGGGCAAGCCCTCTTCCTAGCAGCCGGAGGCGGAAATGAAGCGTATTCTGATCGTCGACGATGATCCAGAGATCTGCAAACTGGTCGAGTTCGCATTGCAGCAGGCAGGTTTTGCCGTCCTGATTGCAGAAGACGGTCAAAAGGGCCTGGCGATGGCCCGTGAGCACCAGCCGGACGTGGCAATCCTCGACGTAATGATGCCCAGTATGCATGGATACGAGCTCTGCCGCCGTCTGCGCGCAGACCCGAGGACAGCAGAGGCCGGCATTATTATCTTGACCGCTCGCTCACAGCCGATCGACGAGCAAGCGGCAATGAAGGCGGGTGCGGATCTGTTCGTGGCCAAACCGGCCGTGCTGAGCGAACTGGTCGAGCGTGTGCAGGCATTACTATACGAAGCAGAACGGAAGGCAGCAGCATCGCCGCCCCGCCCCGAGTCGAGACCGGCGACAAAACCGGAACCAATCGCCAAGAGCGGCGGACGATTGGTGGCCTGCCTGGGCCCGGTGCCCGGCACCGGCGTCACTACCTTGGCGATCAACCTGGCTCTGGCCTTTGCCGCGTGGCAGCGGAACGCGATCCCCCTGGTCGACCTGGGTGGCGCACCTGGATCGGTTCTGGAATCGCTGGGGATCGTGAGCGAAGGACAACAGCGCGGGCTGTCGAGCAGCGAAGGGGAATTGAGCTGGGAGACGCTCGCCCCGCAGCTCGTCGCGTACCATGCTGGCCTGCATATTCTGCCCAGTCCGACGACAGAGCGCGTCCCACCGGCGGTGACGCACAAAGCTGTTTCGCTCCTCTGCAAGCGGTTCCCATTGGTTATCGCCGACGCAGGCCACAGTCTGAACGCACGCTCGACGCCTGTCCTCCTGAGCGCCAACCTGATTTTGCTCGTGACGAACCCGGAAGCACACGTCATGCAGGCGCTGTCTGGCACATTGGCGGCACTGCAGGAGCAGGGCTATCCCGCCCGGCGGATCCTGGCCGTGGTCAACAACCTGGAGCCCAAGACGAGGGCCTCCCTCGAAGAGCTGAGGTCCGAGATCACACGCCCGATCCTGAGCGTCATCCCTTACGAACCGGCGATCAAGTATACGCAGCACACACAGCGTCCCCTGTTGGCCATGAACCCCCGTTCTCCCGCCTCACGGGCGATTGGACAGCTCACGATGCAACTGGCACGTGGACTGCACTTGGAGAAGGCTGCGGGCTGACGCCAGCAGTGTGCATATCACAAACGAGGGCCGGCGTGCAGCAGTGCACGCCGGCCCTCGTTTGCCATACACCACGCTAGTGCAGTCGCCGCGCGAGAAGGAAAAAGAAAAAGACCGATGGTGGGGGGGGAACCATCGGTCTTTTACGCCGACCGTTAAGGTACGGCGCTTACTATAATAGCACAAGATGCCTGGGTAAAGAATTAACAAATCGTTACAGTTTTGCAATGATCTGCCTCCCAACAGGACATGTGGGGGCGTGTCACGCGGGCCACTTTTCGGTTGACATCACATCGGCGCCGTGGGGATCCCCGGGGGCAGGGTAGACATCTCGATCAGTTTGATCTATAATACGCCTGCATAACACGCTCTCTGATATAGATAGTGAGGATAAGGAATGCCCAAGTACACCGCTCCACGTGGCACGCAGGATGTTCTGCCGGAAGATCAGCCGTACTGGCGGTACGTCAAACAACGCGCGCATCATATTGCGGCGCTGTACGGCTATCAGCAGATCGACGTTCCCATGTTCGAGGAAACCAGCCTGTTCGTACGCGGCGTGGGCGAAGGCACGGACATCGTCGACAAGGAAATGTACAGCTTTGAGGACAAGGGCGGCTCCGAGCTCACGCTGCGGCCCGAGTTCACGGCAGGACTGGTACGGGCGTACATCGAACACGGCATGCACACCCTTTCTCAGCCGGTCAAGCTGTATGCCATTGGGCCGATTTTTCGCTACGAGCGTCCCCAGGCAGGGCGCTTTCGGCAGCACACACAGTTCAACATCGAGGCTTTTGGCGAGATCGATCCAGCGCTGGACGCAGAGATCATGGAGGTCGCAAGGCACCTCTGTGCCGATCTGGGCTTTGGCGGCTTGAGCTTCCAGGTGAACTCGACCGGGTGCCCCAAGTGCCGGCCGCACTATGTCTCTCTCCTGGTTGACTATTACCGCGACCACGAAAAAGAGATCTGCGAGGACTGCAGGCGGCGCTTGGAGCGTAACCCGCTGCGCGTGCTCGACTGCAAGATCGAGAGCTGCCAGCCGATCATTGCCGGCGCCCCGCACATCGTGGATTACCTGTGCGAAGAATGCGCGGCACACTTTCAGGCGCTGCAGCAGTACCTGCGCGTGCTGGACCGCAGCTACACGGTCAACCATCGCCTGGTGAGAGGGCTGGACTATTATCAGAAGACGGTGTTCGAAGTCTGGTCACAGGATATTGGCGCCCAGTCAGCCGTCTTTGGCGGGGGCCGCTACGACGGGTTGGCCGAGCTGCTCGGTGGCCCCCCCACGCCGGGCATCGGCTTTGGATCGGGGATCGAGCGCCTGATCCTGGCGATGAAGGCACAGGAAATCGAGGTACCTGCCCTTCCCCAGCCGCGCATCTCGATCGCTGCGCTGAGCGAGGAGGCCAAGCGGCAGGGAGTCAGGCTGCTCGCGGACATGCGCTCGGCTGACTTGGGCGCCGTGATCGCGTTCGGCGACCGTTCGCTGCGCTCGCAACTGCGCGAGGCAGACAAGCAGCAGGTGCGCTACGTGGTGATGATCGGCGAGGACGAACTCCGTGACCATCAAGTCACGATCCGTGACATGTCGACGCGCGACCAGTACACCGTCCCGATGGGTGAGATCGTGGACTGGCTCAAAATGAGGCTGTCAGAGTGAAAATCGGCATCCTCAGTAACCCCCAGCACCCGCAGACAGCACCCCTGTCACACCAGATCACGGCTTTCCTGAAGGGACGCTGCGACGAGATCTATTTGAGCACGCCGGAGGTGGAGGAGCGCGAGCCACGTCTTCCCCCCGGTCTGGACACGATCATCACGCTGGGCGGCGATGGAACCATGCTGCGCGCTGCCCATTTGCGTGCAGCAGAGGGAACGCCGATCCTCGGTATTCACATGGGCCGGCTCGGCTTTCTGGCCGAGGTGCGGCACGGCGACTGGGAAGCAAGCCTCGACCGGCTCTGCGCGGGCGACTATTGGCTCGAAGAGCGAACGATGATTCGCTGCAGCCTGTACCGGGACGAGATCGCACACGGCCCGTGGGAAGCGCTGAACGAAGCGGTCATCGAACGCTCGGGCAGCGGCCACATGATCGAGCTGGCGACATACGTCGATTCAGGCTACCTGACAACCTACGTCGCCGACGGCGTGTTGGTCGCAACGGCGACGGGCTCGACTGCCTATGCACTCTCGACCGGCGGGCCGATCCTGCCGCCCGAGCTGCCCAACCTGCTCCTGGTCCCGATCTGTCCGCACCTGAGCATGAACCGAACGATCGTCCTCGCTTCGGGAGCAACGGTCGATATCGAGGTTACCTCAGTCAACAAGGGCGCGCTGGTCGTAGATGGTACGCGCAAGATAGATGTCGAGCCTGGAGACCGTGTCGAGGTCACCAAGAGCCCCCACGTCACGCGGTTCGTACGCATGTACGATCGGCGCCAGGTGTACGAGACGCTTATGGAACGGCTCCAGCCGAGAAGGATCGAGAAGCCCGATGACGGACGTTAGGGAACTGCTGGACGCGGCACACAGCGCCCTGGAGACAGACAACCGGCTGGTCGCAAGGGGCTACCTGCGGCGCGCCGCGGGCCTTGCCCCGGAGCGCAAGGACATCTGGGAAGCGCTGCTCGAGGTGAGTGAGCGCCCGGCGGACCGCGAGCGCTGCCTGGAGCAGATCGTCGAGCTTGATCCCGACGACACAGCAGCGAGGGCAGCGCTTGCAGCGCTGCGTGCCGAGAAAGAGGAAAGTGAGGCCGGGCCAGAGGAGAGCCCCTCGACTACAGGGCAAGCGATAGCAGCGACCACGGCGCCGGGCGACGACGGCCGAAGCAGTGCATCGATGCCGGCCCCGTTCCTGGTGGACGCACGCCCGGACGTGACCGTCGAGATGCTCCGCCAGTGGGATGCGACCGTGGCAGCGGGAGAGCCACTGCACTGCATCAACCACCCGCATCGCGAGACCGCCTTGCGCTGCAACCGTTGTGGTGCCCCGGTCTGCACGAGCTGCGTGGTCCGCACGCCGGTCGGCTACCGCTGCGCCGAGTGCGTAAAGGCACAACAAGCCACCTTTTTCAACGCACAGTGGTATGATTATCCCATCGCCGGGATCGTGGCTCTGCTTCTCTCAATCCCGGCAGCGGCGATCGCCAGCGTCGCCGGCTGGTTTTTCGCAATCATCGTCAGCCCCGTGGCGGGCGGGCTGATCGGCGGGATCGTGCATTGGGCCATCGGGCGTCGCCGTGGCCGATGGACGTGGCTGATCGTCGCGGTCGGCCTGGTCCTCGGCGCATTGGCGGCTATGGGCGTGACCGCCATCCTGCGATCGCCCAGCCTGATCTCACTGGGGATCTATGTCTTCATGGCTACAGGAGCAGCTACGAGCGTCCTGAGGCTGGGCAAGCGGCGTGGCTAGCGCCCGATCGTGGCGATGCACGAAGGACCGAGATGCTAGCTGAACTGACGATCACCAATTTCGCGATCATCGAGCGGGTCCACATTCGCTTTGCTCCGGGCTTTAACGTCTTGACTGGAGAGACCGGAGCAGGCAAGTCGATCCTGATCGATGCCGTCAGCTTTTTGCTGGGCGGGCGGGCGGATACGAGCATCGTACGCGCAGAGACAGAGCTGTGCACGATCGAAGGGATCTTTGTCCTGTCGCCGCAAGGACGGGCCAGCATCGACCCGCTCCTGGAGCCAGACGCGCTGCAAAACGAGGACCCGAACGTGCTGATCCTGGCGCGTGAGATCCGGCGCAGCGGGCACAATGTGTGTCGCATCAATGGGCGCGCCGTACGCCTGGGCGACCTGGAGGCAATCGGCGAGCACCTGATCGACATCCACGGGCAGAGCGAACACCTATCCCTGCTGCAAGAGAGAACGCACCTCGATTTCCTGGACCGCTATGCCGACCTGGGCACAGCACGCGCAGCGTACGCAAAAGAGGTACGGGCGCTGCGCGCGGTGCGGCGCGAACTAGACGACCTGCTGCGCAACGAGCGCGAGTTGAACCAACGTGTCGACTTGCTGCGCTACCAGATCGACGAGATTGCGGCAGCGCATCTCGATCCGGACGAAGAGGAGGCACTGACCCAGGAGCGCAACCGGCTAGCCAATGCGGAGCGCCTGGCCGAACTGAGCGGTGAGGTGGTGGCGCTGCTCGCCGACGAGGGAGGCGAGCAAAGCACGGCGATCGACCTGCTCGGGCAGGCGGTACGCGTGCTGGCGAGCCTGGCACGGGTCGATCCGGCAACAGAGGGCTACCGGCAGCGCATGGAGCAGATCGAATACGAGCTGAACGACGTGATCGGCTCGCTGCGCGATTACCAGGGAGAGATCGAGTTCAATCCGGCCCGCCTCAACCGGGTGGAGGAACGCATCTCGCTGATTCGCCGCTTGCAGCACAAGTACGGCGACAGCATCGAGGAGGTCCTGGCTTTCGAGGAAGGGGCAGCCGAAGAACTGGACCGCATCGAGCACAGCGAAGAGCGGATCGCCGAGCTGCACCAGCAGGAGCAAGCCTACCTGCGCGAAATCGGCCGGCAGGGCAGTGCGCTCTCGGCGCTGCGCCGTGTCGCGGCAGCGCGCCTCTCTGAGGCGGTCGAGGCAGAACTGGCCGAGCTGCGCATGGAAGGCGCCCGCTTTGAGGTACAGATTTGCTGGCGGGAGGCGGCCGATGGCGCGGTCGTGCAAGCGCCGCCAGAGGGCGCAGAGGTCCCGGCCGGGCGCTATGACTTTGACGAGAAGGGACTGGACCAGGTTGCATTCCTGCTTTCGGCGAACGTGGGTGAAGAGCTCAAGCCGATGGTCAAGGTTGCCTCAGGAGGCGAGACGTCGCGGTTGATGCTGGCGCTGAAGACGGCGCTGGCCCAGGCCGACCAGATCCCGACGCTGATTTTCGACGAGATCGACCAGGGGATCGGTGGGCGCATCGGCGGCGTGGTCGGGCAAAAGCTGTGGGGGCTGTCGCAGGCACACAGCGAGCAGCGGCGGCAGGTTTTCTGCGTGACGCACCTGCCCCAACTGGCAGGCTATGCGGACAGCCACCTGCACGTGCGCAAGACCGTCGCCGAAGGGCGTACGCGCACCGTGGTCGACCTGCTGAATCAGGCCGAACGGATCCGGGAGCTGGCCCAGATGCTGGGCGGCGAGAGCGAGGGAACGCGCGAGATTGCCGAGACGCTGCTGGCACAACGTCCCTAGGTGCGATGCTCCTGCAGCCACTCAAGCGCAGTCTCGACTAGCGTCAGGCCCACCCCGACGCGGTGCGGCTCGACCTGCACAGAAAACTCGATCGCGCGATCCGGCGGGGCTTCGGGCCCATCGAGCCGGGAGAGGGCCAGGGAGCCGATCAGTTCGCCACGCTCCAGCGCCTGCAGCGCGAGCTGACCCTGCCCCGCAGACACCTGCCGGACGTCGAACCAGTCCCCGTCCCCCGTTTGCATCCCACGATGGATCGGCCGCCGGAAGAATTGGTCTGCCCAGCGAAAGGGAACGTGCGCCGCGTGCGCCGCACCTCGATCGGTGATCGAGTCCCCGACCAAGCGGCAGTCGTGCGGCCGCGCCCCAAAGCGCTGCAGGGCCTGGAGGATGAAACCAGGGCGCGGCTTGCGATTGGGGCAGTCGAGATCGTAGCGCAGCACAGCAGCGCCAGGCATGTGCGGGCACAGATAGGCGGCAGCGACAGGCACGGGAAGCAGCTCGATGACCCGCTGCTGCACGGCATGGGCCTGCTCGTCGCTGATGTAACCGGATGCCACTCCGCCCTGGTTGGTCACGATCACCAGCTTCCAGCCCTGATCGACATAGGAGAACAGCGTGGCGGCCAGATCGGGAAAGAGATCGACCTCCTCCACTGTGTTGGGGGGGCGGTGGCCGAGCGAACGGTTGAGCGTCCCATCACGGTCGAGGAACAACAGGCGCACGCACACGTTGGCTCCCATGGTACGGCGGCTTAGGCGAAGACCAGGTAGGTAGCCGCCAGCCGCGCCGTGTGCAGCAGCGAATCGCGATGCGTGCGCTCGTAGGCGTGCGAAGCATCGACGCCGGGTCCAATGAGGCCGACGACTAGGTCCGCCCCGGCGCGCAGGGCCGCGCTGCCGTCCGATCCATAGTACGGGTACACGTCGACCTTGTACGGGATGTCGTTTTCCTGGCACAGGTCGACCAGCTTGCGACGGAAGGCGAGGTCGTAGGGCCCGCTGCTATCCTTGGCACAGATGCTCACCGTATACTCGTCGCTGTTTTGCCCGTCACCCAGGACGCCCATGTCAACCACCAGCAGTTCCTTGACCGCAGCCGGAATGCCCGACGCTGCGCCGTGCCCGACCTCTTCGTAAGGGCTGACGTAGAAATAGGTCGTTTGCGCAGGCTGCAGCCCGGCATCGACCAGGGCCTTGGCCACAGCCACCATGATCGCCACGCCTGCCTTGTCGTCGAGGTGACGCGACTTGACGTACGCACTGCCTGTCACCGTGGTGCGCGGATCGAAAGAGACGAAATCACCGACCCCAATGCCGAGGGCGCGCGTATCGTCGGCAGAGGTCGTGCGCTCGTCCAGGCGCACCTCGATCTCTTTGTCAGTGTGCGCTCCCTCGACCTCTTTGCGTCCATAGGCGTGAACCGCGGTCTTGTGAGCGAGGACGGTGCCCGTGTAGGTGCGGCCGTCGGCCGTTTCCACCTGGCAGTACTCGCCTTCCACCGTCTGCCACACATAGCCGCCCAACTGGGTCAGGCGCAAGCGTCCATCCGCCTTGATCTCTTTGACCATCGCTCCCAGCGTGTCCACATGCCCCGAGAGCGCGCGAGGGCGTTCGCTGGATCGCCCGGCGAGCGTCGCCAGCAGTGCCCCCTTGTTCGTGCGCTGCGTGTGCAGGCCGATCTGGCCAAACGCTGACTCGACCAGCGCGATCGCTGCGCCCGTGTTCCCGGTCGGGCTCGGCGTACGCAACAAACGCACCAGCAGATCGACCAAATAGTCGACATCGATCTGGACGGCCATGTAGGTTCCCTCCTGGGTTCGATCCAGGCTCACCGTCGGAGCCCCTGTATAAAGACCAGCCACGCCGCCTGCGGCAGTGCCAGCATGCGGCGCCAACGCCTCGGTTCGCCGAGCAGCCTGTACAGCCATTCCAGGCCCAGGCACTGCATCCAGGTTGGCGCGCGCCGCTGCACGCCGGCCACAAAGTCGAACGCCGCGCCTACGCCCATGCCCACGGCGGCGCCCGTCTTACACATGTTACGCGCGATCCACTTTTCCTGGGGCACGGACGGATAGGCAACGAGCAGTACGTCAGCACGCGCAGCACGGATACGAGCCGCGATCTCGTCCTCGAACACTGCAGCATAAGACCCGCTCTCTGCCCCACAGACCGAGAGCCCCGGATAGCGCGCGATAATCGCTTGCGCTACCTTCTCGGCGACGCCCGGAGCCGCGCCGAGAAGGTAGAGACGAAAGCCGCGCGTTGCACAGAGCTGCGCAACACGATAGATGCCGTCGGACCCGGTCACACGCTGGCGCAGTGGATGGCCCAGCCAGCGCGCGGCCCACAGGACGCCAGCGCTATCCGGCACGTTCAGAGAGGTCCGGCTCAAGACGGCTGCGAACTCGGGATCGCGCCGGGCCGCGATCAGGAACTCGGTGTTGACGGTCGAGATCTGGTGCGGCCCGCCCTGGTCGACGAACCGTGCCAGTGCAGCGAGCATTTCGTCCATGTCCACGTCGTCGATCCGTACGCCCAGGATCCGCAACGCGGGCGACGCAGCTCGCTCTGCGGCGCTGGCACTAGGGCTCGATGCCATAGAGCACGGTCATGAGGCGCTCGTAATCGCTCTTGAGCAGGCCCGCCACCTCACGCGCGGCCCTGGACAGCCAATCGCGATCTTGGCCGCGCAAACGATAAACCTCGCGGATGTGGGCGGCCAGGAGTTGCTCCGGCGCGATCTCGGGCAGATCGAGCAGCGAGCGCAAGTAGGTCAGCCGCTCGGTAAAGCGTGCCACCTGATCGGCCTCACATGCGTAGACGGAATAGTGCAGTGCAGGCGGCTGCGGAGGCAGGTAGTGATACACCCGTGTCGCATCGACGTAGCCGACCAAGCGGGCCGTGAACTCGGTACGGAGCATCAGTTCGAGCTGCGGATGCTCGTCGTACACGGCCTGGTCGAAAACCTCATCGGTGCTGCGCCGCACGGCACGGCGCCCGGGATCAGGGCTCGCAGTGGTGCCATAGCAGACAACAGCATAGAGGCACGTGCTGCCGTCTCCTGGGGCGTACACCAACTGGCCCAAGGCAGGGGGACGGTGCAGCTCGAAACTCTCGGCCACAAAGCGGGCGCTCTCTGTCTCGACGATCTCGCCGATGCGGGCCTGACCTGGTTCTGCCATCGTCTCTCTCGCTCCCTCACACGCCCCTACTGCGCTTACTGTGATCCTTGGCCGAGCGTAGATAGGGATAGCCCTTGCTGGCCAACAGCCGCGCCATCATCTCCTCCACCACCTGGCGGTCGCCGGTCGAGATAACGGCCGCCTCGTGCGCCTCGATCAACACGGCAGGATAGGGTGGAT
>Ga0315534_1001235_pt1 | contig 17737 bp, 20 predicted proteins | sample SalMarSW160240MG_FD_203094 | JGI IMG/M metagenome (GOLD analysis project Ga0315534, IMG submission 203094) | Salt marsh sediment microbial communities from the Plum Island Ecosystem LTER, Massachusetts, United States - Salt Marsh Sediment SW1602-40 ... | reverse complement strand
CATGGAGGCCCTCCGGCCAAACAGGCACGGCAGGCGAACGACACCCGAGTAGAGACAATGGCTGTGACCAGCAGTGAAGTTGTTGAAGATCCTATCGGACGCTTTCCGCGCGCTACCGTGGCATGTTTCGATCCGACCCGAGGCAACCTGCCACGACGGAATTTGGATGAGCGCCGGACGACACAGTTTCTGGAGCGCCTGGGGCAACTCGACGTGCCTGCCGTGCTGATCGGCGCCTCGACGGGCCACGGGCACCTGCGCACCGTGAGCGAGCTTGAAGCGTGGTTTCGCAGTGCTGCCAGGGCGGAGCTTGGCGATACGGTGCGCGAAGCGCTATTGCGTCCAGAACACGGCCAGGCGGCCAACCAGCGACTGCTGCGCGTGCTGGCCGAACTGAATTATCCCATCGTTTTCTTTCGGTTGGGAACAGGCTTGCCGGCCGATGCGAATGACGATCGGATGGCCGAGAACCTGCAACCCCTGGTAGCTGCCGCGGCCGAATGCCGACTGGCAGTCGGGCTGTACTCCATTTCCGATATCAGCGGGCTGCCGCTTCGTCCCGACGTGGCCGTCCGTCTGGTTGAGGCCCCGGGGGGAGATCGCATTGTCGCGGTAAAAGTGACCGAAGCAGACTATGACAAGAGCACCAAGATGTTTCTCGAGCATGAACGGCTGCGGCATTTGAAAATCGTGCAAGGCTGGGATCCACATCTTGCCCGGGCGCTGCAAGACGGGCCACGTTTTGATTCGCGGCAGCGACAGCGGTGTGGCATCACGTCGGGCGCGATGTCTCTGGCGGTGTATCAGTTCCTGCATATTTTGTCGGCCGCTGACGAGAAGAACTGGGATGAGGTTTCCCAAGCCCAGCAGGCCGTGACAACATTGTTTTCATCCATGCAGGACGATCCCGGAAAGTTCGCCGATCTCCAGCGCGCCAAGTACATCATGGGCCTGGGACAGCCGCTGACGGAGCATGTGGAACCGGAGCATGTCGAACGCGTCTTTGCGGCACTGGAGTCCCTGCCGCGCCGAGAAGATCGGCGGCGGCTGGCCCGCAGCCTCGATTTGATGGGCGATGGGCCGTTTCATGAGCGGTTAACGCGATGGTGTTAGAGCCTATCCAAGGACCCTAAGAACGATGCTAGCGCTCGAAGATCAGAGCCATCACCGCAGTTAAGTGGATTGGTTCTTGGCAGCGCCGCCAGGCGCGTGAAGTAAGCGCCTGCCCGACGGGCAGCGTGGTCGCCCGAATGTATCTACGCCCTTCACGGAAACTCCCCAAAATTATAAATTGACATATCGAAACATTACGATATAATGATATGTTTGGCCTGCGATCCGGGCCACGTCGTGCGGCGAACGGGGCAATGGGCGGGTGGCTCCGGCACGGCTCGGGTGGCGGAATGATCAAAAATGGGAACGGATACAGAAGGGGAGTGAAGGTGATGGCGACTCAAGCAATTACGCCCGGTCGGTTGGAAGAACTTCGTCGCAATGGCGGTGCGGTTGATGTTGTCGACGTGCGAACGCCGGTTGAGTTTCGCGAAGCGCATGCCGCGCCGGCCCGCAACGTGCCGCTTCACTCGCTCGAACCCCACGCCGTCATGCGGGATCGAAACGGGACGGGCGACGAGCCACTGTACGTGATCTGCCAGTCGGGCAGTCGAGCGGCGAAGGCGTGCCAGGCTTTTCTGGACGCCGGTTACACGAACGCCGTGAGCGTCGAGGGTGGTACCCAGGCTTGGGAAGAGGCAGGGTTGCCGGTCGTTTACGGGAAAAAGGCCATTTCTTTGGAGAGGCAGGTTCGCATCGTGGCGGGCTTCATCGTGCTTGTGGGCGCGGTGCTGGCCATGACGGTACACCCGTACTTCGCCGGAATCCCGGCCTTCATCGGGGCGGGACTGATGTTCGCGGGGATTACGGACACCTGCGGAATGGGCATGATGCTCGCCAGAATGCCGTGGAATCAAGCACGCTGCGATGTGCGATCGTGCGAAAATCAATGACGGGGCGGCGGCGACGCCGAAGTGGGGCGGCGGTTGTGCGCTCGCTCACCAGGAAACGGGTCCGGACTGGGTGTCCGGACTGGGCTCTAGTTACTACGACCAATAGCCGAACGATACGGTTTGCGGGCAGGCCTCGAAACAACGCTGGCTCGCAAGCGTTCATGGAGAGACACCATGTTCTTCCACCAGCGATTCGTGCCTGGACTGGCCATCTATTCGTACATCGTGGGCGACGAGAAAAACGGCGACGACGCCGTCATCGATCCATGACCGGGACATGTCTCAGCAAAGTCAGATTTTGAAACCGACATTACTATCCCACAATCGCGCCCGCTCACTTAAAATGACGGAAAGTGTCGGCAAGCCGCTCCACCTCTGGTCTCCATAACGCAGCAGGATGACTGAGTATTCATTTGTCATCGAAAGCGTCATTGCCGGCATCATCGCCAGCATCGCCTGCGGTCTCGGCGCGCTGCCGGTCCTTATTCGCGGCCTCGACGTCGAACGCCGGATCGGCATTGGCTACGGCTTTGCCGGCGGGCTGATGTTCGCCGCATCGGTGTACAACCTCCTGCTGCCGGCATTCACTCTGGGAAACGAGGCCGCTAATCGACTGTGGCCGGTCGTACAAACGCTGGCCGGCATGTTTGTTGGCTGTCTCTGTTTGTGGGCCGTGGAGCACTTGCTCACACCGGAGCGCCTCCAATCGCGGTGGTTGCGCCCGCGGGGGGGTCGGGTCGAAACACTCATTTTCATCGCGATGACGTTTCATTCGGTGTGCTTCGGAGGGGTACGATGAATCGCTGTCCGGCCTGGGCTTGCTGATCGCCGTTGCCATTTCCATTCACAATATGCCGGAAGGGCTGGCCGTCGCCCTGCCCATGAGGGCCGCCGGCGCGCCTTTCTGGAAGTGCTTCCTGTTCGCCTTCCTCACAAGTCTGCCGCAGCCCATCGCCGCGGTTCCGGCCAGCCTGCTGGTTTGGCTGTTCAATCCGCTGATGCTGCCGTTCCTCGGGTTTGCCGCCGGAGCCATGATGTATCTGGTCGTTGTGGAATTGATTCCCGATGCCCTGGAAACACGTTCGGCTTCGCAAATTGCATGGTCCTTCATGTTCGGATTCGGGCTGATGGCGCTGGTGCAAGTAGCCCTGTAACCGCCGCTTCGAGTTCCGTTTACCGGGCGGAGATCGTCAGAAGGTAGTCGCCAGGCTCCATCTACGGAGCCGTATGACTTCCGGATCTGCCCGGACAGACGATGTTGCCGTCTACCATCCACTCAATCCAGAGCACGCGTTGTTGATGAGCAGCGTTCATCCGGCACTTGACGTCGGCGGGGCTGGCCAATCGGACCGGTTGGCGCACGCCGGGCAATCACCGCAACAGGTAGCGCACTAGCCACACAGCGGCGGAGGCGACCGCGCTCAGCAGAATGCAGCTCGTGGCTGGGAAATAGAAGCGGAAGTTGTCCCGCTCGATCGCGATGTCCCCCGGCAGTCTGCCCACCAAGGGGATGGAAGGCGCCAGCAGCCACACGAGTCCTACCGCCGCCATCGCGGTACCGGTGATCAGGAGGACCCATCCGGAAGGCGGCATGGGATTCACTTCTGCTTCGGCCTCTTCATCTTCACCTGCACCTTCTGCTTTTGCATCTTTTTGCGAAGGTGAGGAAACTTGGTCGCGGGCTTGCGGTGTAGCTGACGCTGATTCTTGGACATGGCGAAAATCCTCCCTATGAGGGATTTTACAGCCGTCGTCGCCCCGCGAGTAGATGGGCCGCATGCCGCAAGCAGCCGGCCCCCGCGTTCGGACCTGGTTCGCTCGATGCAGACGGGCTTGTTGGCCGCACTTGGGCTCGACGCTTGTCAGAGCGGCTTCCGCGGAAAAAATAAGATGCCGTCCCCGAGCAGGCGGTTCGCTGGGCCGATTGCCTGCGAAAAGAAGACCTGCCAGAATCGACCGTTTTAGTATCTGCCAACCTGTCAAGGAGACTGCCCGATGCCTGTACAGGAGGGGAAAGCCGCGCCAGCGTTCACGCTCAAGGATACCGATGGGAAGAAGTTTTCACTCAAGCAACAGCACGGTAAAAACGTCGTCATCTACTTCTATCCGAAAGATGATACTCCCGGCTGCACCAAGGAAGCTCAGGCCTTCCGCGACTTGTTCGCTGATTTCGAAGACCGGGACGTGGTGGTCGTGGGCGTATCGCCCGACGACGCCGCATCGCACGACAAGTTTCGCTGTAAGTATGACTTGCCCTTTCCGTTGCTGTGCGATCCTGACAAGACCGTGATGACGAAGTATGGTGCCTACGGCGAAAAGATGATGTACGGAAAGAAGACAATGGGCGTCATCCGTTCTACCGTTTGGGTCGGGTCGGACGGTAAGGTGCGCAAGCACTGGTCACGTGTGGCGAAGGCTGCGGATCATCCGGCGAAGGTGCTGGAGGCAGTGCAAACAGCGTCTGAGTCTTGACGCCCCAGGCCGGCCACCGGATCTCCTTTCGTCATTTCTGGGTCATAGGGATGGCGCGCTCAAGAATTCAAAACGAATCTTCCGCTGGAAATGCTGGCTGCTGCGATCGACGACATCCAGCCGCGGCTTTGTTGGATCAGCATTTCGCATGTAGAATCAGAGCGACGGTTGTATGAGCAGCAACAGCACGGCGTGAAAGGTCAGCGTGAGGGTCTATTTGGAAAGATACGGGAGGCGTCGTCTTGGCGAATCCTGACGTGCTGATTGTCGGCGGAGGCCTGGCAGGCCTCTGTTGCGCCCGCCGGCTCTACGAATCCGGCATTTCGTGCCGGATCTTCGAAGCATCCGATCGTATCGGGGGACGCGTTCATACCGACGAAGTCGATGGCTTCTCGAAATCCATCATTGAGCGTTTCTTCCGACCATTCTTGGGCGGTGTCTTTCTGGAGCGCGAACTGGTGACGTCCAGCCGCATGTTCGACTTTGTCTTTCGCATGTTCGGTTTGGGCGACGCGGCGCTGCCGGCGCATGGTATGGAAGCCGTGTGCGTCAAATTGCTGGCCAGCTGCCCATGGGGGCCGCGCACACCAGAGCCCGCGTCTCACGGGTCACCGCAGACTCGATACAACTTGATGACGGACGCCAAGTGCACGCCGGGTCCATCGTCGTCGCTTGCGAAGCGCCGGCCGCGGCCGAACTGCTTGGCGACACCATGCCGACCGCCGGAAAACGCGTGGAGTGCCTGTATTTCGCCGCGGAACGACCGCCGATTCAAGAACTTATTCTCGTGCTCAATGGTGACGGCGAAGGGCCCGTCAACAACCTGTGCGTACCGAGTCAAGTCGTCTCCAGCTACGCACCCGCTGGCCAGTCGGTGCTTTCCGTTACCGTGCCTAGTGTTTGAAGCGATGAAGGAGGCGACTTTGAGAGCGCCGTGCGCGAGCAGCTACGCGAGTGGTTTGGAGCCATCGTAGACCGGTGGCGCCTATTGCGAACTTACCGCATTGCTTTTGCACTTCCTTCTCAAGCGCCCCCGCCTTATCTCCTGTGGCGAAACCCTGCACACGAAGCGATGGGATCTTTGTCTGCGGCGACTATCTCGATATTGCGTCGATCCACGGGGCGATGTTGTCCGGGCGTCGCGCGGCAGAGGACATTATCCATTTTCATGAACGTTAATAGCAGCAGCTGACATGGTCCCGATGGCCAAGATGGGCGGGGGCAGGGCCGCTCCTTTTCAATCAACCAAATTGTCCAATAATATGGCAAGGGGAAATAGCCAAGTCCGTCACGAATCGGTCGATTGCCGGAAAGGGCAGCGCGCTTCCACTACGCCTCAACCATCGCGTAGCGTCAACAGCCCTTCGGGGCAAGTTTCAGGAAGAAAATGAGCGAGCGGAAGAAGGTCGTCATCATCGGAGGCGGTTTTGCAGGGCTCAGTGCGGCGCGCGCCTTGCAGCGCGCATCAGTCGACATCACGTTGATTGATAAACGAAACTTCCACCTCTTCCAGCCACTGCTGTACCAGGTTGCCACAGGTGGGCTGTCACCCGCCGATATTGCATCCCCACTACGAGGCATTCTCGGGCAGTCAAACAACATCCGCGTGATGCAGGGTGCCGTCACGGATATGGATCTTAAAAACCTATCGGTGCTGATGGGGGCCAATTCCGTCTCCTTCGACTACTTGATCGTCGCGACGGGTTCAAGACATCACTATTTCGGCAACGATTCGTGGGAGCGATGGGCGCCAGGCTTGAAAACCATTGAGGATGCCCTCACCATAAGACGACGTGTACTTTCCGCGTTCGAACGGGCAGAGATCGAAGACGATCCAGAGCGACGCCAGGCATGGATGCAGTTTGTGATCGTGGGTGGTGGTCCGACGGGAGTGGAATTGGCCGGAGCGTTGGGGGAACTGGCGCACCATACGCTACGGCACGACTTTAAATCCGTAGATCCGGTTCAGACAAAGATTCTTTTGATTGAAGCTACGGATCGTCTGCTGCCGGCCTACCCACCTTCGCTATCCGGGCACGCAGCTCAATCGTTGATGCGGCTTGGTGTCACCGTTCGAACGAATACCACTGTGCATGAAGTCCAGGCAGACTTCGTCACGCTGGCTGGCGAAAGCGGTCATGAACGAATCGCGACGCGAACGGTTCTGTGGGGAGCCGGTGTCAAGGCGTCTTCCCTCGGACGGCGCTTGGCCGCAGCGAGCGACGTTGAAGTGGATCGGCAGGGCCGCGTTGTCGTCGAGCCCGACCTGTCTCTAGCCGGCCACCCGGACATTTTCGTATTGGGAGATCTGGCCCACTGTAGACAAGACGGACAACCGTTGCCGGGCGTCGCGCCAGTGGCCATGCAGCAAGGAACCTACGTGGGTAAGCTGATTCGAAAACGGTTGCGCGGGCGCGAGGGCAAGGCGTTTCACTACAAGGATCGTGGCAGTATGGCGGTCATTGGTCGTGCCGCGGCGGTAGCGGAAATCGGACGGTTACGCTTCCACGGATTCTGGGCCTGGCTCGTGTGGCTGTTCGTTCATCTGGTGAATCTTATTGAATATGAAAACCGTGTGCTTGTGCTCATTCAGTGGGGTTGGAATTATTTCACCCGCAATCGTTCGGCGAGGCTGATCACGTTCGAGCAGGAGTCTGTTGGGGCAGCACACGTTCGTCGCGATGGACCAATCGGAGCTGGTGGAGAAGAAAATCGGAATGATTCCGACGGATCAATGGCTAAGAGCCTCTAGAGCCGGTTTCAAAACTTGGCTTTCCTGTGACAGACAATTCCCGGTCATGGAGCAATGCGAATGGGTTTTGAAAGCGCTTCTAACAAAACCGCCGATTCGAGTGCAAACTCGCGTTTTGGGGAATGTGATCCTGATGTTCTGTTAGCCGCTATAAGTTGCAAATCCAACCTCTGACTCATTCTCCACAATTCTGTCAGCCGGAGTGAATGCTTCACAACAACGCCATTCCTCCCGGATCGAACGGCAGTAAAGGGTGACACCCATGTGTGCCGAAGGTCGCATGGCGATTTACGTGGGCAGCAAGGTGCTTTGCAGGTACTCCCGGTTCATTCTACTGATGAACCTCGTGCTGATCTCCATCGGACAAACGGCCTCACATTCTCCGTGATTTGTGCAACTGCCGAAGCGTTCTTCGTCCATGGCAGCCACCATTTTTCGCGCTCGATGCTTACGTTCCGCGCGGCCCTGCGGAAGTCCCGCAAGATGGGACACTTTGGCGGCCGTAAACAGGCTGGCCGAGGCGTTCGGACAGGCCGCCACGCATGCCCCGCATCCAATGCAGGCCGCGGAATCGAGAGCATCTTCCGCCAAGCTTTTGGCAACGGCCTCCGCGTTTCCATCGGGAGCATTTCCCGTGTTTACCGAAACAAAACCACCGGCTTGCAGGATGCGATCAAACGCGCTGCGATCGACAACCAGATCCTTGATGACAGGAAACGGTTGGGCTCGGAAGGGTTCAATGTGAATATCATCACCGTCGCGAAAGCTTCGCATGTAAGTCTGGCATGTCGTCGTGGCCTTTTCTGGACCATGCGGTATTCCATTGATCACCAAGGAACACGTGCCACAGATACCTTCCCGGCAGTCGAATTCGAACGCAATTGGCTCTCGCTCCGAAACAGCAAGCTGCTCATTTACATGATCGAGCATTTCCAGGAACGACATATCTGGCGAAATATCTCGGGCGTCATAGGTCTCGAAGTGCCCCGTATCATCCCGTCCCGCCTGCCGCCAGACGTATAATTTCAGATTCATTACTTGTAGCTCCTTTCGACAAGCTGCACTTCTTCAAAGGCCAGCTTTTCCTGGTGCCGCGCCGGTTCTGTGTCCTTTCCCTGGTACTGCCATGCGGCGACGTGACAAAAGGCATCGTCGTTCCTCCGTGCTTCGCCTTCAGCAGTGCGGTACTCCTCGCGAAAATGGCAACCGCAGGACTCTTCGCGGTCGAGTGCGTCCCGGCACATCAATTCACCAAGCTCGATAAAGTCAGCAACTCTTCCGGCTCTTTCAAGTGACATATTCAGCGCGTTCCCGTCGCCGGAAACGACGGCGTTGTCGCGAAACTCTTGCCGCAGTGCGGGAATGCGAGCCAAGGCGTCGAGCAAACCCGAGCGGGTGCGCGACATACCACACGCTTCCCATAAAATGTGCCCCAGCTCTCGATGAAAGGACTCGACCGATCTCTTGCCATTCAGCCGCAACAGGCTTTGGATGTCCGCATTCACGCGCAGCTCCGCATCCCTGAATTCACGATTGCCCGACACGGAGCGCAGTTTTGCGCTCGCCAGGTAGTTGCTGATCGTCGGCGGCAGAATGAAGTAACCATCGGCCAAACCCTGCATCAGCGCGCTTGCGCCGAGTCGATTCGCTCCATGATCGGAGAAGTTTGCCTCGCCAATCACGAACAGACCCGGAATGGTGCTCATCAAATCGTAATCCACCCATAGGCCGCCCATCGTGTAGTGCGGCGCCGGATAGATCCGCATGGGGACTTTGTAGGGATCATCTCCGATTATCTGCTGGTACATGCTGAAAAGATTTCCGTAACGAGATGCAATGACACTTCGGCCCCGTTCAGCGAGCGCTTGAGCAAAGTCGAGGAAGACTCCGACGCCGCTCGGGCCGACGCCACGCCCCTCATCGCAAACTTCCTTGGCACTGCGCGAAGCAATGTCGCGTGGTGCCAGATTTCCAAACGCAGGGTACTTGCGCTCGAGGAAATAATCGCGTTCGTCTTCCGGGATGTCCTGCGGCGGGCGGCGATCGCCTGAACGTTGAGGCACCCATACACGGCCATCGTTGCGCAGCGATTCGGACATCAGGGTTAGCTTCGCCTGATACTCCCCGCCGGGGGGTATGCACGTCGGATGGATCTGGGTGTAGCAAGGGTTTGCAAAATAAGCGCCCCTCTTGTAGGCCCGCCAGATTGCCGTCGTGTTGCAACCCGAGGCGTTGGTCGACAGATAAAACACGTTGCTGTAGCCACCGGTCGCCAGAATGACGGCATCCGCCACATGGGACGCGATTTCGCCCGTGAGGAGGTTCCTCGTTACGATCCCCCGGGCGCGGCCGTCAACGAGCACTATGTCGAGCATTTCATGACGCGTGTGCATTTTCACACGGCCCGCGCCGATCTGGCGATTCAGTGCGCCGTACGCACCCAGCAAGAGTTGTTGTCCGGTCTGGCCGCGGCAATAAAAGGTACGGGACACCTGCGCGCCGCCGAAGGAGCGATTCGCGAGATATCCGCTGTACTCGCGAGCAAACGGAACGCCCTGGGCGACGCATTGGTCGATGATGCGGCCGCTTACCTGCGCCAAACGATAGACATTCGCTTCCCGCGAACGAAAATCGCCACCCTTGATGGTGTCGTGAAAGAGTCGGTGCACGCTGTCACCATCGTTTTGGTAGTTCTTCGCTGCATTTATTCCACCTTGGGCTGCCACGCTGTGAGCCCGCCGCGGACTGTCATGAAAACAGAAAGTACTTGCCTGGTACCCCAACTCCGCCAGCGTTGCAGCAGCCGAAGCGCCGGCCAAACCCGTACCGACAACGATCACGTGGAAGCCGCGTTTGTTGGTTGGGCTAACGAGCTTGGCATCTGCCTGGTACCGGTCCCATTTCTCGTCCAAGGGACCAGAAGGCACCGCACCATCCAGAGTCTGTTTCGCGCTCTGAGTGTCATATTGAATCATCTGGGATCTATTTCCTGTCACAAGACCACGTTCGAATGTCACGAAAATCACTTGCCACTGAACCAGCCCACCAACGCGGCAATGGGGATGGAGGCAAATCCGAATACCGTGAGAACCGCAAGGTATCGCGCAACAGTTTTGACGCGCGTGTCGCCACCGCCAATGTTTGTACCTAGTGACTGCCATGCGCTGAACATCGCATGGCTGAGGTGCGAGCAGAGAAAGAGCATCGCCACAAGGTAGAATCCCGCAATGGCCCAGTTCGTGAAATCGCGCGTCACCATGGAGTAGATATCATGTCGACCCTCGGCGTCCACAAGCGAGTACGATTGGGGTTGGATAACACCGAAGGTGAAGTGGAGAAGGTGGAAGATAACAAAAAGCAAAATGATCGACCCCGAGACGATCATGAACCTGGACGACGACGTCGACGCCTGCGGCCGATTCAAAGCGTACCGGCTGTTGCGGGCCGCTCGGTTTCGAAATCGCAGGCGCACCGTCATCGCAATGTGCATCGCAAATAGAAGCAGAAGACCTCCGCGAGCGACCCATAATAGCGGACCGAGATTCTTCAGCTTCACGGCGTACGAGTTGATGGCATCCGGCCCAAGGAACACCTGCAGGTTGCCTATCATATGAATCACGACGAACGCGATGAGCCCCAGACCGGTGGCCGCTGCCACGGCTTTCTGGCCGACGGAGCTGTCAAGGAAAACGAATAGATATTTCATCGCACAACCAGTTTTCGCTTTCAATTGGCTTTTTGCACTGGCACTGTAGGAATGCCGGGTCATGCGGCAAGAACGAACCGAAGCCGCCGCAAATGACAGCATTACGGCAATCAGAATAGCTTGCTATCCGACCGTGCCGTTCTATGATGTCGAGCATGACGGAGGCAAGTAATCATGCAAGGTAATTTGGTCATATTTGGCGCCAGCGGCGGAATCGGTTCGGAAGTATGCCGGCGTTTGCGAGCTCTCGATTGTAACATCCTTCTCGTGGCCAGAAACGAGGAGAAGTTGAAGAGGCTGGGATCCGACCTGGATGCCCCGTATCGCTGTATCGATGCCACCTCAATAAACGAAATTGACGAGTGTGTGAGTCAGGCGAGCGAAACGCTCGGCACATTGAGTGGAATCGTAAATTGCGTCGGTTCGCTGCTCTTAAAGCCAGCGCACTTCACTACATGCGCGGATTGGGAAGAAACCATCGCGAAAAATCTTACCACGGCGTTTGGCACCGTCCGCGCGGGCGGCAAATTCATGCGCAAGCACGGTGGATCGATCGTACTGATGTCGACGGCAGCCGCCCGCGTCGGACTGCCCAACCATGAGGCCATTGCCGCTGCAAAGGCGGGAGTCATCGGGCTCACCCAGTCGGCAGCGGCCTCTTACGCTTCGAGCGGTATCCGCATCAACGCCGTCGCCCCCGGACTAGTCAAGACCGGAATGACCGAACGTATCTGGTCGAACGAAAAGTCCGCTGCCGTGTCTCGAAGCATGCATCCCATCGGACGACTTGGTGAGCCGAAGGATGTCGCATCCCTGATTGTGTGGCTCTTGGACCCTGAAAATACTTGGATAACGGGCCAGGTTTTTGGAGTGGACGGAGGTCTCGGCACGCTCCACGTCACCGGTCGATAGTCAGCCAGCGAATCTCCCGCGTCGCCGCTCACCGCCCGTTCTGCAGCGGGGCGCTCTTCTTCCACCGGCCATAGCGCTTGCAAAGCGTTCGCCAAAACTGACTGGGTGCCTGCAACATCAAAAGCTGGCCAAATGCGGTGTCCGGCTCCGTGGATGGCTTCGGTAGGCAGTGCTGAAGTGGAGTGGTCCGGCGATGATGGCGTACGCCGTGACGATCTGTTTCGTTGCATTCGATTGGCTGATGTCTCTCGACCCACACGGATTGAGCAGTATTTGCGGCGTCTGCTTCTTTTCCGGCACCATCGTCGGTGTCCTCGCGTTTGCCACACTCGTCTTGCTCGCGCCCGCACGCAATGGAGCTCTGGAAGGCGCGACTGATTCGGAGCACTACCACGATCTCGGCAAGTTGCTGTTCGGGTACGTCCTCTTCTGGGCCTACATAGCGTTCTCGCGGTACCTCTTGATTTTCACAGGTCCGTATCCGGAAATGACGCTTCGGCCGCCCGCCGCCAGGCGGCGTCGATGGCGCCGGCATCCCAGCGGGCCGGATGGACGCAGATTCGGTATTTGAGAGTCAATGTCTCTTCCGCGTCCATTGGGAGAGGTTCGTGCGTCAATAGCGCGGCATTGAGATAACTCATTTGCGAGCGGATAGCATACCAGGGCGAGGGGTAACGTGGATTACCGGGATGGTCCAGGATCGCGATGCCGCACGTGCGATCATCAAGCACGCCCTGATAGTCGCAACCCGGCCCCCGAGAGCGATGGACGCCATCGGCTTGAAAGGGAGCCATGCCAGCGCTTGTGAAGACCTGTCGCTCCTTCAGCGCGGGGCTGAGGCGGATGGAGAGTCCTGCATACCCGCCCCAGGGCTTCCCCCGCGGATGCGGTGGTATCGGCGTGCAATCAAGCACGACGCGTTCCGAGCCGGCACGAAAAATGGAGGTCCAATCGATATCGTAGCTGCCGTCAGCTCGCGGAGGGCAGATCGCAATCTGGCGTTGCTCATGCAAAACAGGATCCTCCGGCGGCACACCGTAGGTCAGTTCCATGGAGACAGAAGCCGATCCGTCGGCCCGCAGGTCGGCGTTGACTTCGCCCCACGAGGTTCTTCCCTCGGGCAAACCTGTCGGCTCGGGTTCCTCCCAGTAATTGACGCCGTTGATGAATTTCCATGAGAACCACAGGCCGTAGTGCCATGCGTGGTCGGGAGGGCGGCTTACCGTCAGCGGTTTCTGGCCGGGCAATCCAACCGGGTGAAAATAAGGCTTGGTCAACCGGCGTCCAAAATTGAATTGCCAGACCACGCCGCCGCGGCCGTGAAGCGCGATGGTTTCCCCCGGCACACGCTGCCATGACCAGGCTTCCGGCACCGAATCGCTTTGCCCGCGGCAGTATGGTAAATTCCCGACCCACATGATCCAACAGGTCGCTGTGACGAGCCAGGTAACGTTTGAGAGTTTCATCTGTCAAGCAATCACAAAGTCCTGGGATGTCTCGTCGAACGTGACAGCCTTGCTTTGGCGATGGGAGATGACACCCATCGACAAGGGTGCCTGAACACGAAGGGCCATCTGGATGTGGCACTTTGGCTGGAGACGGGTCTTGACGCAATCCAGAAAATCAATCCACAGTTTGCGTGTATCCCCCTGTCCCTTCCACGCAATGCGCATCTCCTCCTTCCCCCTGGCAAACGGAACGATGCGAACTCCGTAGTCCTTTCCTCCTTGGAGCATGCCCCACATGATAATCCCGTCGGTTCCACGGATTTTCGTATCTTCCGGGACATGATTCGACAGCGAGTTGGTCATGACAACGGTCGGTCCGTCCGGATAATCGGCGATGATGTTGCATTGATCCGGCACTTCGCGATCGTATTGGAACGTCCCGCCGCCGCCGAAGACACGCTCCGGGTATTGCAGCTCGAGTACGCAGAAGATGGGCGTGAAGGTGTGCACCAGCAGATCGGTAGCAGGTCCTCCCGCGTAATCCCAGTACATGCGCCATTGGAAGAAACGGGATACCGAAAACGGGACTTTGGGAGCGTCGCCCAGGAAACGTTGCCAGTTGAGATCCGGTCCAGGCTTGGCATTTTCGTCGGGGATCGGCATCCGTTCCCCCCAGTCGCCGCGGCGAAAATAACTGCATTGCACGTGCACGGGCTTGCCGATAATGCCATTGCGGATCAACTCGATGAGAGCCGGATAATTATCGTCCGCCATATGCTGCGTGCCGACTTGTACCAGGCGTCCGGTCTCGCGAGCGACTGCTTCCACCTGTTTTGCCAGCGCGAATTGGTCCCAGTGGGTCAGCGGTTTCTCGCAGAAGACGTCCTTGCCCGCCTGCATCGCATCGATCGTTTGCGGAGCGTGATGCCGATCAGGAGAGGCGATGCAGACGGCATCGACACGCGAATCGTCAAGCAACGCCTCGTGCTCCATATAGGCGGCCGCGTCGCCGCAATGTCTGGCTGCGCTTTCGAGTCGAGGGCGATAGACGTCGCACACGGCCACGGGCTCCACGTGCCCCTGCTCCTGGAGAGCCAGGATGATATCCTGATGCGCGCGACTGCGTGCTCCCGTTCCTATAAACCCCAGGCCAATGCGTTCGTTGGGGCTCGTCGTGGGGGCGGCGGCGGCCGAGGTATGCGGTGCCAAAGCCATGGCGGCCCCGGTGACAGCGGTCTGTCTGAGAAATTCGCGACGATCTGACGCGCTGGCCGACCCCTTCGTTCCATTCATTTCGATCTCCTCGGTTTCAGACAGGCTGCCATAACGGTTTGCAGACGAGTTCACTCGGATTGGATGCATGATCAGACAAGGGATTGCAGGTGCTGGAGACTTCGTTCGGCCTCACCGACCGTTCCACACTCGACGCTAAGGACAATCTCGCGCGGGCATTCGCGACAAATTTGAATGATCCGGTTCCAAGCCACCACGCCCTCCCCACACGCACACCCCACGGGCGCGCCCGTCACTTTTCCACGCTCGGTGGCGGACTGGGCCGCCGAAATGTCCTTGGCATGCAGATGTACGAGCCGGTCGGCCACGTGCGCGAGCCATCGCGCGGGATCCTCTCCGGAAAGGTAGCTGTTTCCAGTGTCGAAATTTACGCCAATCACCGCAGAATCGACCAAGCCCAGGATGCGGTCGAGCCCATCCGGCGAGTGGCTGTATTGTTGATGGGGCTCGAGGCCAATCAGTATGCCGCGAGGTTCGGCGACAGCAGCCGCTTCTTGCAGGACATACCTCATCAAGACGTGGTCCTCGGCGTCGGTCGTCCACTCTCGTTTCGGACCTTCGTCCGTATTGACGACCGGCGCCCCCGCTTCGGCAGCGAATCGTACCGCCTGCTTGAGATACTCCGTGCTGATCTCCGGCTTGCAGAGCGGCGTATGGGCGGACAGTCCCGAAAGTCGCACTCCGTGTCGTTCGCAAGCCCGCTTCAGCCGATAAGGATCGTCGAGCATCGACACGCTGTGAAAGTACCCCGCCTCGCTCAACAGCTCGCGGCCCCAATGCACCATCGGTTCCACAAACTGGTAGCCCAACCGTGCGGCCGTTTCGACGCCCCACTCGAAGGGCTTGTCTTCGCGCCGAATGAACTCCAGGTTGATTCCGAAATGAACCTCAGCCATCACCGGAAGCTCTTGACGGGGAGACAGACAATACCGCTGCACGGGTGTTCGCGACCTGGTTCAAACCGGGAGCGGACCCAGGCCGGCAAGGACGCCAGTATAACACACTTCGCCTCTGCTTCCGGGTCCGGGGCGTTGTCATTTCTTGACGCGCGTTGAAACCCGCTCGGCGAGGAAATCCCTATCGTCACCGCTGGGGTGTGGGTGAGTGCTTCAGCCGGCTGGCGTCGGGCGTCACGCTGTCCATGTTGGGTGACACGTCACACTCGACGTTACCGAGAACCCAGGATAGACCCCCCAACGCAATTTGTGTGAACGGCGGCTCGACCCAGACGTTCTCACGGTGCGCCATCGAAGTAAAGAACACTCGACCGTTCCCGTGCCTGCGTGCCCAGGTCGAGGGAAAGGGAGGGCGCCGGTAGCATTCACCTGCCATGCCGGCTGTCTCTTGCACCAGGATCACGTGCAGGTCACGGGCAAAATTCTTGAGGGCGTACCACTCGTCGTACAACCGAAACGATTCTCCCAAAGTGGTCACACCGGGAAATTTCGGGGATGCCACGCGCATGGTGGCTTGCTGCTGGGGACCGTGGGCGACGAACTCACCGCCGATCATCGCAATGAACGGATCCACGGCAGCGCTGTTCGCGAACGTCTCTCCGGGTGTGCGCCAGCACGCGCAACTCGAATGAAAGCCAATAAACCCCTTGCCTGCGGCAATGGCATCCAACATGCGCTGCTTGCCGGCGATCGACATGGGTGGCTCATTCCGCTCGTTCGAGACCGTCAGGTCGTTGTTGGTAAAAAAGGCGAACGCGTCGTATTGTTCGAGGTCGCCGTCGAACAGTCGACCGTCCTTGCTGCACACAACTTCCACGCCGATGCGCTTCCCCAGGTCCACCAGCGTGCGTTCCGAATGGCTCAGCGCGTCGCCGTCTCGCTGCACGACCGAATGGTAATACCCCACGTTCCGCGTAAAGTAGAGGACCCGCTGCCGCCCGCGCCCGGCGCGGGCAATTCGATTGACAGAAAAAGCCGCTCCGCCCAAAGCTGCCGCGGCGGTCGTTCGCAGCATTTCCCGGCGCCGCATCATTGGTACTCACAAGATTGGAAGCAATATGTATGAACCGGCCCGACCGGACCTATCCCATTATTCTTTCCGCGCGGCCGATCACTTGCAATGCCTGAATCGAGCCATCTATACTGATTCGCGCGCCCGTTGCGGCGGACGCTTCGCTCGCCCGGATAAGAAGGGAACCGATCGGAAAAGCCTTCACGCGTGCAGCGGCTTGCGAGGGCAGTGGTGTTGACTGTCCGCACTGGAATTGTCCTGTATGAAATTCGATCAGCTTGCGTACCGCCGGCCCTCTATGTTGGCGATGCTGTTCGTGGTAGTCGCCAAGCACGCCACGGTGGCAAGTGAACCACGAGTGCTGAATGTCGCGGCCAGTCCCATCGCCCTGCCGTTGGCAATTGTCACCGGGCACGTTGGCAAAGACGATGCGTCCAGGTCGCTCGGGTTGATCGAGCTGGACGAGGAGGGCGCGGTGAGCGGTTCGGCGTTCCCCGTGCAGCTTGTTCCCGCCGCGGCCGCCCATGGCACGAAACTCGAAGGTACGCAGCAACTCCTGGCCGTCGTCCCGCCCGGCGACGCTGCCGGGGGCGTTCGCCAATTCCGCCTGCAAGGCATCGAGAGCACGCCGGCCGGCGGCTTCCATTTTGAGAATGTCAGCGATGCGTCCCTTGGTTTGTGGCAGGGCGACCATCCCGTGCTGGTCTACAACTACGGTGACATTATCGGCCAGCACGTTCCCCAGAACGACCCTCGCCGCCGCCGCGCGTGTTATATCCACCCGATCTGGGGCCATGACGGGGAGGTCATCACGGGCGATTTCCCCCAGGATCATTACCATCACCACGGCCTATTCTGGGCGTGGCCGCACGTTCGGATTGGCGAGAAGGAATACAATTTGTGGACCTACGCGGACGTGCAGCAACGGTTCGTCCGCTGGATTTGTCGCCGAGCGGGACCCGTGGCGGCGGTGCTGGCGGTCGAAAATGGTTGGTTCGTCGGCCAGCGGCAAGTGATGATCGAACGCGTCTGGATGCGCGCATTTATGGCCAGTGGGGGCCGCCGCGCGCTGGACGTCACGTTGACCTGGATCCCGATGGATCGCGCCGTCACGCTATGGGGAGCGGAAGGAAAGAGCTACGGTGGGCTTGCCATGCGGTTTGGCCCCCGCGACGACAAG